>Ga0302275_10003207_pt1 | contig 16688 bp, 18 predicted proteins | sample III_Bog_N2_2_FD_200229 | JGI IMG/M metagenome (GOLD analysis project Ga0302275, IMG submission 200229) | Peat permafrost microbial communities from Stordalen Mire near Abisko, Sweden - III_Bog_N2_2 | ecosystem: Environmental > Terrestrial > Soil > Wetlands > Peat | place: Sweden: Abisko...
CGATGAGATCTTTCACGCCGAGCAGCGCCACGATCTTCTTGCCGCAATCGATATAGTTGCCGCTGGATTTCCTGCTCAGCAGTTCCGACGAGCGTGAGGCGTTGCGGTCGGAATCGCGCGGGAGCAGTTCGTAGACGGCGTGCCAGCTGCCGACATCGTTCCAGCCAAAATCGTCGCAGGGCACTCCCACCACGTTGTCGGCGCGCTGCAGCACGGCGTAATCAATCGAAATGTTCTCGCACAGCGGGAAGACTTTGGCCACTCGCTCGGCAAACTCTTTATGCGCGAACGGCGGCAGGCTGGAGAGCAGCGTCGCGGTCTTCGGCAGGTGAAGGCGCAGGCCGTCGAGGATGGTCGCGGCCTTCCAGAAGAACATGCCGGCGTTCCAGTAGAAATTGCCGGCGCGCACGAACTTTTTCGCCGCTTTCAGCTCGGGCTTCTCGCGGAATTTCTTCACGGGAACAGCTTCGAGCTTGCCGCCAGTCGTCCCCTTCGGAAACTCGACATAGCCGTAGCCGGTTTCGGGCCAGCGCGGGGCGATGCCAAGAACCGAGATCAGATCCTGCTCGGCGGCGCGAAATGCCGCGCGCACATGGCTGAGGAAGCGCTTCGGATTGCCGATCACGTGGTCGGAAGGGAAGACGCCGAAGATAGCGTCGGGATCGATGGATTCGAGGATGTGGGCCGCGAGTCCGATGGCGGGCGCGGTATTGCGCTGAGCAGGCTCGGCAATGATCTGTTGCGGCGGGACGTTCGGCAACTGGCGGACAATTTCGTCGCGAACGAATTCGTTGGTGAGGATCCAGATGCGCTCGGGGGGAATGATCGGCGCGAGGCGCTCGATGGTGGCCTGGATGAGCGTGGCTTCACCGACGCCGATGTTCAGGACTTGTTTCGCACTATGCTTACGGCTGCGCGGCCAGAAACGCGTGCCACGGCCGCCAGCCAGGATCAGGCCGTAATATTTTGGTTTCGCCATTACGAAACAACATTAGCAGGGGCGTTGCCTGTAGCGGCAAACGGACCCCGGTCAGAGGGATTTGCTGCTCATCAGGAACCCTATTTCAGCGCTTCATTTATTTCGATGTCTCGCTGCAGTACTTCGGTCAAAAGCGCTGAAAGCTCCACACCCTGCTGTTTGGACTTGCCCGCGAAATACTCCCGCACGTTCTTCTCGATTGATGCGCCCATGAATACTTTCGCATTGGCGGGAATATGATGGAGTCCGCGTACGCCTTTGCTGAAGTCGATCTCAGCGGGCATCTCGTCGTCCGTTGGCTGCAATTTACTCATGTTAGACAATCGAAACCAGGAGGCCATTGGCCGCGCAGCCAATGGAAAACCATCGTTCTTCTGCTTCGCTGTGTGCCAGATCCGCTGTGGTTACCAAATGCGGGTCCTGGAATACCGAACTCGCGAGTTCAAATGAAATGCCATGTTTGCGGGCGTTCTTTGCAGCCTTGGCTTCATCCCACTCGAACTGAAACTCTCGCGCGATCACGAAATCGGATAAGAATGAACCAGCTGGAACGTCCTGCTCCACCGCGTCTTCGTCGGAAAATGAATCAGCATATCGATCAGGTGGGGCACACCAATCCCCGGAGCGGTCAGATCTTCCTCACTGGCATCGTACGACCAGTAAATCACCAGCGGTTTTCCAATTATATTCTCGCGCGGCACCAAACCCCAGAAACGGCTGTCCGACGAATTGTCGCGGTTATCCCCCATCGCGAAATAATGGCCGGCCGGCACCACCAGTTCACCGTTTTTCACGTCATCGGCCAGCATCTTCTCCGCGGGTGGATAAATGCCAAAGCCCTTTGGCCCGGTCGGGAAGTTGTCGGCGTAATCCGATGGCTCGCGCGTGTATGCAACATACGGCTCATCGAGCGGATGCCCGTTGAGAAAAACCCGCCGTTTGTCCAGATGAATCCGGTCGCCAGGCAGTCCGATCACGCGCTTGACGTAGTTCTGGTTGATGTCGATTGGCCAGCGAAACACGATAATGTCGCCGCGCCCGACATCGGTGTAAGGCAGCAGGTGCGAAGTGGCGGCGTCGTGCGGTGCGTACGCCAGTTTGTCTACCAGCAGATGGTCGCCCACCAGCAGGGTCTCTTCCATGGATCCGCTGGGAATCACAAACGCCTGCGCCAGCGTCGTGGTGCCGAACAGCAGCAGGATAAAAGTCACGGACCACTCGGCGATAAAGCCGCGCGGCGGAGGTTGTTGTTGGTTCGAAGGCATACGTCTACTTCACGGGATACGAATGAATCAGGCGGAAAGTTCGCACCCACCGCGTCTTGGTGGGGAAGTGCATGATTACGTCGATCAGATGGGGTATGGTGGCCCCCGGACTGGAAAGATCCTCCGTGCTGGCGTCGTACGACCAATAAATGATCAGCGGCTTGCCAATAATATTTTCACGCGGCACAAAGCCCCAATACCGGCTGTCGAGCGACTGGTCGCGGTTATCGCCCATCGCGAAAAACGAATTCGGCGGCACCACCACATCGCCATTCTTCACGTTATGATCAAGCATGGCCTGCGCGGAAACCGAAATCGGCGTGTTCGGGTCGTTGGGGAAATTGTCGCGGTAAGAATCCAGATATTCCGTCTTGTGGACCACGTACGGCTCATCGAGCATGTGGCCGTTCAGCCAGACATGCTTATTTTCCAGATGAATACGGTCGCCAGGAACGCCCATCACGCGCTTGACGAAGGTCTGTTTGATGTCGACCGGGTAGCGGAAAACGATGATATCGCCCCGGTGCGGTTCGCTGTAGGGCAGCAGGTTCTTCGTGACGGCTCCGGCGGGCGCAAAAGCCAGCTTATCCACCAGGAGATGGTCGCCAATCAGCAGCGTGTCTTCCATGGACCCGGTGGGGATCACAAAGGCCTGCACCAAAGTCGTGGTGCCGAACAGCAGCAAAATAATAGTGACGGTCCATTCAGCGATGAAACCGCGGGGCGGCTCGCTTGGCTGAACTGGCTTTTTCGTCTGCGTGTCGCCGTTCGCGGCGGCATTCGCTGAGGTAACAGATTCCGATTGATCCACTACTGTCCATTGTAGCGATAAGGGTATAGCGGCAGGGGCTGTTATTCTGAAGTAACCACCCGCGCACCGGGGACTATGAGCAGCGCTACCACATCTTCTCCCCCGGCGTCGCCCGGAATTCCGGCCAGTGCCACGCAGCACAAGCCGCACGGCCCCAATCCCGTCTATCTGGTCTTCGGCTGCACGGTTTTCGCCGGCTTCGCTCAGGTGCTGATGAAATATGGCGCGCTCCATCCGATGCCTGCCATCCACCCTGCCGATCTTTCGAGCATCCTCCGCTTCGTGATCGCGCTGCTGGGCAACTGGCCGCTGCTGCTCGGCTATAGCCTGCATGCCTGCAACGCGTTTCTGCTGATTATGGCGCTGCGGCACGGAGAGCTTTCGGTGGATCTTCTTTCCCTATATTTCTTTCACGAGCACATGAACGTTTGGAAATCGGCCGGGATCATTCTGGTCATGGGTGGAGTCGCTCTGCTCGGGAGGGTGAGTACGAAAGTATGAAGACTCCCATTAGTTCCATCCTGCTGGTGCTGCTGGCGTCTTTCATCAGTTCGTTCGGAGCTGTATTTCTGAAGCTCGGCTCGGCGCATCTGAGCCGCGGCATCCGTGGCGCGCTGAACTGGCAACTGGCCGCGGGTCTCGGCCTGTTTCTCGGTTCCAGCATACCGTTCGTCATGGGGCTCAAACACGGAGAGCTTTCGGTGCTCTATCCAATGGTTTCGTTCAGCTATCTGTGGGCCATGGTCTGGTCGAAGATCTTTTTCCACGAACACGTGACGCGGGCCAAAGTCGGCGCGCTCGCCATGATTCTGGCGGGCATTGTCTGCATCGGGGTAGGCGGCCGCTGAATCGTGCAACGGTTCGCAGTCATCGCGGACGTTCACGGTAACCGCTGGGCGCTCGAAGCGGTACTCGAAGACATCGCGCGGCAGGGCATCGACGATATCGTGAACGCCGGCGATCATCTTTTCGGCCCTTTGGACCCGGCCGGCACAGCCGATCTTCTGATCCGCCTCGAACTTCCAACCGTGGCAGGCAATCAGGATCGCGAATTGCTGGATGACCTGAGCCTCAGCCTTGCGCATCGCGACTGGCTCGCCAGCATGCCCGCGCGGCGTGAGGTAACCGAGGGCATTCTGATGTTTCACGGCACCCCGGAACACGACGACGTTTACCTGCTCGAAACCGTTCACTCCGCGGGCGTGGTCTCGCTGGCCACCACGGACGAAATTACCGCGCGACTGGCCGACGCTTCCCACCGCTTATTGCTATGCGGCCACACGCATATTCCGAGAACCGTCGTGGCGGCAGGCAAACTCATCGTGAATCCCGGCAGTGTCGGGCTGCAGGCTTATGCAGATGATGCACCGGTGCCCCATGTGATGGAGACCGGCAGCCATCACGCGCGCTATGCGATTCTGGAGCGCTGCGAAACCGGCTGGCAGGTGGAACACCGCGCCATCGATTACGATTTTGAATCAGCCGCCCGCACGGCGGAACGCAACGGCAGGCCAGACTGGGCCAGGCGGCTGCGCACAGGCCGCGCAAAGTAGGCCACGATTTATGAAGAGATCCGGGTTGCCGCTCGCGCCAACGTTCCCGCATTCAGAGGACGCTGCAGGGCCGCGATGGATGCATCGATAGCCGACACCGCGAATTGCAGGATTTCGTCCTGCGAACGGAACGGAAGCCGCTTGGCCACCGCCAGCTTCGCAATCCCGTGTACCAGCGACCACGCCGTCAGGGCGCGATATTCCGACCCTCCTTCGGGCAACTGTCCTTCGCGCTGGCAAAGCTCGATAAACTCCACCAGTGTGGCAAAGGCTGCTTCCCCCGCCTCTCTGCACGACGAATCGACTGCCGAATCCGCCGTGTCGAACATGGCCGCAAAATGTTCAGGCCTGCGCAGCGCAAACGCAACGTAGGCATAACCGGAGCGTTTCAGCTTTCCCAGGGCGGTCGATTCCGTCACTGCGCCTTCCCGCATGGCGACGTTCAGCTCTCGGAACCCCTCGGCCGCCACCGTCGCCAGCAGCTCGCCCTTATCCCGAAAATGCCGGTATGGGGCATTGTGGGATACCCCGGCTCGCCTGGCCACCTCGCGCAGATTAAAACCCGCCGGACCTGCCTCCGCGATCAGATGGAGCGCGGCCTCAAGCAGCGATTCCCTCAGGTTTCCATGATGATACGGCTTGGTGCGGGGCATCTGTATTCACTTATAGCAAAGTATGTTGACATCAGCAACATTTCGGAATTAGAATCATGTTGTCGCTGTCCACATGCAAAACACCGGTCACTCTTACAAACAACATCCGATTGCTGAAACCTGGGATGCCATCGTGATTGGTTCCGGCATCGGCGGACTGACCACCGCCGCGCTGCTGGCTCGTCACGCCGGTCAGCGCATCCTCGTGCTGGAACGGCACTACACCGCCGGAGGCTTCACTCACGCATTTCGCCGGCCCGGCTACGAATGGGATGCCGGAGTCCACTACGTCGGCCAGGTGAATGACCCGGCGTCACCGCTGCGGGCGGCGTTTGATCACATCACCGAACGCCGGCTGGAGTGGCATCCGATGCCAGACGTTTATGACCGGATTTCCATCGGTAACCGTACGTACGATTTCCCGACGGGCCTGGAAAGCTTCCGGGCGCGTATGGGCGAGACGTTTCCCGCCGAGCGAGCGGCTATCGATCAATACATTGCCGCCGTCTGCGCCACGGTTCGCGCGGGTAACCGGTATTTCGCCGAGAAGGCGATTCCGGCTCCACTCGCGAAGCTGATCGGACCGCTGCTGCGCTCGGGATTCCTGCGCACTGCGTCTCAAACCACAGCCCAGGTGCTCAGCCGGTTCACGAACAATCCGGAATTAGCCGCCGTTTTGACCGGGCAGTGGGGCGATTACGGTCTGCCGCCAGGGCAAAGCAGTTTTGGCGCGCACGCGATTGTCGCTTTCCACTATTTCGAAGGCGCAGCCTATCCGGTGGGCGGCTCGTCGCAGATTTCGGCAAGCGTCGCGCCGGTGATCGAACGCGCTGGCGGCGAGGTTATATACAGCGCCGAAGTGTCCGAAATACTACTGGACCGGAACCACCGCGCCACAGGCGTTCGCATGGCCGATGGCCGCGAATTGCGAGCCCGCACCGTCGTCAGCGACGCAGGCGCGGAAAACACCTTCCGCCGTTTGCTGCCGGCAGGACTGGCCGCGACCTCGGGCATACTCGAAGCTCTGAAGACCATTCCGCCTTCGGTTGGCCACGTCTCGCTCTATGCAGGTGTGAAGCGCGAGCCTGGTGTGCCAGATTTTGAGGCCGCGAATCGATGGATATACGCCAACGCCGATCACGACGGCGCGTTCGCGCGATTTGAAGCCAATCCCGCCGCGCCTTGGCCCTGCCTGTTCATTTCATTCCCGTCCGCGAAGGACCCGAGCTTCGCACAGCGCTATCCAGGCCATTCGACGATCGAGGTAATCGCGCCGGTTCCGTTCGCGGCATTCGCGCGCTGGGCCGAAACGCGGTGGAAGCGGCGCAGCGCGGATTACGATCAGTTCAAACAAGCGCTCGCAGACAGGCTTCGCGCCGGTCTGGAGCAGCACGTTCCGGCAGTTCGTGGCCAGATAGACTGTGCCGAGGTTTCCACGCCGCTGACCACCCGCCACTTCGCGAATTTTCAGCACGGCGAGATCTACGGCCTGAGCGCGACGCCCGAACGCTTCCGCCTCCGCTCCCTCGGGGCACGGACGGCGATCCGAAACCTGTTTCTCACGGGCGCCGATACCTGCACTTCTGGCGTAGCCGGCGCCATGTTCGGCGGGATAATTGCGGCTTCGGCAATTCTGAATCGAAATCTTGTGGCAAAGGTTTCGCGGCCAGACACCATGTCGAAACAGTCGCTAAATTAATCGCGCCTCAGAATCACATGAGTAGCGCCTTCGCCCGGCGTCGTCTGCACGGGTTGAAAGCCGAGTTTTGGAAGATCCATACCGGCGAAAAGATTTTCTCCTTCGCCCAGCAGCACCGGCGAAAACGCCAGGTGCACCTCGTCGATCTGCCTCGCCGTCAGGTACTGGCGAACCGTCGAAACACCGCCGCCAATCCGCACATCGCGATCTCCGGCGGCTTCTTTCGCCAGGCGCAGAGCGGCCTCGGGCCCGTCGGTCACAAAGTAAAACGTGGTGTTACCTTTCATCGCCAGCGGCGCACGCGCATGGTGTGTCAGCACAAAAACCGGAACATGATACGGCGGCTCTTCTCCCCACCAGCCTTTCCAGGAATCGTCGGCCCACGGTCCTCGCACGGGCCCGAACATGTTGCGCCCCAATATCCAGGCGCCGACATTATCGAAAGATCGGGCGGCGAAATCGTTGTCCACGCCCTCGCTGCCTTCCGCCAGATGGTGCATCCTGTGAAAAGCCGCGGTCTTCATAAACCACGCCGGCAGTTCGAGACCGCGAACGCCCAGTGGATGTTCGTTGTCCTGCCGCGGTCCCGCGCCAAAACCGTCCAGCGACACAGAGAAGGCACTGATTTTCACTTTGCTCATATAGAAAGCTCACCCACAATTTTGCCTCATCTCGTTGGCCCGAAAGCTGCACAAGGCAGTTCCATGCGCTTCGCCGTGGCGATCGTCGTGTTTGCGGCTCTGGCGCGCGCCCAGTTCAAAAGCACAACCCAGCTTGTCGTCGCGCCCGTCACGGTCCGGGATTCCAAAGGCCATTTCGTCGATGGCCTCACCACGGACGACCTGATTCTTACCGACAACACTGTGCCGCAGACGCTACAGATGGATTGGATGACCTATCCGATCGACCTGGTGGTTGCCATACAAACCAGCGCCAATTCCGCCCCGGTGATCGATAAGCTCGGCGGCGTCGGCACCCTGTTTTCGCAGCTTCTCGCGGGCGGTTCCGGCGCCACCGCCATGATCTCGTTCAGCGACGCCGTGAAATTCCATCAGAATTTTACGGAGGACCCCGACGCCGTCACCCACTCCATCCGCATGCTGAGAAAGGAAGGCAGCGATGCGCACACCCTCGACGCCATGAGCCAGGCGCTTTCCATGCTGCAGAAACGGCCGCCGGGCCGGCGCAGAATCATCCTCATGATTGCCGAAAAGCGCGATCGCGGCAGCGAGGCGAAACTATCCGACGTGATGACCCAGGTGCAGCGCCTCAACGCGACGGTTTACTGGGTCGCGTACTCGCCGTTCCTTGAGCCCTTCACCGTGAAAAACAAGGTGGCGGAAGACCTGAAGCCCATCGCGGAGCGGCGCAAATACACCGATTGCAAACCGCCCACGCCCACCTGGCAGTGTGACCGTCCCGATGAAACGCCCGTCCCTTACGAGCCCGGTCCGGGCGGCGGACTCTACGCCATCGGCGAACTGGCGCGCCTTCGGCTGCCGGATCTTGCAGGAATGTTCGCCGACTCGACGGGCGGTCGCACGCTGAGTTTCGTGAAGCAGAGCGCGCTCGAAAACGCAATTCAGCTCATCAGCCAGGAAGTGCATCGCCAGTACATCGTCACCTTCGAACCGAAGAAAACCAATACTGCAAGCGAAGCGGGAACCTTCCATTCGATTCATGTGACAGTCAAGAACAGACCCGGCCTCCACGTCACCACGCGATTGGGATACTGGGCTATACAGTGATGCATGTGAACCGTCTGGCCCGCGCGTTGTCTCTGTCGCTCATCGTAACTGCTCTGGCCCATGCCGCCGATCCCGTGCCGCCCGCCCTTGTCGCGAAAATGCGAGCCACCACCTGGCACGCAGGCTGTCCCGTTTCACCCGAAGACCTCCGCCAGCTAACGATCACCTACTGGAACTTCGACCACCAACGTGCCACCGGCGTGCTCATCGTGCACAAGGACGTCGCCGAGGAGGTCACGCAGATCTTTCGCGATCTCTTCGATCATGAATTCCTGATCCAGAAAATGTCGCCGGTCGAAGAATACAACGGCGATGACGATGCCTCCATGGCAGCCAACAACACCTCCGCCTTCAACTGCCGCGACGTCACCGGCCAGCCCGGCAAATTCTCCAATCACAGCTGGGGCCGCGCCATCGACATCAATCCCCTGACCAATCCCTACATCAAAGGAGACAAGGTGCTGCCGCCGGAAGGCCGTCAGTATCTGGATCGTACCCACGCATTTCCCGGCTTGGTCCTGGCCGACGGCTACATTGTTAAGCGCTTCGCCCAGGCGGGCTGGCAATGGGGCGGAACCTGGTCCGACCCCAAGGACTACCAGCACTTCGAGAAACCCATCCCCCATTGACTTCCCCAGCCACATGGCATATAATAACAGCCATATGGCAGGTATCCAATGAAAACCGCCGAAAACGTTCTCGACATCGTCATCGAACTAGTCCCTCGGCACAAGCCGCGAAACAACCACGGGCAACTGGTGGATATCGGCCCGCAGTCCGTGCCCTGGTCGTCGGTCGGAGGCTTCAGCACGCGCCTGGGTATCGAGCCGGCCGCCTTGCTTCGCCTGATCGGGATCTCGGAACGTACCGCCATCCGCCGCAAAACGGAGGGTTATCTGAAACCGGACGAAGCCGATCGTCTCCTGCGTATCGGCAGAATTTACGAAGAAGCGACCCGCGTTTTGGGCGCGGAAGATCGCGCGGCAGGCTGGCTCAGTCATCCCAGCCCGTATCTCTACAACATGACGCCATTAAGTCTGTTGGATTCCGACGGTGGAGCGCAGGCTGTGAGCGAGGAACTCGGCAGAATCGATTACGGGGAACTCGCGTAGTGCGGGGATGGCGGGCGGTCGGTTCCGCTTACGCCGCCAACCCGTTTTCCGGCGCCGGTGCGGCGCGAGCGGGAAGCCGATGGAACTCTCCGGGCGTGCGTCTGGGCTACGCATCAACCAGTCGCCCACTCGCAGTGCTGGAAACACTAGTCCACTCTACGCGGGGATATTACCCGGCTGACGCAGTCCTGATACCGATTGAAATACCCGACGAGCTGGTCGCGGACGTGCCCTGTTTGCCAAAAGACTGGAACCAAATCCCGTACAGCGCCGGATCAAGGCACGTGGGCGATCATTGGGTCAAAAACGGCTCTTCGCTCGCCATCCTGGTGCCGTCTGCGGTCATGCCAGCGGAGCGCAATATCCTGATCAACCCCGCCCACCAACTATTTGGGCAGATTCGGATTGGTGAACCGGAAACCCACGCTTTCGACCGGCGTCTATTCGGAATGCGCGCCTAAAAAGCTAAGCGGCGTCGATCATCTTCGCCGACGCCGTTACGCGGCGTCGATCATCTTTTGCAGATCGGCCTTACCCACCGAGCCCACCTTTGAGGCAACCACCTGGCCACCCTTAAACATCAGAATGGTGGGAATCCCACGCACCTGATAGCGCATCGCAGTCTGCCCGTTCTCATCCACGTTCAGCTTGCCGATCTTGGCCTTGCCCTGGTATTCATCGGCCAACTGGTCGATAATCGGCGTCATCTGACGGCACGGGCCGCACCAGGTGGCCCAAAAGTCCACCAGCACAGGCGTCTCCGACTTCAGGACCTCAGTGTCCCAGGCGGCGTCGGTAAAATTCAGTGTGTTTGCTCCAGCCATTTTTCAATCCTCGTTCAGAAGTTTAGATCCCGCTGCCGTCGAAAAGATTCAGCCTGCGTCTACAGTCGCTGGTAAAGCTCTGAATACGCACGCGCCGACGGGCCCCACGAAAAATCCTTTTGCATACCACGTACCATCCGCGCCTTCCATGCCTCATGATCGTCCCACCGGGAGCAGGCATCGCGGATCGCGCCGAGTAATGCAATTCCATTGTAATCGGCGAACTTGAATCCGGTGGATTCGTCGATCGTATCGTCCAGTCCGCCGGTGGCCCGCACCACTGGAACAGTCCCGTATTTCAGGCTGTAGATCTGATTTAGTCCGCACGGTTCATAATGGCTCGGCATGAGAAAAATGTCGGCGCCAGCCTCAATCCGGTGAGCCATCGCGTCATTGAAGCCAAACATCACGGCCACCTTTTCCGGAAAATCGCGCTGTAATCCTCGAAAGAGCTCCTCATATCGAGCCTCGCCATTGCCCAGCGCCACCAGGCTCACATCCCGCTCGAAAACGTACGGTGCCACCTCACCAATCAGATCGAATCCCTTCTGGGTGGCAAAACGGGACACGATCCCGAGCAGCGGCCGGTCAATCATGCGATCCGGCAGACCCATCTCACTCAACAGAACCCGTTTGCACTCACGTTTACCCTCCAGGTGATCGGGCGAATAGCGCGCCGCCAGGTACGGATCCGCCTCCGGATTCCAGCGATCGTAATCCACCCCGTTCAGAATCCCGCTCAGCACGCCACGCCTTTCGCGCAGCAGGCCGTCGAGCCCGAAGCCATACTCGGGTGTCTGTATCTCCTCCGCATACTTCCGGCTCACCGTATTAATCGCGTCGGAGAATACAATACCGGCTTTCAGAAAGTTCACCTTACCCCAGAATTCCACCTGCGAAGGGTTATAAAGATGCCAGCCCAGTCCGACATCGTGCAGCTGCGTCGGTTCAAACAACCCCTGATAACCCAGGTTGTGGATAGTAAGCAGCGTTTTCGCCGACGCAAATGCCGGTTCGGCAGCCAGGCCATCGCGAAGGTAAACCGGGAGCAGACTCGCCTGCCAGTCGTGGCAATGGAATACGTCGGCGTTGAACAACTTGCGGGAAATCTCAAGCGCGGCGCGGGAAAGCACGGCGAACCGCACATGATTGTCCGGATAGGTGCCGCTGGCATCCCCGTAAAGCTCGCCGCGTCCCCAATCGGCCCCATAAAGTGCGGCGTTTTCCACGAAAAAATGCGTCACCGAACCCGCTTCGATGTGTTCGCTCATGGCCCAGACCGCAAACTCAAACTGCCGGTCTCCCAGCAGGATGGTCATCGGTTCGGCTATCCTGGTGGCCGGCGCCTCGGCCGCGTGCATGTACCGCGGCACAACCACCGCCACCTGATGGCCCAAAGCGGCCAGCGCCTTCGGCAGGGCGCCCAGCACGTCCGCCAGTCCGCCGCTTCTTGCCCAGGGGCTCACTTCAGACGACACCATCATGATCCGCTCTCGCAACATAGCCATGTGTAACTTAATGGTAGACTTGAGAACATCCAGGCGGAAGTGTTTTGAAGCGAATTTTTTTTCTGAGGAACCCACGGGCAACCGATAGACCCCTTGCGGCCGGATGCGCGGACACCCTCCGCCGCCTTTCGCCTACCTGCGCGCTGCTCACAATCCTCCTCCTTTCCGGCTCCGCGCGGCTCCGCGCCGCCGATATGCTGGAGCTGAACTCCAACGAAACCCTGTTCTGCGTCATGGCCGCCATTAACGCCGCCGGCTACGACGAAGGCATCGACTTACCCGATAACAATCCCGTCCGCAAGCAACTGCGCGACTACCTCGCCGGCCAGAAACTCGCCGTCCTGCCCAATCTCAAACTCTTCTACAAGCACCACATGCAGCGCACGGCCGCCGAAGATCTGCCGCAATATATCTCCTGGGCCCTCTCCGTCACCGGTCCGCCCGATTTTGCCTGGAAGACCCGCGACGTCGATGTTCCGCCCGACGCCATGGCGCTCGATGGCCTCCAGCCGCTGATGATCGATTTCTATCGCGAGGCCAACCTGGGAGAGCTCTGGAAACGCGTCCAGCCCGCCTACGATCAGGAAATTCGCCGCTACCACACCCCGCTGCTGAACATGACCACCACGGTCGACGCCTACCTGCGCGCGTCCACGGCGGATTTTCCCCAGCGCCGGTTTCATGCCTACGTGGAAATACTCGCCGCACCGCAACACATCCAGACGTTCCACTATGGCGATGCCACCTGGGTGGTCATCACGCCCGCCGCGCAGCCTCTGATGTACGACATCCGGCATGCCTATCTGTTTTTCCAGATCGATCCCATCATGCTCACCGACCGCGCTCCGCTGAAACAGAAGCGCTCCATGCTCGATCTGATGGGTCAGGCGCCCCTCCCCGACGATTACAAGACGGATGTTGTTCTTCTCGCCAGCCAAAGCCTCGTGAAAGCCGTCGAAGGCCGCCTCGATAAGGATCCCGGCGCGGTCGATCGCGCCACGAAGCAGGGCTACATCCTGACCCCGTTCTTTTCCAGCCAGCTTTCTATTTATGAAGCCCAGCAGCAGAACATGCGCTTTTACGCGGAGACCATGATCAACAACATCGATCTGAGGGCCGAGACCACGCGGCTTTCGAGCCTGAAGTTCGATCCCGCACCATTGCAGCGCAAAGCGCAGCAGGTAGTGGTGGCCGGCCCCGAACTTTCTGCAGCTGGCAAGACGCTCGAAAAGGCCGAGACTCTCTATTCCGCCCGCGCCGGCTCACCCGGCAATCAGGAAGAAGCGAAGACGCTGTTCGGCAAGGCTCTGGATCAGAAAGGCGAACCGGCCGAACACGCGCAGGCCTGGTACGGTCTGGCCCGAATTGCGCTTCTCGAAAACCGCGGCGAAGTCGCCCTCGAAGCCTTCGAGAAGACGCTCCAGTCTTCCCCGGACGATTTCACACGGGCCTGGGCAAACATCTATCTCGCCCGGCTATACAGCAAACACGACTTCACCCTGGCCACGAAGTATTACCAGGACGCACTGGCCGTGAACGGTGCTTCAGATATGGCAAAACAAGCCGCGCGCAGCGAGTTACAGCAACTTTCCAAAAATCAGGAGAATCAAACACAATGAGGCGTATCGCCATTATATTCGTCAGTCTGATCGCCGCTCTGCCGGCGTTCAGCCAAACAGCTCCGGCTCCGGCTGCAGCACCAGCGGGAGCGATGGGGGCGGCGGGAGCCAGCGGCGCCATCAAGGGACCGCACCCCAAAACGAACGCTGAAAACGATGCCATCGTCGCCATGGGGAAGGCTCCGGATCCCGATTCCCAGATCAAAGCCGCGGAAAACGTTCTAACCACATATCCGGACACCGACTATAAGGCCGTAGCCCTCTTAGTGGAAGCTCAGGCTTACAACCAAAAGCGCGATTACCCGAAGGCCATCGTTCTGGGCGAGAAGTCTCTGGAGGCCGATCCCAGCAATTACGCCACGCTCCTGCTGCTCGCCGATATCTATGCGCGAACCAGCAAGCCCACCGATCTGAACCTCAACGACAATCTGACCAGGGCTGAAAAGTACGCGAAGGAAGCCCTCGTGGACCTTGACAAGGCGGAAAAGCCCAAAGCCGATCTTCCCGATGCCGATTGGGCGCAGGTCAAGACCGGTGAGGCAGCGCAGGCATATCTGGCGCTCGGCTTCTCCGCCGTGCTTCGTAAGAAATACGACGACGCCAGGACGAATTTCAATAAGAGCATTACCATGTATCCCGATCCGCTCGTGATGTTGTACATTGAGCGCGCTTACTCCACCGCCAAACAATATGACGATGCCATCGCCTGGGCCGACAAAGCCATGTCCGCCCAGGGCGTAACCGACCAGCTGAAGAGCATTGCCGGCAACGACAAGACCCGCGCCCAGACCCTGAAGAAACAGCAATCGCAATAGCGTGAAATGACGCCGAATCTGGACCAGCTGGAACAGTCGCTCGGCTATACCTTCCGGGACCGCGCGCTCCTCGATCGCGCGCTGACCCATAGCTCCAGCGCCAACGAACTGCTCTCCGGCGCTCCTCAACCGGAGCCGCCGGAGCAGCTTCGGGCCGATAACGAACGCCTCGAATTTCTCGGCGATTCCATTCTCGGCTGGCTGGTGAGCGAATGGCTCTTCTCCCGCTTTTCCGATTTCAACGAGGGCCAGCTTTCCCTGCTGAAAAACCATCTGGTCAGTGCCAACCATCTTCTGGCCGCCGCGCATCGCCTCGATCTCGGCACGCACCTTCGCCTCGGTCATGGCGAAGAATCCGCCGGCGGACGTTCCAAGCAGCGCCTTCTGGTCAATGCCTTCGAAGCCGTGCTCGCCGCCGTCTATCTGGATGGTGGCGTCGATGCCGCCCGCGCCGTGATCGTCCAGCAGGCGATACCGTCGGAAGATGAGCTCGCAAGCCTGGCGGGAGCGGGCCCCCCGCGCGATTTTCGCGCCGAACTCGACCGCCTGGCCCGCGACCGCGCTCTCCCGCGGCCCGAATACCAGCTTGTGGGAGAAAACGGTCCCGGCCACGCCCGCACTTTCATGGTCGAGGTTCGCCTGGGCAGCGACCTGACTGCCACCGCCGCCGGATCTTCCAAGAAATCGGCCTCGCACAACGCGGCACGCACGGTCTGCGAACTGCTGCGTTCACCGCAGCCGCAGGGGTAGGATGAACTCAATTCCAGGACGCACGGTAGTCGGGTTTCTTGTCGCGACCGGGACCATGAACCTGTGGACTGTCCAGGCACAGATACGCCCGGCACCGACACCGAAATTTGAAGCGGTTTCCATTAAGCGCTGCACGGAGCCGTCCGTTGGGGAGAGCGAAGGACGCGGTGGGGCAGAACCTGCTTCTTCAGACAGACTCAGAGTCACCTGCTGGTCTTTGGCGCCGCTGATCAGAACCGCATACGTAGTGTTCGCAGGCGCTCACTTCAATGGCAATAACTATCCCATCGACATCCTTCAGCTTCCTGCCTGGGCCAATTCGGAGCTTTATACGATCGAAGCAAAGGCGGAGGGAACTCCTGGCCAGGACATGATGCATGGCCCGATGCTCCAGGCGCTGCTCGAAAGTCGTTTTGCGCTGAAGATTCGCGCGGAGACGAAAGACGAGCCAGCCTATGCGCTCACTGTGGCAAAAGGTGGCGTGAAACTACGGCCATTTCAGGGAAGGTGCACGCCTCTCGATCCGATCCACCCGCCCGGTTCGCCGGTCCAGGATCCCTGTCCCCGAAATCTTCAGGACGCCCCGATGAGTCTTGATATTTTTGCCTGGTTTCTCGGCAATATTAAACCCAGGATTCTCGACGCGCCGGTTATTAACAAGACAGGCATCGCCGGGTATTTCCGCTTCAACGTGGAGCCGCTGCTAAAGCTATCGGCTACTCCCGGAAGTGCACCTGAACACGACCCCGCCGAATCGATCTTCACCGCAGTGCAAGACTTAGGTTTGAAGTTGCAGGCGGTCAAGGCTCCTCGCCAGCATCTCGTTGTCGACCACGCGGAGAGGCCCTCGGCGAACTGAACGGTGCCCGTCTGGAATATGAATCTGTTAACTCCCATTGCCGTGCTGATGCTGGCCAGCCTTCCCTGCGCCGCCGCCACTTACTACGTGGACGCAACCCGCGGCAGCGACACAAACCCCGGCAACGCGATCACCGCGCCCTGGAAAACTCTCGCGAAAGCCAACACAACCGACTTCAAACCAGGCGATCGCATTCTCCTCCGCGCCACTTCCGTCTGGCACGAACAACTCGCGCCGCGCAGTTCCGGTTCCTCCGCCGTCCCCATCGTCTTCGACCGTTACGGAGAAGGTCCGCTGCCGCGCCTCGAAGGCGACGGCACAATCGAAGACGTCGTCCTGCTGCGCAACGTGCAGCAAATCGAAGTGCACAATCTCGAAATCACCAATCACGCCGCCAGCCCGGCAGTCCGACGCGGCGTCCACATCGTCCTCGATAATTTCGGCACCGCCCAACACATCGTCGTAGCCGGCCTCTACATCCACGACGTCACCG
>Ga0302275_10003211_pt1 | contig 16682 bp, 15 predicted proteins | sample III_Bog_N2_2_FD_200229 | JGI IMG/M metagenome (GOLD analysis project Ga0302275, IMG submission 200229) | Peat permafrost microbial communities from Stordalen Mire near Abisko, Sweden - III_Bog_N2_2 | ecosystem: Environmental > Terrestrial > Soil > Wetlands > Peat | place: Sweden: Abisko...
GTCAGCGACGAGGAATTGGAAAACGAATTGCAACTGGCAGCACTGCAGTCCCGCGAGCCCCTGGATACCCTAAAGGTGCGATTGACGCAGGACGGCGGTATGGCTAGAATCCGGGAACAACTGCGGCGCGAAAAGACGGCTTCGGCCCTGTACGAAAGGCTGCCCGCATAAGCGGTTAGCTCAAGGGATGGGCGTCGCCCGGCGAACAGGTCTATATGCCGGACGGCCAACAAGAAATCGGGCAGCAAGCGGCCCTAAACGGGAAAGCGGGAAAAAGACTCAATGGCATTGGTTCCCATGGTGGTAGAGCAGACGAGCCGGGGCGAGCGCGCCTACGACATTTATTCCCGTCTGCTACGCGACAACATCATTTTCCTTGGCACACCCATTGACGACCAGGTGGCCAATCTTATCGTCGCGCAGATGCTCTTTCTCCAGGGTGAGGATCCGGAGAAGGACGTCTCGCTGTACATCAACTCGCCGGGCGGTTCCATCACTGCCGGCCTCGCGATCTACGACACCATGCAGTTCATCAAGAACAACGTGGTGACGTACTGCATCGGCCAGGCGGCCAGCATGGGAGCCTTCCTGCTCCTGGCCGGCACCAAGGGCAAGCGGTTTGCCCTGCCCAACTCCAGAATTCTGATTCACCAGCCTTCCATGGGCGGATTGAGCGGCCAGGCTACGGACATTGACATTCATGCCCGCGAAATTCTGCGCATCCGTGAAATCACGAACACGCTGATGGCCAAGCACACCGGCCAGCCGCTCGACCGCATTGAGCGCGACGTGGAACGCGACTTCATCATGAACGCGCAGCAGTCAAAGGAATACGGCATCGTGGATGAAATCATTGACCGGCCGCGCACCTAAACGGCCGTAACCGCAAGGGCGGAGATCGACGGGCAAGACCAAAGGGAGCAATACCATGAAACCGCGTACGGGACCCGAAGAATCGTTGCGATGCTCGTTCTGCCACAAGTCGCAGGACGCCGTTGCCAAGTTGATCTCGTCGCCCAGCGACTACCCTCGCGCCTACATCTGCGACGAGTGCGTGGCCGTTTGCAACTCCATTCTTGAGGACGATCGCAGCGAGGTTACGCCGGCCGCCGCCGCCGGCCATCTGCCCAAGCCGCAGGAAGTGAAGAGTTTTCTCGACGACTTTGTCATCGGTCAGGATCAGACCAAGAAGAAGCTCGCGGTCGCAGTCTATAACCACTACAAGCGCATCCAGATGAACCGGCTGCGCAACAACGAAGTCGAGCTGTCCAAGAGCAACATCCTGCTCATCGGTCCCACAGGCTCAGGCAAAACGCTGCTGGCGCACACGCTGGCCAAGATGCTTGACGTTCCCTTCGCCATCGTCGACGCAACCACCCTGACTGAGGCCGGTTACGTAGGCGAGGACGTTGAGAACATCATCCTCAAGCTGCTGCAGGCCGCTGACGGCGACGTGACCCGCGCCCAGCAAGGCATTATCTACATCGACGAAATCGACAAGATCGGCCGCAAGGACGAGAACCCCTCCATCACCCGCGACGTTTCCGGTGAAGGCGTGCAGCAGGCGCTGCTCAAGATTCTTGAAGGAACCGTGGCCAACGTTCCGCCGCAAGGCGGGCGCAAGCACCCACACCAGGAATTCACCGCCGTCGATACCACCAACATTCTCTTCATCTGTGGTGGCGCGTTCGTTGGCCTTGAGCGCGTGGTGGGCCGCCGTGTCGGCAAAAAGGCTTTGGGCTTCAAAGCTACGGACACTGAAGCTGAATCAACCTTGCGCTCGCATCGCGACACCGAGCTGTTGCGCCGCACTGAGCCACAGGATCTGATCAAGTACGGCCTGATTCCCGAGTTCGTGGGCCGGCTCCCGGTAATGGGCATCCTCGACGAGCTGGATGAAGCGGCTCTGATTGAGATTCTCACCAAGCCGCGCAATGCCATTCTCAAGCAGTACCAGCGTCTCTTTGAGTTTGAGAATGTGCGCCTGCACTTTACGCACGAGGCCACCTGCGCGGTAGCCCGCGAGGCCCTGGCCCGCAAGGTGGGCGCGCGCGGACTGCGCATGATCCTTGAAGAGCTGATGCTCGACCTGATGTACCATCTGCCGTCGAACAAGCGCGTACGCGATCTTGAGATCACCAGCGACATGGTCGAGCGCCGAGACCTGTCGCTATGCCTGCTTGAAAAAGCCGGCTAGAGCAACCGCAATTCGTTTTCGTAACGAGCCCTTCCCGCCAACATCGGGAGGGGCTTTTTGTTGCTTGCGGATTCACATCATCGTGCATATGCTGTGAGCCATGCGCGTGGTGTCACTGCTGATTTCACTTTCGCTTCCGGTTTCGTTGGCCTTTGGCCAAGCTCCGTCAGTTGCGCCGGCGTTCGATGTGGCTTCCGTCAGGCAAAGCCAACGGGCTGTCGGGCCGGACTATAACAACCAGCTCACCTACTCGCCCAACGGCATTGTTGCGAGAAACGCTACGCTGAAGCGGTTGCTGGCCGAGGCCTGGCGCATGCAGGTCAATCAAATTGTTGGACCGGAGTGGCTCGATCGCAACGAGTACGACATCCAGGCAAATTCGGCGGCGGCCAGTTCAATCGAGCAGAAGTCGCTCATGCTGCGAAGCCTTCTCGCCGAGCGCTTCAATCTGACCACGCATAGCGAGACGCGCGAGATGCGCGCCTACGAGTTGACGATCGGCAAATCGGGACCGAAAATTCAACCGATGAGCACAGAAGAAAAGGGAAGCGCCCACTCCGGATTTCATTTTCACGGAGATCTGCGCCAATTCGCCGATTTGCTGGCTGTTCAGTTGTCGATTCCCGCAGCGGTGAATCCGAATGAGCCGGTGAAAGCCGGCGGGCCGCCCATTCCGGTGCTCGACAAAACAGGACTCCCCGGCATCTACGACTTCTCCGTGGACATGCACCCCGAGCTGGGCACAGATGGGTTCACTTTGTGGCAGCGCGCTCTCGAAGATCAGTTGGGACTGAGACTGGAGAATCGAAAGGGCAACGTCGAAGTCCTGGTCGTGGACTCCGCATCAAAAATCCCAACAGAAAATTGACATCGAAACCTGGGAAATTCACCCGCAAACACGATGGAAGGTGCTCTCGTAAAGCTCGCTAAGCTTTTCCCCGCGATCGCCCTGCCCGCTCCGGGGTAAATTCTTTTTGATGGGTATCTGCTTCACTCATGTGGCCACAATATGTTGGGGTTTTCATAAATATTGAGTATCTTCTTGAAGCAAGTCCTCATTCCTTGTCTGAATTCTCACCGTATGTGCTGATTTTCCGGAAGACCACAACGAACACGGATACAGCCAAAACGAAAGAACAAAACGGAGCCAGTAATAGAGCTGATTCCCCATCTCGATCCGGTAACAGGCGACTAAAGATAATTCCAAGGAAGCCTCCTGCTACCGCGGCCAAGAGCGCAGCGACGGCAGACATTAGTAGCGCAACAAAACTTTCACCGGCCGTAGATTTCATGTGAGCGTTGCGCGAACCGGTGCGGAGTTTGATTTTGCATGACGGATCAGGCATGAGTCCCCTCCTCCTTCATCAAGAGAATCGACACTGGCGGGGCCCTTTCGTGCTGGCAGTTTTGCCTCCAGGGCGCCTTCAGGATGCAGGATATTGCCTAGCGTTACTGGCTCGATTGCGACTGCTTGTTGGATCAGCCTGTAAAACAACTTGCCGCGGCTCTTTGACCGCCGGCGGTTAAATCGAAATGTGAATTCGTCTAGGTAGTAATCCAGATGCTTATGACTAACTGCCCCTTGGTGGGTTCCTGCCAGCCACCGTTTCAGGAGGGAGATCACGATATGTACTCTCGGCAACAGCTCCGAAGCAGACTCTTTCCTGCCTTTCAAAACAGTAACCTCGTGCGTATACCCCAGAGAACTGACCGAACTGTATCCCTTCCAGCCATCAGTGTGGATTGTGCTACCCGGCACAATAGAGTCCTGAATAAAGTGGTTTAGTGTATCCGCGGATGCGTCAGGAATCTGCCTAAAGCGGATTCGGCCGATCCCGTTTCCGTCTTCTTGAGCTGCAATTACTACTAGAGTTTTGTCTACGTTCCCTCGACCACGTAACTTGTCTTCTGGGCTGCCAATATAGCACTCGTCAACTTCTACTCGCCCGCTAAGAAGTTCGCGGCCGGGCCTAATCATCGCCCGGCGGAACTTGTGTAGCCAAGTCCACGCGGTTTCGTAGCTTTTTAAACCCAGAACTCTCTGCAAGCCTAAGGCGCTGGCCCCGTTTTTCTGCGTCGTGACCCACCACATCGCGCGAAACCAAACTGTGAGAGGCGTCCGAGTATCCTGGAAGATCGTGCCGGCTGTAACGGAAGCCTGGTACTTGCAACTCGTGCATTGAAGAAGAACAGCACGGATGGGCCAGGTCTCGGTGCCGTTGCAACGCGGACAACAAAAGCCCTCAGGCCAACGGAGACGAGCCAGATACCCGCGACAAGCCTCTTCGGTCGCGAACATCCTCTCTAGCTCCATAACGCTGCGTGGGTACTCTTCTGCCATTCAAATACACTACCCATTGTTGCAACATGAGTCAAGCAGATACCCATCTTGAACAAAATGAACAAAATGAACAAGCCTACGAGGGATGCGGCAATCGCATCAGTGCAGCGCTATTTTGAAGAAAATATGCCGGCGCCGATTGGGAATTTGCCGGCGGGGCTGCTGCTGGACTTCTTTATCGAAGAGATTGGGCCGGTGATTTACAACCAGGCAATTGCTGATGCGCAGGCACGTCTGTCACAGCGGGTGGGGGATTTGAGTGGGGAGTTGTTTGGGGATGAGTTGCAGTATTGGCCGCGGGTGGATGCGAAGAAGCGGGGGAGACGGTAATTCAGAAGCAGGGGGCACGGGGCTTTGCTCAATCCCTGGTCTTCCGCCGCGGCGGACGAGACCAGGGGCACCCGGTGAGCGAATTAGCAGGGGCTGAGGGAAGTTCTTGCTACCCCAGCCTAGCGACAAGAACAAAAACGTGGCGAGGATGGGGCGCCCGGGTTTATTGCTACAGTGCGCGGAGGGCGGAGACGCCTGCGCCCAGGAGGGCGGTTTCGTCGTCGGGGGGCAGGACTTCAAGCGAGAAGCTTTGCAGCGGGGTCATCTTGACCATGGATTCCAAGTGGGCGCGGAGCGTGGGGAGCTCGATCCAGTGGGCGTTGTGGCCGGTGAAGTAGAAGCGGCCGGGTCCGGCGAGGTGGATGAAGGAAGCGGTGGCGGCGGCGAGAGCGCGATGCCAGAGGTCGACGAAGTCGCGGCAGCGCTGGTCGCCGGCCTTGGCGTTGGCGAAGATTTCTTCTGGTTCGAGGTCGAGGAAACGCATGCGCATGGCGCGGTAGCCCATAATGCCCTCAAGATGGCCGAGACCGCCGCAGGCGCAGTAGCGCTCTTTGGGATCGAGAGTGACGGTGATGTGTCCGCCTTCCCAGGGGCCGTCAACGTAAGGCCAGCGGCCGTAGCCGATGCCGTTGCCGATGGTCCAGACGCGGGTGAGTTTCTCAAGGCGTCCGTGGGTGGCGGCGACACCGGCGGCGATGGCGTCAGCGTCGTTGGCGATGTGGACAGGCGCGGCGATGGAGTGCGGGGCCAGTGCGCGGGTGAGATCGTCGGCGAGGCGGAGGCCTTTCAACTGGGTGAGATTGGGCGAGTCCTCAATGACGCCGTGGCGGACGATGCCGGGAACGGCGACGCCGATGGCGCTGAGAGGTTTGGTGGCGCCTTTTTGCAGGAAGGCAATCTGACTGGCGAGCATCTCGACGAGTTCACTGGGGGGAAGGGCGCTGAGGGCGTCCTGCTCGGCGGGGTCGAAGGGGAAACGAAGAGGCTTGCCGGTGAGGCGCTGGTCCTCAAGGCGGCCGGCGACGATGTGATCGGTGATCACGATGCCGATGGCGGTGGTCATGGAAGCCCTCCGGGAGAAGCAGTGGTCAGTGATAAGTGGACAGTGGTCAGTGATCCGTGCGCAATTGTTCAGGGCCGAAGCGGACTTTGGGTAATGAACTTTTCATTTGCGAAAAACCCGCCTGGGCTAAAGCCCCGATTGTTTTTGTAATCCGCTTTTGGCGCGTCTAAAACCGCGCCCTTTCAACACATGGCAGTCATTGGATCTTTTTCCGCAAGCTGTGAAGTCGTGTCCTGACCCAAAATGCTTTCTCCAGACACAGAACACTTTTTCTGTTTCCTTCTTAGTCGGACTGGTAGCGGTGGAGGCGGCCGAGGCCGTTGAAGGCGGCGACTTTGTAACACTCGGCGAGCGTGGGGTAGTTGAAGACGGTGTCAATGAAGTAGTCCATGGTGCCACCGAGGGTCATGACGGCCTGGCCGATGTGGACGAGTTCGGTGGCGTCTTCGCCGATGATGTGGACGCCGAGGACTTTGCGGGTATCGCGATGGAAGATGAGCTTGAGGCGGCCGCTGGTGTCGCCGCGAATCTGTCCGCGGGCGACCTCGCGATAGTAAGCCATGCCGACTTCGTAGGGAACGTCTTCGCCGGTGAGTTGCTCTTCGGTTTTACCGATGAAGCTGATTTCGGGAATGGTATAGATGCCGTAGGGATAAAAGCCAGGGTTCGAGGTAGCGGCCTGATCGTTGAAGGCGCGAGCGGCGGCGATGCGGCCCTGTTCCATGGAGACGGAGGCGAGGGCGGGGAAGCCGACGACGTCGCCAGCGGCAAAGATGTTGGGGACCTTGGTTTGATAGTGCTCATCGACGGCGATGCGGCCGCGATTGTCTGCCTCGAGACCGGCGGCGGCGAGGTTGAGCTCATCGACGGCGCCCTGGCGGCCGACGGCGTAGAGCAGGGCGTCGCCGGAGACGCGCTTCTTGCTTTCAAGGTTGGCAACGACGGTTTTGTTGGGGAGCTCTTCAACGCTCTCGACCTCTTCACCCAGGCGGAGGGTGACGCGGGCGTCGCGGAGGTGGTAGCTGAGCGCCTCAATGATTTCGCGGTCGGCGAACTCGAGGAGGCGGTCGCGTTTTTCAATGAGGGTGACGCGGACGCCGAGGACGGCGAACATGCAGGTGTACTCGACCCCGACCACGCCGCCGCCGACGACGATGAGGGATTGGGGCAGGCAGTCGAGGCCGAGAATCTGGTCGCTGTTGAGGATGGTTTTTCCGTTGATGGGAACCCTGGGCGAGCAGGCAGGTTTGGTGCCGACGGCGACGATGATGCGATCGGCTTCAAGAGTGGTTTCAGCCTGAACGCCTTCGACGCGGACCTGGGTGGGGCTGATGAAGTGGGCGATGCCGTGGACAACGTCAATGCCGTTGCGGGAGAGCTGCGCCTCGGTTACGTCGACTTCAGTCTTAATGACGGCCTGGACGCGGAAGGCCAGGTCGGCCATGGTGATTTTTTCCTTGACGCGATAGTTGATGCCGTAAACGGAGCGGTAGTTATAGCCGGAGAGGTGGAGTACGGCTTCGCGCATTGTTTTGGAGGGGATGGTTCCGGTATTGATGCAGACGCCGCCGACGACGGTGCGTGCCTCGACGACGGCGACGCGTTTACCCATCTTGGCGGCGGCGACGGCGGCGCGCTGGCCGGCGGGTCCGGAGCCGATGACGACGAGGTCATACTTGACGGCGCTCATTGAGGAGTATCTCCCGGGGTTTGATGGCGGTTTGGCCGCAAGGGTACGCGGATGAAGCGGCAAGGATGTTCAGGCTCTACCGCGAGGCTACCATAACCGGAATAAGAATTAGATGTATGAGATGTAGGGGATGGAGAGCGGGCCGGAGCCGGGGGAAGGGGCAGGCGGCGCCCCGGCGAGGGAGGGAGGAATCATCGCCGGGGCAGCAGATCATGGGGTCCGCCTGGCTTAATCAGGAACCGCAGAGTATTGCGGGCTAGGGGTGGACGGAGCGCAAGGCACGCTCGCGAGCGGCCTGCAGGGGAGGGGAGAATTTGCCGCCGGCCTGGTGATCGTCGTCGAGGCGGAACTGGCGGATCATGCCATCGAGGTCGGCGGCGAGGGAGGCGAGGTTGCGGAGGGCTTCGACGGCCTGCTCAGCGCCCTGGGTATTTTCAGTGGAGAGCTGGGAGATTTGGCCGGCGGACTCGGAGATTTCTCCGGAGGCGGCGGTCTGCTGGGTAGCCGCAGTGGCGATGAGGTTGATCTGGTGCTCGACGAGTTTTGAGGATTCGATGATTGACTCGAGGCTGTGTCTTGCGTTGGCCGTTTCTCCCAGGCCACTTTCGACGGCAGAGCGGCTTTCGTGCATGACGTCGAGGGTTTCGCGGGTTTCGTCCTGGATGCTGCGGATGGTTCCGGCGATTTCTTCGGTGGCGCCCTTGGTGCGTTCGGCGAGGCGGCGGACTTCACCGGCGACGACGGCGAAGCCACGGCCGTGTTCTCCGGCGCGGGCAGCCTCGATGGCGGCGTTGAGGGCGAGGAGGTTGGTTTGCTCGCTGATTTCCTGGATGACGTTGACGACCTTGCCGATTTCTTCAGAGCGGAGGGCGAGGGAGGTCATTTTGTCGGCGACGGAAGTGGTGGCGGCGGCAATTTTTTCCATGGTTCCGGAAGCGGCCTGCATGACGGCGCCGCCTTTTTCGGCATTGACGGCGGATTCGCGGCTGGCGCCGGCGGCGTTTTCAGCGTTGTGGCTAATTTCGCCGATGGTGGCGGTCATTTCCTGCGCGGCAGCGGCGATCTGGTTGATCTTGGTGGACTCGGCGCGGGAGTTGCCGGCGTTTTGGGCGGCGGCGGCGCTGATTTCGGTGGTGGCGGATGAGAGAGTCTCCGCGCTTTGGGCGACGGCCACGAAAACCTTGCGCATGGATTCGACGCTGGTATTGAAGGCTTCGCCGAGCTGGCCGATTTCGTCGGTGCCGGAGATGCGAATGCTTGTTGTCAGGTCTTTGGCTGCCATGGATTCCAGCGCGTTCCGGACTCTCGCGATGCGCGGCGCGATTTCGCGGGTGAGCACCATGCCGATGAGTGCGCAGAGCAGGATGATGAGCAAGGTGACGCCAGAGCTGACCCAGAGGGCGCGGGTGGCGGCGGTGGTAGCGCCCTCGGCCCCCTGCGTGCCTGCCTTTACGTTGAGCTGGAAGTTGTCGTTGGCGGCCGCGAGGGCATTCGAAAACAGAGCGACGGTGGAGTCGCCGCCGAGCAGGTCGAGCGCGTCACCGGCTTTTCCGGCTTTGACCAGGTCCAATCCGCGGTCACTGACCTGCGTGTACTGGGTCCAGGTAGCCTGCATTTTCTGATAGATTTCGCGTTCGCCAGGGTTCGTGACCAGCGGCTCATAACCTTTCACCTTGGCCTGGTAGGTGTCGAGCGCATGCTGGCGATTGCCGGAGTGCTGGGCGATGCAGTCGGGCGTTTGACACATCATGAGGTCAAGGTCTTCGCGGCGCACGGCGTTCATGGCTTCCCGGGCATCAGAAAGGTAGACCACGGAGGGGAATGAGTTCTGGCTTACGTCGAGACATTTGGCGCTAATGCCATGGAAGACGGTGAAGGCGTAGGTTCCCAGCAGAAAGCTGAGCCCGCACACGAGGCCGAAGGCGTAAGTGAACTTGCGGGAGACGGGAAGGTTGCGTAACCACTGCATAGCGGGTAGCCCTTTCATTGAGCGAGTCGCTGAGCTTATCGGCGGAAGTTGGCGGGGCTTGAGCATTTTGGTTTTTTGGGGAGAAGTGTGGACGGGAGAGATTGGCGGCCGGCGAAGTGCTGGGCGGAGCGGATTCCGGATCGCGTGCTTGCCGAAGTTGGGGTGAGCGGATATGCTGGGGCCGTTTCGGACTGCTCGCGCGAGGGACCGTGGAAGAGAGGATTGCGATGGGGATGGAGCGATGGAGGAGCGTGTGTTTGGCGCTGCTGGTTTTTGTTGTTTTGGGTAGTGCGGGGTTGGGGCAGGCGCGGTCGCAGGCGGCTCCGGCACAGGCGCCCGCGACCCAGCACATGCCTACCGCGCAGGCGTTAGCGGATCGCGACGCGGCGATTCAAGATCATCAGCACATGATGGACATTCTGGGGATCAAGCAGTTGCGGCCGGCGGCGAGCCAGGATCCGAAGTCGCCGAATGCGGTGAACTACGACGAGTCAAAGGCGGACAGGTATCCCGGAACGCTGCCCGATCCGCTGAAGCTGAAGAACGGCAAGCGCGTGACTACGGCGAAGATGTGGTGGAAGGAGCGCCGGCCGGAGATTGTAGCGGACTTTGACAGCGAAGTTTTGGGCCGCGTGCCCGCTCATGTGCCCGGCGTGAGCTGGGAGGTGACGGACACGAAGACGGAGATGCTGGGCGGCGTGGCTGTGGTGAAAAAAACGCTCAAGGGGCATGTGGACAATGCGCTGGATCCCGAGGGCAAGGACTCGAATTTAAGGGTGGACATCGACCTGGTGGTGGGGACTCCGGCGAATGCGGCGGGGCCGGTGCCGGTGATCATGGAGCTAGCGTTCAGCCAGGAGTTTATGACGGCGATTACGAAGTCGATTCCGGAGATGATTCCGGGAGGGCCGGGGAACACGGGACCGAGTTGGCAGGAGCAGGTGATCAAGCGCGGGTGGGGTTACGCGGTCCTCTTGCCGACGAGTTATCAGGATGACGGCGGCGCGGGATTGAACCGGGGGATCATCGGGCTGGTGGGCGAGATCAATAAAAGGGGGCAGCCGCGCAGCGATCCGGCGGAGTGGGGCACGCTGCGGGCGTGGGCGTGGGGCGCGAGCCGTGCGATGGATTACCTGGAGACCGACAAGCAGGTGGACGGGAAACAGGTGGGGATCGAGGGCCACTCTCGGTTTGGCAAGACGGCGCTGGTGGCGATGGCGTACGACCCGCGGTTCAAGGTGGCCTACATCAGCTCGGCGGGGACGGGCGGCGACAAGCTCTACCGTCACGTAGTGGGCGAGCAACTGGAGAATCTAGCGGCGGCACCGACGTTCTACTACTGGATGGCGGGCAATTTCATGAAGTATGCGGGGCCGCTGACGACCGGCGATCTGCCGGTGGATGCGCATGAGCTGATTGCGTTGTGCGCGCCCCGGCCGGTATTTGTGGGCGTGGGCTCGATGACGGCAGGAGACGAGTGGGCCGACCCTCGTGGAGAGTTTCTGGGCGCAGTGGGCGCGGGGCCTGTGTACCGACTGCTGGGGAAGAAGGACCTGGGGACTACTGAATTTCCTCCGATGGAGACGGCGCTGACGGACGGCGACCTGGCGTTCCGGGAGCACCGGTTCGGACATACGCCGGGGCCGAACTGGCCGGCGTTTCTGGATTTTGCGGGGAGGTATTTGAAGGGGCCCCGGGTGAATGGTCCCCAATAATGGGGCTTGATATGGGCAGTACGGCGGCCGGAATTTCCGCTGCAGGCGCCCGGAAAATTTAGTAGGCTCAAAGTATGGAATTCAAGGTAAGCGAACTGGAGCGGGAACCGATTGAGTTTGACCTGGAGCTGGCTCCTGGAGCGGTGGATCTGGGCCAGGAGGCGACTCAGGTGGGTTCGCTGGCCACCCAAGGGCAGGCAGAAGTGCTGCACGAGCATCGCGGGCCGAAGGAAATTGTGGCGGACATCCGGTTGCGGGGGCAATTCGCGGGCAGATTCGAGGTTCCGTGCGCGCGGTGCGTTGAGCCGGTGGAGATTCCGCTGGCGGCCGAGTTCGACTTGATCTTCCGACCGGCGGCGGCGGACCGGGAAGCGACGGAACGGTCGATTACAGCGCAGGAGACGGAAATCGGTTATTATTTAAAGGACAGTCTGTTGCTTGAAGATGTACTGCGGGAGCAGGTGCTTTTGTCCCTGCCGGTCAGGACACTTTGCAAGCCGGACTGCAAGGGACTTTGTCAGCGCTGCGGTGCGAATCGCAACAGCCAGGCTTGCTCATGTGAGGATGGTCCAAGCGACCCCCGCTGGGAGGCGCTGTCTGGGCTGCGGAGCCGGATTAAGTCCTGAAGCTAACCCCAAGAGATTGAGGGTGTTCCGCCGGGCCGAAAGGCTGCTTGAGAAGGCTGTTTGCGGCCTGACGAAGCGGCGGCGTGAACACGAAAGGAATTCGACGATGCCTAATCCGAAAAGGCGCCACTCAACGCGCCGTACCGCACTTCGCCGCTCTCACGACTTTTTGACGGCCGTGGGGCTCTCCGAGTGCCCTACCTGCCACGAAAAGAAGTTGCCCCACCGCGCTTGCCCCAAGTGCGGCGCCTACAAAGGTCACCAGGTTCTGGACATCAAGGAAACCGCCAAGTAAGCTGACGGTCTCGGCACTTAAGGAAAAGACTGCGTCGTCTGGGTTTCTGGGCGACGTGGTCTTGAATTGGTTGCGCCGACCAAGGATGCTGGCTTTCAAGACGCGTCCTTCCTGACAAGGCGATATGCTCATCGACATTGCGCTTGACGCTGTAGGTTCCGATAAAGCTCCCGAGCCAGAGATTCGCGGGGCGATTCTAGCCTGCCGCCAGCTGCCCGTCCGGGTTCACCTGGTTGGGCCGCAGGCAGAGCTGCGCGATCTTCTTGACGAACACCTGGACAACGAAGATTTGCCGATCGTAATCCACCATGCCTCAGAACGGATTGGCATGGAGGAGAAGGCGGCCAACGCGGTGCGGACCAAGCGCGACAGCTCAATGCGCGTGGGACTGAAGCTGGTGCGCGAGGGCAAGGCTGCGGGATTTGTGACGGCGGGCAACACCGGCGCGGCCATGGCGACGGCGAAGATGGTGCTGGGCGCGCTGCCGGGTGTGGACCGGCCGGCGCTGGCCAACCCGATGCCGAGCTCGACGGGCAATCCGTGTGTGCTGCTGGACGTAGGCGCGAACGTGGATTGCAAACCGCAAAACCTGGCGCAGTTTGCCCTGATGGGCGAGATGTATGCGCGGACGGTGCTGAAGATCAATGAGCCGCGGGTGGGGCTGCTGTCGATTGGCGAAGAAGAGACCAAAGGCAACGACCTGACGCGCGAGGCGTTTCCTCTGCTGAAGGCGCTGCCGATCAAGTTCATTGGAAACGTGGAAGGGCGGGACATTTTCAGCGGGCTGGCCGACGTGATTGTGTGCGACGGGTTTGTGGGCAACGTGGCTCTGAAGACCAGCGAAGGCGTGGGCCGGTTTGTGCGCGAGGTGCTGCGCGAGAGCCTGACGCGGACGGTGACGGCGCAGGTGGGCGCGCTGCTTTCGCGGAAGGCTTTTAATGAGTTCCGGCGCAGGCTGGATTACCGGGAGTACGGCGGGGCGCCGTTGCTGGGCGTGCGCGGGGTTTGCATCATCGGGCACGGGTCTTCGAACGATCGCGCGATTTTTAATGGAATTCGCGTTGCGTATGAGTTTGCCAAGGGCGGCACGACGGAGCGGATTGAGCGCGAGTTTGCGAGCTACGTGAAGCCGAAGTTAAGCGCGCGGGATGGCAAGCATCACGACGCCGGGGCGGATGGGCTGATCCAGTAAAGAGCAGGGATTAGGGAACAGGGATTAGGGAATAGGGACGCTGACTGCTCTGGGAATGATTCTTCAAAACAATATGAGCGATGGGATTTCGAGCGCGCGGCTGGAGTTTGATGTGACGGCTGTGGCTGGGATCGCTTGTCCTGCTTGCCGAGGGGATCTGCGGTTGGATGCGGCGTGGCTCGCTTGTGCGGGATGCCGACGGCGCTTTCCGATTGTGGATGGGATCCCCGTGCTGATCGTGGAGCGGGCTGAAGGCGGCGATCCGGCTCGATGACTCCCGGCTGATTACTGGGTTTGCCAATTCAAGATCTTCTTTGCGAGGCTGAATCCCTCCCCGGGATTCCGTAGCCAGCAAGAAGCACCAAAACGATATACACAATCTGCATTGCTGCGCGGACGGCGATCGAGGGCATGGGAAGTCCTTCGATCGTTTTTCCCGCCACGTAAACGTTGGCCGGAATGATTGCGACCATCATGAGAGCGATGCAAAACGAGGCGAGGCGGCGGAAGCGAGGCACCAAGAGGCCGATGGCTCCTGCGACTTCAAGGATGCCGGTGAAAATTGCCAGAAAATCCCGGGCGGGGAAAATGGGAGGGATCATCCTCGCCACCATGCGTGCATGAAAGAAGTGGAGCGTAATTCCAGAGAACAGAAGCGGAAGCGCTACCAGAATGCACAGCAGAAACTGAGGAATTCCAAAGCTCGCAAACTTTCCGCGGGCCATGCCGAAGAAGGCCGCGATGGTGAGAACAAGCAAGAGGATCGGAATTGCGTATCCCATAGGCGGCTGGAACTCTCTATCTCCTTTGGTAAAAGGGGAGAACGATCAACACGGCTATGGCGATGGCAGCGATGAGAGCCAAAGCGATGAGCGAGTAAATCAGGACGAGATTTGGTCCTTTGGATGGTTCTTCACTATTGTCGGCGGGGCTTGGGATTTGCGGGCTACTCATATTTGAGGGCTTCGACGGGATCCATCTGGGCTGCGCGGGTGGCGGGGACGGTGCCGAAGACGACGCCGACGCCGACAGCCGAGGCGAGGGCGATGATGACCGACCAGGGCGAGATAGGGATCTTGTAATCAGTGAAGAGGCGGATGGATAGCGGAACGGAAATGCCGACCAGGGTACCGACAATTCCGCCGGTGAGCGAGATGATGACGGCTTCAGCGAGGAACTGGAGCTTGATTTCACGGAAGGTAGCGCCGAGGGCCTTGCGAATGCCGATCTCGCGGATGCGGGAGCGCACGTTGGCGAGCATGATGTTCATGATGCCGACGCCGCCGACGGCGAGGGTGACGCAGGCGACCAGCACGAGCACCATGGTGAGGGCGTCGGCGCTTTTGTTGGCGATGTCGAGCAGTTCGGTGAGGGTTTGGGCCTTGTAGACGGAGTTGATGCGGTGGCGCGACTTGATGATGCGGAGTATATCGTTTTGCGCGTCAGGCACTTGGGACATGCTGCGCATGGAGAAGTAAATCTGGTTGACGCGTTCGGTTCCGGTGAAGTAGCGGACGACGGAATAGGGAATAAGGATGGTCTGGTCGGCGATTTCCGACTGGCCGAAGTCGTTCACGCTCATTTTGAAGACGCCGATGACGGTGAAGGGAATGCCGCTGATCTCAAAGGTGCGTCCAACGGCGGAGTAGGTGCCGCCGTAGCGTTCCTTGGCGAATTCCTCGCTAACCACGGCGCACTTCTGGTGGGTGATGTCGTCGGTGTCGTCGAAGAAGCGGCCGGCGGTGACGATGAGGTTGTGGATGAAGAGGTACTGGGGGCTGACGCCCAGCACCAGGGTGTCCTTGACGACGCCGCCGCCGAAGCTGATGCGGTCGTGCATGTCCATGACCGGCGACGAGTACATGACGTTGGGCAACTGGTCGACCACGGCCTTTTCGTCTTCGCGGGTAAGGTAGTCGGTATAGCGCACGCGCTCAAGGGCGGTGGCGCCTCCGCCGGCATATTCGACTTCGACGGAGTTGGTGCCGAACTTCTGGATGAGATCGAGGATGTAGGCCTTGCCGGTCATGCCGATTGTGACGACGAGGATGACAGAAGCGGTTCCGATGACCATGCCAAGCGCGGTGAGGAAGAAGCGCGTTTTGGCGGCGCGAAAGCTGTCCACGGCGAGCTTGAGAATTTCGCTGAGCAGCATGGTGCGGCGGGCACTGAGCAGGGTCTCCTCGAAGGTGGTGCGCCGGCTTGTGACGACTGGATTCATGGATCTTCTTTGGATGCCGCGGAGCAGCCCCAGGCTTCCGGAATCGCGCACTCAAGGCGCGGGCCGGTCCCGGGGCGATGTCCTTCAGATAGATTACGCGCCCGGATTGAAGTTTTATAGACGGGGCAGAGGCGCCTAAGGTAGGCCTTCCGGTTTTTCATGAGGAAAGAAGCCCCGCTTGAGCGGATCCGGCAGGGCAGGAGCGGGCTCAGGAACCGGATTGTGAACTGAGCGACTGCCAGAGGGCTGCGAGGTTTTCAATGGAGAGCTGTTCGGCTCGGGCCTGGGGATTGAGTGCGGCATGAGCGAGAGCGGCGGCGACAGCTGGGGGAGCAAATCCCGCAGCGCGGAGGTTGTTGGCGAGCGTTTTGCGTTTCTGTGCGAAGGCCTGGCGGGCGAAGTGGAGGAACGGAGCCTCCTTGACGCCGAGCTCAACGAAGCGGGGAGCGAACCGCCAGCGGAAGACAGTTGAGTGCACGTCAGGCGGCGGCGTGAATGCGTGAGGCGGCAAAGTAAAGAGCGCATCGGCGGGGCCAAACATTTGCACTGTGACCGAGAGGAGGCCGTAGTCGCGCGATCCGGGGCTGGCGGTGACGCGATCGGCGACTTCACGCTGGACCATGAGGACGGCGAGGTCGAGAGCAGTGTGGCTGGCCGCGAGCTTGAGCAGGATGGGCGAGGTGATGTAGTAGGGCAGATTGCCGACGGCGACGAGTTTCTGGTCTGCTGAGCTGGCTGCGGCGGCGAAGTCGAAGTTGAGCACGTCCTGCTCGACGACGGTGAGTTTGTCGGTGGGGAACTGTACGCGGAGATGCAGGGCGAGGTGGTGATCGTACTCAATAGCGATGACGTGATGGGCGCGTGCGGCGAGGGGTGCGGTAATGGCGCCTGCGCCGGGGCCAATCTCGACGACGGTGCGCGACGAGAGATCGCCGAGAGCCGCGACGATGCGGTCGATTGCCTGCGGATCGTTGAGAAAGTTCTGGCCGAGCTTGGGTTTGGAGGGCATGTGCTTTCTCGATGGTAGATGAAAGCAGGGGCCA
>Ga0302275_10003212_pt1 | contig 16681 bp, 16 predicted proteins | sample III_Bog_N2_2_FD_200229 | JGI IMG/M metagenome (GOLD analysis project Ga0302275, IMG submission 200229) | Peat permafrost microbial communities from Stordalen Mire near Abisko, Sweden - III_Bog_N2_2 | ecosystem: Environmental > Terrestrial > Soil > Wetlands > Peat | place: Sweden: Abisko...
GTCCAAGATCCACACTTGCCATGCTTTCGGGACTGACAACCTCTCTGGGAATGATCGGAGGGATCATGGGAAATTCGGGCATTGCTCATCTTGTGGAGAAACTTGGATGGCACGTCTCCCTGATAGCTGCCGGATTTGTCGGGTTGGTGATCACCGGACTGATGTATCTTGTTATTCCCGGAAAAAGCCGCTTTCAGAAGGATCGTTCGGCGATATCTTCCGATTCCAAAAAACCCGGTATCTTCAAGGCTCTTTTCATTGTCTATTCCAATCCGCAGAGCTGGTTCACGGGGATCGTGGGAACGGCGCTTTACATGCCTCTCTCCATTCTTGGCGCCCTCTGGGGCGTGGAATACATCAGTTCGGTGACGGGAGGGAATAAAGTGGCCGCGGCGGGTGCTGCCACCATGCTCTATGTCGGCTGGCTGATTGGCGGGCCGATTGCAGGATTTATTTCCGACAAGACAGGGATGCGCCGCAATCTACTGCTTGGAGCCGGTGTGGCCACGCTGATCACGACCCTTTTCGTGGTTTCCATTCATTCGCTCTCAGTTACCGGAGCCTTCATTCTGATGTTGATCCTCGGCTTTGCCTCTACCTCCCAGGTTGTCTGCTTTGCCACGGCAGTGGAGCATAATCCCTCTTTTGTCTCGGGAACGGCAATCGCAGCAACCAACATGATGATTATGTTGCTTGGCGGAGCGGGGGAGTGGCTGTTTGGGTTGCTGCTTGATCTCTTCTCAGGCGCAGGGCATCACGCCTCCTACTCTCCGAGTGCCTATCACAAGGCGATTCTCATTCTGCCCGTTATTTCAGCCATCGGAGTTGTTGCCGCCTACTTCCTGACCGAACCATTGAAGAAAGAAAAAACCCAAATTCCCATGGGATCCGTTGTAACGGTCGAGGAGGTCGTATGGCCCAAAGTTACGCTAAACAAATGGATCCGCTGGTTAAGCCAGTGGTATGGCAGAAAACAGTGATCGCTGAGGGGGGCGATCCTCCGCCTTGTGTCACACAAAATCCCTTCGCCATTCATAACCCTTTCATCGTGGAACGGGTGTAATACCAATCACCATCAGAAATGATACTATCCGGCTGATTCTTTTGGCGCGTGGCAGCGTTGTCATCCCTCTGGTTATCAGAGATAGCCATCGGTCTTCCTCCTTGCCACACCCCAAAACTCCTTCGCCGCTAACGTACCATTTCTTCCTGTGATTGGTACAATTATGGGTCTTATGCCGTTAAGAGAGGGTATCAGAAAGTCTTTCAGATGATGAAGTCGATTTCATCCTCATGAAGCTGCACGGTCACCACCGGTTTCTTCCCGCCCTTTTTATCGAGTCTTGTCTGAACCTGTTCACCCCGCACGAGAAGTGTGTCCGGAGGAATGCTTTTCATCAGGAAGACATTGGCTCCGATGGTGCTGCGTGCGCCGATGACCGTGTCGCCTCCAAGAATAATTCCATTGGGATAAATCACGACATCATCTTGAACCTGGGGGTGTCTTTTGATTCCCTTGATGATGGCTCCGTGTTCATCCTTTTGGAAACTCCGGGCACCAAGAGTGACGCCATGATAGAGTTTGACTCGGTCTCCAATCACGCAGGTCTCCCCAACCACCACCCCTGTGCCATGGTCGATGAAAAAGTGAGAGCCGATTTGGGCACCCGGATGTATGTCGATGCCCGTTCGTCCATGGGCCCATTCTGTCATCATCCGGGGAAGTAGAGGCACCTCTTCGAGATAGAGCAGATGGGCGACGCGCTGGATGGCGATGGCCTCCAGTCCCGGATAGGCCAGGACGATTTCTTCAAGGCTCCGTGCCGCGGGATCACCCGCAAAGGCTGCTTCCACATCGGTTTTCAACAAGGCGCGGACGGAAGGAATGCCCAGGAAGAGGCGCTCCGTGATCGCAACGGCTTGTTTCTCCAAATCGGCGGGGGTTTTTTCCTTCCCTTCCCGGATGCGCAGACTGACGGCAATGGATTCCTCCAACCGGTCGGCAATCTGGTCGATGATCTCCTGGGCAGCCTCCGGGAGTTCTTCAAATGAAACCGCCTCCTCGGAGAAGAAACCGGGAAAGAGAAGGTGCAGGAGATCGTTGCAGAGCAGAGCGATGGCCTGTTTTGAAGGAAGATTTGTACGATCCAGATGGTTGATTCCCCCGACATTTCGATAGGAATTGAGAAGGGGGTCTAACAAATGCGCACGTTTGCTCATGCGGGGAAACCTATCCGTTTCAGTGGACGCTTGCTAGAAGAAGAGTCAATGCTGAATTTTTCAGACATGTGGATATCGCAAAAAGCCGACGAAATTTTCATCCCGTCGGCTCTTAGAATCTGATCGGAGTCGAGGCTATTTCCGACGCAGCGATACCAATCCCTCAACCAAGGCATCCACATCCTGGCGGTTGTTGTAGAAAGCGAGTGATGGTCTCACGGAGCTTTCCAAACCAAAGTGCCTTATGGCGGGTAACGCGCAATGATGCCCGGCCCTTACCGCGATACCTCTCTTGTCGAGATGGCTTGCTATCGCGTCATTTGAAATTCCGGGAATGACAAAGGAGAGCACGCTTGCCTTGTTGTGTGCCGTTCCGATGGGACGGATCCCGGGAACTTCCGAAAGCCGCCCGGTGGCATACTCCAACAGGCTGTGCTCGTAGGCGGCGATCTGCGGAATGCCGATTTTGAAGAGATAATCGATGGCTGCTCCAAGTCCCACCGCGCCTGCAATATCAGGAGTGCCGGCCTCAAATTTTTCAGGAGCATGTTGGAAGGTCGTTCGCTCGAAGGTGACATCCTTGATCATATGTCCGCCGCCCTGCCAGGGTGGAATCACTTCAAGAAGGTGTGATTTCCCATAAAGCGCCCCGATGCCTGTGGGGCCGAAAACCTTGTGTCCCGAGAAGACAAAGAAATCTGCATCCAGTGCCTGTACGTTTACCGGCAGATGGGGGGTGGATTGGGAGCCATCCACCAACACATGCACTCCGTGGGCGTGTGCCAGTTGGATGATCTGTTCCACGGGATTCACCGTTCCCAGCGCGTTGGAGACATGCGTTACGCTGACCAGCTTGGTGCGCGGGCTTAGAAGACGGACATACTCTTCCAGAATCAGTTCTCCCCGGTCATTGATGGGTACAACCTTGAGGATTGCCCCCACCTGTTTTGCGAGAAGCTGCCAGGGAACAATATTGGCATGATGCTCCAGCGTGGTGAGAAGAATTTCGTCGCCCGCTCCAATGAATTTACGACCAAAGGTATTGGCCACCAGGTTGATCGCCTCGGTTGCGCCGCGGACAAAGACGATTTCCTTCTTGTCCTTCGCTCCCAGAAATTGACGAACTTTTTCCCGTCCGTTTTCAAAGGCCGCCGTCGCCCTCTCGGCCAGTTCGTAGGCAGCCCGGTGGATATTGGTGTTGTCCCTCGAATAGAAATGCGATGTGGCGTCAATCACCGCCTGTGGCTTCTGGGTGGTGGCCGCATTGTCGAGAAAGACAAGCGGATGTCCGTTGCTCTGCTGGTGCAGGGCGGGAAAGTCATTGCGTACCGATTCCAAATCGAAGGTTGGAACCGGATTGGAAGCTCCTCCGGAGTAATCCCTGCTTGCGGAAGCAGGCTGTTCCTTGCCGATGAAATAGTAATCCGGTGTGTCAGAAAATCCATGGGCCAAAGAGCCTGTCGAATACTCGTTCAGAACCTCTACTCCCGACGAGTTTGTGCCGGGACGGCTCTGTTGCAGCACAAGATCCGATCCCAAAAGCTCCGGGCCTAGGGGTTCGCCAAAGGGAAGTTCCCTGCGCGTTTGAAGAGACTCTGACGGATTCGGTTCCGGGTTAACCAGCACCACCTCATTGGGTGACTCGCCGTGAATGGGAGGAGGAGCCAGTGGCTCGGATGGCAAACCGGAGAGATCACCCTCGGAAAGAGTCAGCGTCTGCTCGGCATTTTCAGTCTGTGCCTGCTCCTGAACAAGCGAGAGATCCGAGGGGAAAGCGGTCTCCCCGGCAGGAATCGAATGCTCATGAAATTCCGTGGGCAGCGGTGCCGTGAGAACCGGAGCAGAAAACTCGTGAACCGCATCCACGGATCCCGCTGTGGGGGCGGAAAATCCTGGATTAGGAACGGATTCCGGGAGCGGGGAGTTCGGTGCCGACCGGGAAAGTACTTCTCTAAACAGACCTGCGACAAGATCCGAGTGAGGAACCTCCCGGATCCCGGGGGGGGCGAATCCCCCCGGTATGCCGGGAATTGTCTCAGACATACTCGTGATATTTATTGATCACCACGTTGTCGAGGCTTGCCAGGGCATCGTCGGCCAGAACGGCCAGCGAGAAGTAGCGAGTCACCAAGTGGGAGGCGATCGAGTTGTCGCTTGTTCCGCTGTAGCGAACCGAGAGACCTGGCTCCACTTCGCCGGCAACGCCCACTTTTTGCAGGCCGACGACACCCCTCTTGTCTTCGCCGACTCGCAGGAGGAGAATCCGGGTAGTGCCGTCTTTGGCAAAAGGAACCTTGTTGGAAGGAATAAGAGGAACTCCACGCCAGGTAATGAAGGGAGAACCAAAGAGATGAACCACCACGGGAGGAACTCCACGCCGTGTGGCCTCGCGACCGAAGGCAGCAATCGCTTTCGGATGGGCCAGGAAGAAGGCCGGCTTTTTCCAGATCAGCGTAAGTAGTTCGTCGAGATCATCGGGTGTGGGTGCTCCTTTGCGTGTTTTGATCCGCTGATCTGGAGTGAGCTGCTTCAGGAGACCGAATTCTGCATTGTTGATGATCTCATGTTCCTCGCGCTCCTTGACCGCCTCGACCGTCAGGCGAACCTGCTCGCGAAGTTGATCGATCTTGTTGCTGTAAAGATCGGTGATGCGCGTATGGGTATGAAGGACGGTCGTGATGGCACTCAGCTCGATTTCGCGGGGATCTTCCTCATAATCGACATAGGTCGTGGGAAGCTCGTTTTCTCCCCCGCCAACCGTGAGGAGTTCGGGGAGCAGATCCCCGTTCTTGCCCTTCTTCTCAATGACCTTGTTGATACGGTAGGCACCGCCATCGATATTGGCGTAGGGCAGAAGATGCAGCAGCCAGCGCGGGGTGATATAGTCCCACTGGGGGATGGTGACGGTGGCTGTCGAGAGGTTGCGTGCTGCAACCGGTCCGAGGCTCAGGATGTTCTTTGTGCTCATGATTCAGTTATTTTCAGGGATTGGTGGATGATGGTTGAATAGTGTTGTTGCGGTCGATCAAGGGCTGACAGTCAATCAACATGGAACCTGCCTGCGGTTGATGAGACCGACGCTTTGTGAATCGATCATCGACAAAGCCAAAAATACCACGACTTGTTAAGTCGTCAATCCTTTTCTCTCCCCCGTTTTTTCCTCTGAGAATGCAACGCCGTTTTTCTTTTCGGTTGCCCCTAATTTTACCTTACAAGTTGTGACCGTACAAGATTGCAAAGCCTCATGACAAGCTTATCTTTCATTCCATAGAAAACAAACTGACCCTCCTTGCGCCGCTCCAGAATGCCGGCCGAAAATAAAAGGGCGAGGTGTTTGGAAACATTGGCCTGGGTTGATTCGGTTGCATTCATGATCTCATTCACGGTGAGTGATTCATGACACACTGATTGCAGAATTCTGAGTCTCATCGGTTCCCCGAGCAACTTGAAACGGGCTGCTAGCTGCCCGAATTCAGCCTCGGTTAGCGGAGGGGAGGAATTCTTTTTTGACATATTCTTATTTAACTATATACTCATACAATAATTTATAAAACCAATGCAAACGCAAACTTCCATCACGCCCCGTGACCTTCAAAAGCACCTCGCCACCGGATCATCCGCCTTTCTTCTCGACGTCAGGACTCCGCCCGAATACACCGCCGTTCATGTTCCCGGTGCCCGCCTGATTCCACTCGACGAGCTGGATCCGGTCAAATTCCTTCACGAGAGGGAGGGGGATTTCTCACCGGTTTTTGTCCTCTGTCAGACCGGCGGGCGTGCCCGAAAAGCCATCGAAAAGCTGGAACGGGCCGGTGTGCCAGGAACTGTTCTTGTGGAAGGTGGTACCCAGGCTTGGATTGATGCGGGTTTCCCGGTGAATCGCGGTACGAGCCGGGTGCTTCCCCTCATGCGCCAGGTGCAGATCGTGATTGGATTCGTCTCCGCTCTGGGAGCATTACTTGCCCTGACGGTGAATACCCGCTTTGCGTGGATACCGCTTTTGACCGGCTCCGGGCTTCTGTTTGCAGGCATCACCGGTTTTTGCGGCCTGGCATTGCTGCTTGCCAAAATGCCGTGGAACAAATCGGCCGCCGGTGCCAGTTGCAGCAAGGACTGACGATCCGCTCTGAGCCCACGGGGCTCATCGGATTTTGGGACGTCGCGTACGCTTAAATCGCAAAGTCGCGATATTCCGGGCGTGCAACCTCTGCGGGGGGAAGAAGCATGCCAGCTGCCACGGTGGCGTTCGTGCCCGGCTCAATCAGTATGAAGGAACCGGTGAGTCGATTTGTGGCGTAGCCGTCATAGATGAGTGGCTTGGATGTCTTCAACCGGACTTCACCGAGGTCATTCATCCCCAGTTCCGTAATGCCCTCATCCTTTTCGAGCGAGGTGATGTTGATCTTGTTTTCAATGGAAGAGACGATCGCCTTGACTGTCTGGGTGGTATGCTTGAGAAAATAGTGGCGGCCCGGTTGCAAGGGGCGGGGGTTCATCCAGCAGATTTTCGCCGTCAGGTCGGAGGAGGCACCGGGAAGATCCTCGGCATCCACGATGAAGTCACCCCGGCTGACATCCAAATCGTGTTCCAACACGAGAGTGACTGATTGCGGACTGAAGGCTTTTTCGACCGAGCCTTCAAGGGTCCAGATCTGCTTGACCGAGCTTTTGAAGCCTGCCGGGAGAACCATGACCTTCTGCCCCACATTCACAACGCCTCCGGCGATCTGACCGCTCAACCCGCGGAAGTCATGGAGCGCGGGATCGGTGGGATTATTGGGGCGGTTCACCCATTGAACCGGAAAGCGGAAATTGTTCAGGTTCCAGTCGCTGGCGATATGGACTGATTCAAGATGTCCAAGGAGCGGTGGTCCCGGATACCAAGGCGTGTGTGGCGAGGGGGTCACGATATTATCACCCTCCAAGGCGCTGACAGGGATGAATTTCACATCCTTGATATCCAGTCGGGGAAGGAATTCCTCGAACTGATTCTTGATTTCGAGAAAGCGCTCCTCGCTCCATCCGACCAGATCCATCTTATTGATGGCCACAACAAGGTGAGGGATGCGCAGAAGTGACGCAATGCAGGCGTGGCGGCGGCTCTGCTCGATGACTCCCAGGCGGGCATCAATGAGAATGATGGAGAGGTTTGCCGTTGAGGCTCCCGTGACCATGTTCCGCGTGTACTGCACATGGCCGGGTGTATCCGCGATGATGAATTTGCGGTGCGGCGTGGCAAAATAACGGTAGGCGACATCGATGGTGATGCCCTGTTCGCGTTCGGCACGAAGTCCGTCGGTGAGATTGGCGAGGTTGACCTGGCCCCCTCCGGTGATGTCGGCGGAGCGTTCCAGTGCCTCGATCTGATCCTCCATCAGCGACTTGGAATCATAGAGAAGACGACCGATGAGGGTGGATTTTCCATCATCGACCGAGCCGCAGGTATTGAAGCGGAGAAGATCGACGGGCTGCTTCTGAGATGCGTGCGTCATTGGAAGTTCCTTAAAAATATCCGGCCTTTTTACGGTCTTCCATGGCTGCATCGGACACACGGTCGTCGGCACGGGAACCGCGTTCGGTGACACGGGCTGCGGCGATTTCTACGATGATGTCCTCGACGGAGGAGGCCGGGGACTCCACGCAGCCGGTGCTGATGATATCGCCGATGGTGCGTACGCGCACGATGAGATCGCGGACTTCCTCGTTGGGTTTCGACGGCATGAGATCGGTATCGGGAACCCATTGCCCCCCACGCCGGACACAGCGGCGTTGATGACTGAAATAAATACTCGGGACCTCGAGTTTCTCCCTTCCGATATATTCCCAGACATCCATTTCAGTCCAGTTCGAGAGGGGGAAGACGCGCATGTTTTCCCCGGGATTCAGTCGTCCGTTGTAGAGATTCCAGATTTCGGGACGTTGGTTCTTCGGATCCCATTGTCCGAAGCTGTCGCGGAAGCTGAAAAAGCGTTCCTTGGCCCTAGCCTTTTCCTCGTCCCTCCGTGCTCCGCCGATGCACGCGTCAAAACGAAACTCCTCGATGGCTGCGAGCAAAACGGGAATCTGAAGCTGGTTCCTGCTGATCTGTCCGGGAGATTCGAAGGCGATGCCTTTCTCAAGAGCCTCATCGACAGTGCGGACGATGAGCCTGCCATTGAGTTCCTTGGCGCGACGGTCGCGGAATTCCAGGAGTTCCGGAAACTCATGTCCCGTTGCAACATTCAGGAAGGGGATGGGGATGTCGGAAGGACGGAAGGCTTTCTCCGCAAGGCGGAGAAGGCAGATGGAATCCTTGCCGCCCGAGAAAAGGAGGGCCGGACGTTCGAACTCCGCAGCCACCTCCCGCATGATATGGATGGCTTCCGTCTCCAGAAAATCGAGATGATCCAGGTGGTAAGATTTCATCGGGAATAGATGCTATGCAGTCGCGGCGACGGCGTTTCCGCCCCAACTCGCATGGAGTCCGCACTCCCGCTTCTCATCGGCCTTGGCGGGGTCGAAGTAATCCCATTCATTGGGGAGGTGGTGTTCCGCCAGATAGGATTCCATCCCGGCATCGGTGAGATAGAACACAGGGCTGACTTTCAGTGAACCAAAATTGTCATCCCGTGAAACAATGTCGAGTTCGGCACGGTTGGGATTCTGCACCTTGCGCAGCGCGGTGATCCAGACGGCCGGGGCGAGTTCTCTCATGCCCCGCTGGAACGGCTCCAGCTTCATGAGAGCACTGAATTTTTTCAATCCCGGCTCATCCTCCGGCGAGGGAATCGGTCCATCCACGGCATCACGATGAGCCGGGGAGATCTTCGGTAGATAGGCTTTGAGATTGAGATTGAGGAGATTTTTTATCTCCTCGGCATGACGATAGGTCGCGGGACGATTGTATCCGTGATCAACCCAGAGGGCCTGAATGTCGGGTTGGATCCGTGTGGCCAGGTGAAGAACAACGGCCTCATAGGGGCGGAAGTTCGTCGAAACGATTGCCCGGCCTCCCGATTCCCTGGCAAGTGCAATCGCCCAGCGGGTGATTTCCTCGGGACTCTTTTTGCGCAGCTCCTCATTCCAGGCTGCAATCTTCTCATCGGTAGGGTTCACAAGACGGACTTTCTTACTGTTCTAATTCCCCGCTCTTCCGGGTGCCGACACTATGGAAAGTGGCATCCGCCGGCAGGATCTCGCGGTCGCAAAAATCCCCGAAGCCTTCACCTTCCTGGCGTTCTTTGGCGAATCTCTTGATGATCGGGGTGAGTTGCGCCACGGCGTCATCAATCGTGATGCTGGGCGAGAAGAGGCGATTGAGTCGTGTGCCATTGTATTTCGCGCCGAGATAAAGCGCATATTTTCCGGGAGCCTTTCCGACAAAGCCGATCTCGGCCAGATAAGGCCGCGCGCAGCCGTTCGGGCAGCCGGTAATGCGCAGGCTGATGGCATCCTCGTGCAGTCCGGCGGCATCCAGAACATTCTCAAATTTTTCAAGGATGGAGGGGAGGTCGCGTTCGCTCTCGGCAAGCGCCAGCCCGCAGGTGGGGAGTGCCACGCAGGAGAGGGCATTGAGTCGCAGGGCCGAGCGGTTGTTTTCCCCGGCAAGTCCATGTTTGGCAAGAATCGCCTCGATTTCCTCTTTTTTGGCACTGGAGACGCCCGAGATGGTGAGGTTCTGCGAAGGGGTCAGACGAAAATCACCCGCATGAATTTCAGCAATCTCACGCAGGGCGGTCTTCATCGGCCAGTTGGGGATGTCCTTGATGCGACCGCTCAGAATATGGAGCCCGTAGAACCAGGTGCCGTCGGCATTCTCGTGCCATCCGTGCGGGTCTTCGATGGTGGTAAAATGAAAGGGTCTGGCCGGCGCGAAGGTAATGCCGGAGCGTTTTTCCACCTCGGAACGGAACCACTCGATGCCACGATCCTGAATCGTGTATTTGAGACGTGCATGTTTGCGATTTGTGCGGTCACCGTAGTCCCGCTGCGTGGTGAGGATGGCCTCGCCGATTTGGTTGACCTTGTCGGGAGCGATGAATCCAAGCACGTCGGCCAGGCGGGGAAAGGTCTCCGCATTGCCATGACTCATGCCCAGGCCACCGCCGACTGTGACATTGTATCCGAGCAATTTTCCATTCTCTGAGATCGCTATGAAGCCGAGATCCTGGGTGAAGACATCGACATCGTTCGAAGGTGGAATGGCGAATCCGGTTTTGAATTTGCGGGGCAGGTAGGTGTCTCCGTACAGCGGCTCGATTTCCGGTTCCCCACCGGCGACCAGCTCCTCATCGAGATAGATTTCGTGATAGGCGCGGCTCTTGGGAAGGGCGTATTGGCTCCAGGCGACGGCATGGTCATAGACCTCCTGCTGCACCGGATCGCGCTCGGGATTGGGTGGAGCCATCACGTTGCGGTTCACGTCGCCGCACGCGGCGATCGAGTCGAGCAGGACGGTGTGCATGTCCTTCACGAGTGTTTTCACATTTCCTTTCAGGACGCCATGAAACTGGAATGTCTGCCGTGTGGTGAGTCGCAGGGAGGGGGAGGCGATTTCCCCGGCGAGTGTGTCGAGTACGAGCCACTGTCTGGCTGTGGCCCGACCACCGGGGAGACGCACACGAAGCATGAAGGCAAAAGCCTTTTCTTTTCCCTCTTTTTTAAGAATGTTCCGCTTGTCCCGGTCGTCCTGCATGTAGAGGCCATGGAATTTTGAAAGCTGGTTGCTCTCCTCGCTGATGTTGCCCGTGGAGGTATCCGCAAGTTCTTCGGCTATGTGGCCGCGCAGGTGATTGGAGGAAATCTTGATTCCCTCATTGGCTGCGAGGGGCTTGGGAGTGGATGCGTCGGTGCTCATGGCGAGTTAAGATGGATTAATAACGATTAAAATGATCGTTACTTCTTGGTCTCTTGAAATGTCTTTCGGAGAATCATGAGAAGCTGAAAGGCCATATCAATATGAAGAGCCGATCATTTTATCTTAAACCAAATCCATGGCTAGAAAAATCACAAAAGCTGCTGCTTTATAGCGACTATGGAGGTCGATTATTTTTAAGGCGCCGAGGTCAGTTATCCTTTCAAGCGAGTCAAGGGCCTTGGAATCGTGATAGAGGTCACGCACCTCACCATACTGCATTTTTACCACAAAGGAGAGTCAAGGGAAACAGCCAAGGGAGGCAAGAGAAGCCGTTGAAATTTTTTGCGCAGCCGTAACGGATGCGAAGCAACGGCCGGGCAAGCAAACGCAGAGAACGCAGAGGAGGAGAAGCAATGATTGACCTGCCTCCCGATATCATTTTTGGCGGCGCAGGAAGTTTCAAACCTGCGACTGGCGGGAGCAGGCAGGACTGTGTAGCAGCACAGCCCGCGAGGGCGAGCGGCGTGGGCACACCCGAGTTCAATGCTTCGCAAGGCCTGCAAGCGATGCTGTATATTCTACACTGCGAGCGCAGCAGAACACAGCGGGGCGCGAAAATCCCAAGCCTCAGCGCCAGGGCTACTTGATGGCTGTCCAAACGCGATGCACATCATCATGTTCCTCCAACGCCTGCAAAAACTCCCCGGCCTCGGCGCGGTGCTCATCGGTCAGATCGGGATAATTCTTGGCGACGTAGCCGAGTTCACTCGTCACTACCTTCCATCCATTCTCCTTGAGCCAGGTGGAAACGGCGGCGGTGGCGGTCCGGTCGGTGATGAATCGGGCGCCGGTCTTGTCGGCGGGGATGTCATCGTTCTGATCGTGGTTCAGTGACTCGACTTCATTCGCTCCGGCCTCGATGGCGGCCTCTTCAAGATCCACAGCTTTTTCGGTGTAGGCTTCAACAAGGCCGACGTGGTCGAAAAGGAATTTGTTGCTCCCGGGTGTGCCGAGCTGTCCGTCGCGGAAAAGAACGCGGATTTCGGGGGAGGTGCGGTTGGTGTTGTCGGTATAGACCTCGACGATGACCGGCACCTTGTGAGGGGCATAGCCTTCAAAGACGATGTGGTCGATGACCGCCTTCTCTCCACCGATGCCGGCCCCCTTGTTGATCGCCCGCTCAATGACATCGCGGGAGACGCTCTCGGCGCGGGCTTTTTCCAGCGCGGCAAAGAGTCGGGAATTCGTCGCGGGATCAGCACCGCCCTGCCGCGCGGCAATCGTGATTTCCCGGACAAATTTGCCCGTAGACTTTGATTTCTTTAGCGACGCGACCTCGCGCTTTGCAAGGAGCCATTGACGACCCATGGGAGGAAAAGGTTAAAAGTGAAATGTTGGAAGTCTATTAGCGGTTTGGACTACCAGACTATTCGGTTGGATAGATTTCGCATCTTTTTTCCAACAGCCTGACAGTCTTCCCCTGATACTAATCCTCGGCAATTACCGGTGTCGAGCTGGCACGTTTGCGGGCCGTGGCATCGAGGAGTTTCTTGCGCAGGCGGATCGTGAGGGGTGTCACCTCAACATATTCGTCAGGGGCAATGTATTCGAGGGACCGCTCAAGAGTCATCTTGAGGGGAGGGGAGAGGGAGACTCCCTTTCCATCACCGGTGCTGCGCATGTTGTTCAAGGTTTTTGCCTTGCAGACATTGACTGGCATGTCATCGACGCGGGAGTTCTCACCGACGATCATGCCGACATAGACATCATCCTGCGGAGAGACGAAGAGACGGCCTCGTTCCTGGATCTTCTCCATCGAGTAGGCCATGGCGACACCGGCTTCCATGGCGATCAAGACACCGTTGTTACGGCTTGGGATCTCACCCTTGTATTCGGCATACTCCTTGAAGATGTGGGACATGATTCCCGCACCCTTGGTGAGGTTCACGAGATCGGTTTCAAATCCGATGAGTCCGCGCGTCGGGGCCTCTGCCTCGACGGTGACGCTCTTGGACTTGTGATCCATGTTGATGATTTCAGCTTTGCGACCGGCAAGACTCTGAAGGATGTCGCCGAGATTATCGGGCGGAACATCGACATAAACCGTTTCGATCGGCTCGAGAAGTTTGCCACCCTCACCTCGCTTGTAGATAACCTCGGGACGGGAGACGAGAAGCTCGAATCCCTCGCGTCGCATCTGCTCGACGATGACAGCAATCTGCATTTCACCACGGGCCTTGATCTGAAAATGACCGGCAAGTTCGGTCTCCTTGACCTCGATGGAGACATTGGTTCGGGTCTCACGGGTGAGGCGTTCCTTGATCTGACGGGCGGTGACCAGCTTGCCCTCCTTGCCGACGAGCGGGCCGTCGTTGATGCAGATCTTCATCGTGATGGTCGGGGGATCAATATCGACGAAGGCGAGTGGCTGGCGGGTGTCATTGTCCGTGATGGTCTCGCCGATATAGACTTCCTCAAATCCGCAGATGCCGACAATATCACCGGAGGAGGCTTCCTGAAGCTCGATCTTTTGAAGCCCCTTGTGGCCGAAAATGGCAGTGACCGACTTCTTCTCTTTCTGGCCGTTCTTATGGATGGCAACGACCTGTTCGCCCATCTTCACCTTGCCGCTGATGATCCGGCCGTAGGCGATTCGCCCCAGGTAATCACTGTAATCAAGGTTGGAAACCAGCATCTGGAAATAGTCGACATCCGATTTCTTCGGAGCCGGGATGTGCTTCACGATGGCCTCGTAGAGCGGCTCCATCGTGGTGCTCTCCTGATCGATCTCATTCTTGGCAAAGCCAGCCTTGGCACTTGCGTAAACCACTGGAAAATCGAGTTGCTCATCATTGGCATGAAGCTCCAGGAAGAGTTCAAAAACCATATCGAGCACCTTATGTGGCTGGGCATTTTCACGGTCGATCTTATTGATGACGACGATCGGCTTGAGTCCGTTCTCGAGAGCCTTCTTGAGGACGAACTTGGTCTGGGCCTGAGGCCCGCCAAAGGCATCAACGACAAGCAGTACGCCATCGACCATCTTCATGATGCGTTCCACCTCGCCACCGAAATCGGCGTGGCCTGGAGTATCAACGATATTCACATGGTATTCATGCCACTGGAAAGCGGCGTTCTTGGCCTTGATAGTGATGCCCTTTTCCCGTTCCAGATCCATGGAATCCATGATACAGATTTCGGTGGCCTTGGCCTCGTTGGCGCGGAAGGTGCCCGATTGTTTGAGAAGCTGGTCGACGAGGGTGGTCTTCCCGTGGTCGACGTGGGCGATGATGGCGATGTTGCGAATATGATCCATTGTCTTTTGAGTAGCCGGGTACTATCTCCTTTCAAGCTGACCGTGTCAACGAGGCACACGCTTTGCTGCAAAATTGTAACAACCCGCTTCCGCGAAGTTTTCTCGCGAAGCAGGGAATGGCAGTCGCTTCAACGTCATTTGACCAAGACCTTGTTTGTAACAGCCTTTTCCAACGCCTATCTTTTCAACAAAACCGGAACATCATGCGCATTCTCTTCCTTCAACACGATCCCCTTGACGGCCCGGGCACCCTCATTGAATGGGCTCAAAGCCGGGGACATTCCTTTGAGATCTTCCTGATCTGTCAGGAGCAGTCGCTGCCCGCTCTGACGTCCTTTGATCTTCTGGTGAGTCTCGGCGGCCCGATGGGTGCCTATGAGGAGCAAAAACATCCCTGGCTCACTCACGAAAAAGACTTTCTCAGGGATGCCGTTGCGGCCGGGAAGAAAATCCTCGGGCTCTGCCTCGGCTGCCAGTTACTGGCTGATGCCCTTGGTGGAAGGGCGTTCCGTCATACGCTCAAAGAGTTTGGTTGGCAGCCGATCGAGCTGACTGCCAAGGGGTGCGAATGGTTTTCTCTTGATGGGTTGCACAACCACAAGGAAGGCTCGTTTCTCGCCTTCCAGTGGCATGGCGATACCTATTCCCTGCCGCCGGGGGGGATTCAGCTGGCGCGCAATGCCGCCGCTGAGCAGCAGGCTTTTTTGATCAGGGGATCTCTTGGGAATCCGGTACTGGGTCTTCAGTTTCATCTCGAATGGACCGAGCAGATGATGCGTGACGCACTCGCCGAACCGGGAGTGGCACCGCCACCATCGCCATTTGTCCAGACTCCGGAAGAAATCCTGAGCGACCTGAGTCTCTTTGAAACAGGCAAACAGCGATTCTTTGCCCTGATGGATCGCCTGGCATCCTAAACTCAATCCCGCGTCGGGTTTTAAATGGAGCCTTGCCCGAGCTTCGGGAATCCATTTCAATCAGCCTCCCGTCAGCAGCAGTAGCTCAATTGGATAGAGCGCTTCCCTCCGAAGGAAGAGGTTGTGGGTTCGACCCCCGCCTGCTGCAGTGGGTTAACTGGCCCAGACTGCCTGGGTCGTTCTCTCGTCGCGTATCGCATAGGATGTGCTCCTCGCTCACTTCGTGCTCACACCCCCAACTCCCCTCCGCTCGCCAGGCGCGGTTTTTCAGACAGTCTCTTAGGGTTGCGAGGATAACAAGCCGGGGGCTGTGTTGGCTTCGCGGTTACAGCCCGCCGAGGGGATGCGCCCCCGAAGCTGCCTCAATGCGATTAAATCAGCGGTTCCTTAGTGGGAATGCGTCGTCGTCTTCACTTTTCCCAGAAAGCTCAGCGCGATACTGATCGGGAAGAAAGCGGAGATGACATAGATGATCATCGCGGTGGTCGTTCCTGCAACGAGTCCATCCGGGCCTGCGGCTTTCAGAAAAAATCCCGAAAGAATCACCGCCATGATCAGGATAAAAAATGCCGATCCCATGATGCCCAAAGCAACGACCAGAGCCTTGTTCGCTGCCTCATCGGAGAATTGCTGCGGGGGCGGTGTGTGATGGTCTGAATGCATGGTTCGTTGATATCGTGTTGGTCGTGAGATGCAATCTCTTATGGAAAATTCGCATGACTTCGGAAATCCCCGGAAAATCGCCTCGCCATCATCTTCCGGCATACTCCCGCGATTTGTATTTGTGGATGGTGCGCGATACAGGGTTCGAACCTGTGACTTCTTGCGTGTGAAGCAAGCGCTCTACCGCTGAGCTAATCGCGCAAACTGTTGATTTCAAAAAAGATAAAAATCATCTTCATCGCCTCATTCAAGCTCATTCAAGCCATGGATTAGAAAAACCTCCTTGTGGGGCCGATTTTAAAATCCATGAATTCGAGAGCATTATTTGAAAAGGCGGGAGAATGTCTTTATCGTAAGAGATCAAGCAAAGCATACTATGCGGTGGTCAAAATTCGGGGCAAGCAGATTAAGGCCCTGCGTCCTAGATGGACAACGCAACAACAACCAACTAGAAAACAAAACACCCCCCAGCGACTCACCCCCAATGGCTCGAAATCTCGAGTCTTGTCACCATCATGAAAATCCAAGGCTTTCCAGCTCACGCCGCTCGCACCAGTGAGCTGGAAAAGCCCTGCGGGTCGCCCCGTGCACATGGGGCACATGGCGCGGCGCTGATCATTGTCCTGGCCATGATGGGGCTGCTCCTCGTCCTGGTGATGGCCTTCTTCTCACGGGTCACCCTTCAGGAGCAGGTCTCCAAGGCGAGCCAAAACTTCGAGACCACCGATG
>Ga0302275_10003216_pt1 | contig 16662 bp, 3 predicted proteins | sample III_Bog_N2_2_FD_200229 | JGI IMG/M metagenome (GOLD analysis project Ga0302275, IMG submission 200229) | Peat permafrost microbial communities from Stordalen Mire near Abisko, Sweden - III_Bog_N2_2 | ecosystem: Environmental > Terrestrial > Soil > Wetlands > Peat | place: Sweden: Abisko...
CCCTGCGAGGTATAATTCTGTCTGAAGCGGGAGTAGCTCAATGGTAGAGTAGCGGCTTCCCAAGCCGTTGGTTGCGGGTTCGATCCCCGTCTCCCGCTCCAGATCAGCAGAAGATTTCATGCATTCACCCACTGAAAAATCCACAGCACTCTCCAAATAGCCTTACTGTCCATACTGTCCAAAATCGACGGAAATGTGGGACAGTATATGCAAACTGTGCAAGGTATGCACGCGGTTATCATCTTGCATCATATTGCAAATAAATAAATTAGATGACAAGTGCCTGATTCGATACGAGATCGCAAAACGAGCGAAAGGGAACGTCAGCTTCCCAAGCTGAATGTCGCCGGTTCGATCCCGGTCTCCCGCTCCAAACCGATTCTCGTTCCCGTGGTGTTCGTGCGGAACGAGACCGCTACCCAGAGCACCTACTCCGATATCATTCCGATCGTCCTCAGCCAGGTCTCCACGAACTGAGGCCATGCCGTCACCGGAAACTTCGTGCGCCGCAGGCCAAACGCGTGACCGCCCTGTGCATACAAATGCATCTCCACGGGAACGCCTGCATTCTTCAACGCGATGTAATACGCAAGCGAATCGTCTACGTTGTCCACGTGGTCATCCTCATTCTGCAGCAGAAACGTAGGCGGCGTCTGACGGGTGACTGGAATTTCGGGATTCAATGAAAGTTGCTTGTCCGCGGCCGGTGAATGAGGAATCACAAAATTTTTGGTGCCCTGCTTCGCATCCCACTCCGCCGCGGCGAGCGACAAATGGCCGGGATAGATGGGCACTGCAAAGTCCGGACGGCAGCTCACTTTGTCAGCGGCATCGACCGCCGGGTACAACCGCTTCGCGAAGTGAGTGCTGATCGCTGCCGCCAGATGTCCGCCCGCTGAAAAGCCGAGCACGCCAATCTTGTGCGGGTCGATGTGCCACTCCGCGGCGTGAAAGCGCACCAGTCCAAGCGTCCGCTGCGCATCTTCCAAAGCCATGGGTGATTCCGGATAGGGACCCGATTTCGGATACGGTCCCACATCGGTCACGCGATACTTCAACAGCACACACGTGATCCCTTTGGATGTCAGCCAGTCGCAGACCTCCGTACCTTCCAGATCGATGGCAAGAATCTGATAGCCGCCGCCCGGGAAGACGATCACCGCAGCTCCAGTATTCTTTCCACTCGGCGAATAGACCGTCAGCGTAGGACGCGAGACATTGCTCACGGCAACCCACGGTCTGCCGGCAACCAGCGACTCCTTCCCTGTCGTCTCCATGGACTCCGGTCCCTTGACAGGCTGGGGATCGGGCGTTGCGCCCGGCCATATCGGCAGCTGCGTATGTCCCGGCGATGGCTGCCATACAGGAGTCTGTGCGCTCAGGCCAGTACAGGCAAACACGACACAGAGAACAACAATCAAAGGCTTCATCCCAATCCCTCGCGGCTTATACGTGACTAGGCACGTCCCAGTCAGCCGAGTGTAGGACGAAGCGTGGAGGATAACTTCTCTGTAGAGCGGAGGGAATCGAGTTAGTTACGGCACTGAATCCGCGCTAGCTGTCTTTGCGATAGAGCATGTCGCGCATCACGCGCCGCCGCTCAGCATTCGCTTCCGCTGCCACCTTGCGCTCGGTAGCATCCATGCGCGGCTTCTCCGCCGGCGCTTCCGCTTCAGGCTGGCTGCACTCCGGGCAGCGATTGGCAAAGCCGGGCTTATCGGGCCGCAACTCAAACTCTTCAGAACACACAACACAAACTTTGATGGGAAACGCCATGTCTTAAATAATACGATTGCCGGTGGTGGAATGGAATTGACTAAACTCTACCGAATTTGAGGGCACAACAAAAGGGCCGAGCGCGATTACTGCGTAATGGTAATGGTGATGACAGCGGTCTGCGTGGTGTTGGAACTGCTGGTGCCGGGAGTTGCCGTGGCAGTCGCTGTGACGGTCACCGTATCGGTTCCGGTTGGGGTGACGAAGCTGGCGCCAGATCCGCAACCTGTCATAGCTGTCAGCGCAAGTGCCGCGATGGCCAGCATCAGCAATGGGCGCAGATTACGCGCCAGCTTGCGACGCCGCATCAGGATAAAGCATGCGAATACAGCGGCAGGCAGCCAGAGCAGGCTCTGCTTGCTTGTGCCGGGTGCATCGTTCGCGTTCAGCGTGTAAACCGTCAGTACCGCGGTCTGTACCGCATTATTGCCCGTGAAGGTGATGCTGGCCGGGGAGAAGATGCAGCTGGTGAAGGACGGCAATCCATTGCAGGCAAGAGCGGATGTTCCCTGGTAGTTACCGACCGGCGTAAACGTTATGGTTGCGGTACCCGTAGTGCCGCGCGTGATGCTGAGGGCGTTCGGGTTGGAGGCAATGCTAAAGCCCGGCGTGACCACGACTTCATTGAATGCGCTTGACGTGCTGGCAGCGAAGTTGGTGTCGCTGGAGTAGACCGCGGTGATGATATGCGTTCCGGTCGTCGTGAAGCTCGTCGTCACAGTTGCAATACCGGCATTCAGCGTACCGCTGCCGATGGCGGTGCCGCCGTCAAGGAACTGTACTGTACCAGTCGGCGTGCCGACGCTGTTCGCAGTTGCGTCCGTAACCGCTGCGGTGAAGGTAGTGCTCACACCCGAGCCAACGCCGCTGGTTGTCGGCGTCGTCTGCGTGAAGGAAGTGGCAGTTGCAGCTTGCGTGATGGTGAGCACGCCGCCATTGTTGGTAACGGTGTAGTTGGGCAGCGATAGCAACCGTGATGGCGTACGGCCCGGGTGCACTGGTGCTGGTTGCAGTCACGGACGCGCTGGTGGTGATACCGTCTGCCGCAATGAAGCCAATGGACGACGAGGTGAAGCTCACGGGATTCGCGACACCATAGGCACGCGATACCGGCGATGCGCTTACTGTTGCAGTCACCTTGCCGATGTTCATCGTGCCCGTCGCACTTCCCTGGTAGGCCGTGTCAACGACGGTGGCCGTGACGCCATAGCTGCCTGCCGCCGTGGGTGGACCGGCGAGCGTCGTACTGCCGCTGGTGTAGACATAGGTGATGCTGGCGACTGTCACCGGAGCGCTGCTAGAGGTAATCACCGTAGTAGCCGTGGCGTTCTGCACGGAACCGTTATACGTCGGCGTGAGATTACCCAGCGTTATGGTGACGGGAATCTTGCCGACCTGGATCGAGACTGTTGCCGGAACGGACGTTGTAGTGGCGTTAGTCGCGGTGTAGGTGAAGCTGTCAGTGCCGGTATAACCAGTGCTCGGCGTGTAGGTGATGCTGGTGCCGCTGGCTGTCGCAGTGCCGTGGGTTGCTGCAGATGCCACGGCAACACTGGCAGCCGCACCGCCAGAGAGGTTCAGCGTGATGGCGTTATTCGTGCTGTTGAAGAGCACCTGCTGGCTTACGGCTCCGGCGATGGGAGCAGCCGGCTTCACGGTAATGCTTACTGTCGCCGCAGAAGATGTACCGGTCACATTGGTTGCGGTGTACGTGAAACTGTCAGAGCCGGTATAACCGTTTGCCGGCGTGTAGGTGATGCTGGTGCCGCTGGCTGTCGCAGTACCATACGATGCTGCGGATGCCACGGCAACACTGGCAGCCGCACCGCCGGAGAGGTTCAGCGTAATCGGGTTGCTGGTGGAGTTGAAGGAGACCGTTGCAGTAACGACACCGGCAACCGGCGCTGCGGGATTTACGGTGATGCTGACAGTTGCCGCTGCCGAAGTCGCAGTTGCATTGGTCGCGGTGTAAGTGAAGCTGTCAGAACCGGTATAACCGTTTGCCGGCGTGTAGGTGATGCTGGTGCCGTTCGCCGTTGCTGTACCGTGGGTTGCTGCAGATGCCACGGTGACACTGGCAGCCGCACCGCCGGAGAGGTTCAGCGTAATCGGGTTGCTGGTGGAGTTGAAGGCCACCGTCGCAGTAACGACACCAGCAACCGGTGCTGCGGGATTTACGGTGATGCTGGCCGTTGCAGGGGAGGATGTGCCAGCCACATTGGTAGCCGTGTAGGTAAAGCTGTCAGAACCGGTATAACCGTTTGCCGGCGTGTAGGTGATGCTGGTGCCGCTGGCTGTCGCAGTACCGTGCGATGCTGCAGATGCCACGGCAACACTAGCAGCCGCCCCGCCGGAGAGATTCAGCGTAATCGGGTTGCTGGTGGAGTTGAAGGAGACCGTTGCAGTAACAACACCGGCAACCGGCGCCGCAGGATTTACGGTGATGCTGACAGTTGCGGCGGTGGATGTGCCAGCTGTATTGGTTGCGGTGTAAGTGAAGCTGTCAGAGCCGGTGTAGCCGGTGGTGGGGGTGTACTTAATCGTGGTGCTGCTAGCTGTTGCAGTACCGTGCGACGCGGCGGATGCCACGGTGACACTGACAGCCGCCCCGCCGGAGAGATTCAGCGTAATCGGGTTGCTGGTGGAGTTGAAGGAGACCGTCGCGCTGACAGCGGCGGCTACAGGCGGGGCAACAACGTTGAAGCTGGCGCTGGCAACACCAAGCGCAGTCAGCGTGTCGCCAGTGCCGGCGGCGCTTACCTGGAATGTTCCAGTGGTGATGCCGGTCGTGCTGAGCGAAGTAAGAGGAGATCCGGTGAGCGTGCCCGTTCCTGTCAGCGTGACTGGAAGCGAAATTGTTTGCGTGCCGGCGAAGTTGAGCGTATTTCCCTGCTCCGTCAGCGTAACGGCAGCAGTAAAGTTCGTAGCCGGCATTGTGATGCTGGGCGGCTGCGTGGACCAGGTGGCAGCATAGCCAGTCTGCACGGCGCCGGCATCGCTTGTGCCGGTGGTGGAGCGGGCATAGCCGCGCACATCGGTGGCCAGCGTAGAGGTGGAGTCCTTGCCAATTGCTGAGCTGCCGGGGAGCGGCAGCATAGTCTGCATGGTGCCGCCATAGTTGCCCAGCGGGGCCAGCAGCAAACCGCTTGTCGCGTTCGTAGTGTCAAGAGAGCAGTTGTTGCAATCTGCCGTCAGCAGGATGTTGTTGTGCAGGATATACACCGCGCCGTTGCCATTAATGATGCCGTTGCCATTAACCGCAGTGTTGCCGGTCACCGTGCTGTTGTACATATACAGCACACCCGCATTGCGGATGGCGCCACCCTGGTTGCCGCTGGTATTGCCGGTCAGGGTACTGGTGTTGAGCGTCATCGAGTGCGCAGACTCGACGTAGATCGCCCCGGCATGGCTGCTGGTGGCGGTGTTACCGGTGAAGAGGCTGTTGCTGACGATTGTAGTTGTACCGGTTTCGCTATACAGCGCGCCGCCCACGCCGCTGGTGGTGACATTGCCGTTGAAGCTGCAGCCATTAATCGTAAGCGTGCCGCCGTTCTGCGCATTGATTGCGCCGCCGTTGCCGGAGGCTGTCTTGCCGTTGTTGAAGGCGAGACCGCTCAGCGAAACGTTGTTTGAACCGGTGATGGCCATCAACTGCACAGTGCCGCCGCCGTTGAGAATTGTCGATGTTATGCCATTGCCGGTGATCGTCACGTTGCCGTTCACCGCCAGCGTACTGCTGAGAGTGATGCTGGTGTTGCCGCCCGAAGAGAAGACTGTGGAATCAAACGTAATCGCGCTGGCAAGCGATCCCAGCGCGTTCGCAGCCGTGATGGCGTCTTCCAGCGTGCAGGTATGGCTGTTGCCGGTAGTGCAGTTGGATGCATTACCGCTTGTGGGCGCGTTGGTGCTGTTTACGACAAATGCCGTCTGCGGGGCGGTGATGGTGATGCTCACTGTTGCGGCAGAGGATGTGCCGCCTAAATTGGTTGCCGTGTAGGTAAAGCTGTCTGCGCCGGAGTAACCAGTGGTCGGCGTGTAGGTTATGCTGGTGCCGCTGGCTGTCGCAGTACCATGCGATGCTGCGGATGCAACCGCAACTGATGCTGCCGCTCCGCCGGAGAGATTCAGTGTGATGGGATTGTTTGTCGAGCTATATGCGACCGTCGCGCTGACTGCACCGGCAACAGGCGGCACAGCGACGGCGGTGCCGGTGAGGTTGATGGTCTGCGTGGCGCTGCTAACGTTCAGGTTGTTATCCGTAAGCACGGTGGTGCCAGTGGTGATGCCGCTGGCGGAGCCGGTGGGAGCGAACTCCAGACTGAGGTTGCAGCTTGCGCCGGATGCGAGCGAGAAGGTGGCGGTGCAATCAGCAGGCGTGCCGGAGCCGGCGACCTGGGTGTAGTTGGTGGAGACGGCGAGGCCGGGTGTAATGGCGGTGAGGGTGGTATTGCCGTTGTTGGTGATGGTGACGGACTGCGCGGCGCTGGTGCTGCCGTCGTTGGTGGAGGCGAAGGCGAGGGTGGGAGCGTCGGACAGATCCAGCTTTATAAATTGATCGGCGCCGTTGTTGGAGATGTAGAGGTTCCCGCTGCCATCGATATTCATGAAGATGGGCCCGTTCAAGTTGGTGGCCAGCGTGCTCTGGGAGTAACTGCTTCCCGAGGGTGTCTCCTTATATAACTTACCGGTGCCTTGATCGGCGACATATACATCACCTGCGGCATCGAGGGCTATGCTATTGCCCCACTGAAAGCCATTCGCGATAACGCTTGGGGTATAGCTTCCGCCAGAGAGCGTCTCCTTCACAACTTTTTGGTCGTACTGGTCGCCGATGTAGAGGTTGCCGTTACTGTCAACCTTCACGCTTCCATAGCCGATTTGCATACCACTGCCGATGGTGCTTTGGACATAGCTGCCGCCCGGCTGGAGCGTCTCCATGAGTACATTGGCGCCGTTGGGCAAGTAGACGTTGCCACTGCCATCCACCGTCAAAGCATAAGCTCCGACGCTCACAACCAGACTCTGGGTGTAAGTGCCTCCGGAGAGCGTCTCCTTCACAATACGACCGTTGCCCTGATCCGCGATATAGACATTGCCGGCTCCATCGACCGCAACGTCCGTGGGCTGATTCAAACCGTAATTCGAGGTGCTGTCGGCCACAATGCTAGGCGTGTAACTGCTGCCGGAGAGCGTCTCCTTCCATACCTGTTTGTGAGTTTGGTCGACGATGTAGACATTGCCGCTCGCATCCACGGCCACGCCTGCGGCATTGCCCCAGCCGCTGCCTATCGTGCGCTGGACGCCGGGGCCATAGGCGATCTGCGGACCGGTGCCGATGCCATTGAGAAGGGTGGTGGATTTGAGCACGGGCGTGGTGCTGTTGTCGTAGATGAGGATGGCGCCGTAGCGGGAGCCGGGATGCAGCGGGCCGAAGTTGTAGCCCACGGAGCAGGCGGAGCCAGCGGCGTAGGTAGTGCCGACGGTGCAGGTCCCGGTGCTGTTGTTGACGTAGTCAAGGCCGGTGGCGCCCTGCGTGACCACGCTGATGGATCCCAGCGTAAAGCTGTTGGCGAAGAGGATGTAGGCGGTGTCGGCGCCGGGCGAGGCGACAGCGCGGGTATTTGCCGTGTAGGAGGATGCTGCGACAATCACACTGCTGCTCGCTTGGGTGATTCCACCCACACCGGCGGCGACCAAGACGGTGTACACCCCGGGCGTAGTGGGTGCTGCGATGCTGGAGTAGCTGATGGTGGCCACGCCGTTGACGGCGGCCACGGACGGGGCCTGGCTGTAGCCCGTGCCGTTCGTGACCTCCACAAATGTCGTGGTGGTCTGCGTAGTGACGACGTTGCCGTAGACGTCCTCATACGCGGCGGTGAGCGAGCCGAAGGTGCTGCCGAGTGCGATGGGAGCAAAGGGTGAGGTGATGACGAGTTGTGTTGCGGTGCCGAATGCGCTGACGACGATGGCTCTCTGCACCTGCGTGGCGGCGGCGTACGTGGAGTTGCCTGCCTGATTGGCGTCGATGATGAGGTTGCCCGCACCGGTGACAGTGAGCGTGGTGCCGCTGATGCTGCCGGTGCCAGTGCTGGTGCCGTCGATAGTGAAGACGACGGCGTTGCCGGATGCGCCGCCGGTGGCTGTGAGCGCGACGGTGCCGGAGTGTAGCACGTAGGGCGTGGTGGGCTGGGTGAAGCTGATGGTCTGCGCAGTGAGATACGAGAACTTGTCAGCCGCGCTCGTGGCGCTGGTGCCGCCCAAGGTCGCGACGGTGACATCGACCGTGCCGATGGAGCCAGCCGGCGAGGTTACGGTGATGGAGGTGGCCGTATTTGCGGTGATGGTGCCTGATGCCGTGCCGAACTTAACTGCGGTGGCGCTGCTGAGATTGGTACCGGTGATAGTTACGCTGGTGCCGCCGGCAGAGGAACCGTTAGCCGGGCTGACAGCGGTTACTGTGGGCGTTGGCAGCACGGCGGTGCCGGACAGGCTAATGGTCTGGGTAGCGCTGGTGACGTTGAGATTGTTATCCGTGAGCACGGCGGTGCCGGTTGTAGTGCCGCTGGCAGGAGAGACCGGAGCGAACTCCAGGCTGAGGTTGCAGCTTGCGCCGGATGCGAGCGAGAAGGTGGCGGTGCAATCGGCAGGCGTGCCGCTGCCTGCGACCAGAGTGTAGTTAGAGGAGACTGCCAGGCCGGGCGAGACTGCATTGAATGCGGCGTTGCCGTTGTTGGTGATGGTGACGGACTGCGCCGCGCTGGTGCTGCCGTCATTCGTGGAAGCGAAGGTGAGGCTTGGCGCGGTGGAGACGTTGTATTCACTCACGAGATTCGTACTAAAGTCGGCGATGTAGACGTTACCGCTGCCGTCGAGCGAGATAAGAGCGCCGGAAGTAAAACCGCTGGCCAATGTCACAATGGTGGGGCTGGCAGGAATGACTCCACTGACCGCAACAATCTCTTTCAAGACCCGATTGACAGTGTCGTCGACGTAGACATTGCCGTTGGAGTCGACCGCAACGCCCAGGGGGAAGTTGAAGCCGCTGCTCAGCGTATTGATGGTGGGGCTGGCGGGGATGACGCCGCTGACGGCAATCATCTCCTTGATGGCTCCGTTGCCTGAATCCGCGACGTAGACGTTGCCGCTGGCGTCGACTGCTACACCGCGAGGGCCGCTGAAGCCGCTGCCCAAAGTAGTGACGGTGGGGCTGGTTGGGATCACGCCGTTGACGGCCACAATCTCGCGCACGGCACTGCCGTTATAGTCGGCGACGAAGACATCCCCGAGGCTATCGACCGCGAGACCAAACGGACCGGTGAAGCTGGTGCTAAGCGAACGGATGGTGGGGCTGGCCGGGATGACACCGCCCACAGCAACTACCTCCTTGACGACAGCATTATTGCCGTCGGAGTAGTAGACGTTGCCGCTGCCATCGACTGCGACGCCGGTCGGGGCGCTGATGCCGCTGGCAATCGTCTTGATGGTGGGGCTGGCGGGGATGACGCCGCTGACGGCGACCATCTCCTTGATGCTGCCGCTGTTTTGGTCGGCGACGAAGACGTCGCCGTTGCCATCGACCGCAGTGGCATATGGCGTGCCGAAACCGCTACCGAGTGTGTTGACTGCGCCGGGGCTATAGGCGATCTGCGGCCCGGTGCCGATTCCATTCAGGTAGGTGTTGCTGAGCAGCTTGCCGGAAGAATCAAACAACGCGATGCCGCCGACGCGCTGGCCGGGGTGACCGGGCTTGAAGGTGTAGAACACGGAGCAGGTTTGGCTGACAGAGTAAGCGGTGCTGGTAGAGCAACTGCCACCGGAGACGATATTGAAGTCCAGACCGGTCGCGCCCTGCGTAAGCACCGAGATCGTGTTGAGTGTGCCTGCAGTGGTGATGGTGACGTATGCCGTCTGCGTGGCGCTGGTGGTACCTACGGCACTGGTTGGCGCGGTGTAGCTGGAGGCTGCGCTGACGAAGATGCCGTGCGTTACCTGCGGGGCGGCCAGGTAGCTGCCATTGCCGGCCTGATTCGCCGCAATCTGGATGGCGCCAACGCCCGTGAGGGTCAGCGTGGCATTATTGGTTCCGCTCAACGTGCCGGGGCCGCTGAGGATGCTGAACGTGACTGGATTGCCGGAGCCGCCGCCGGTCGCCGTAAGCGTGATGGGCGATACGCTGTAGGTGATGGGTGAAGCGGGTGTAAACGTGATGCTCTGCGCAGTGAGCCCGAGGACGGCGGTTCCGGTGAGGTTGATGGTCTGCGTGGCGCTGCTGACGTTCAGGTTATTGTCTGTGAGCACGGTGGTGCCGGTGGTGGTTCCGCTGGCGGGCGATACAGGAGCGAACTCCAGGCTGAGGTTGCAACTTGCGCCTGCTGCGAGCGAGAAGGTGGTGCTGCAATCAACGGGCGTGCCGCTACCGGCGACCTGGGTGTAGTTGGCAGAGACGGCGAGGCCGGTGGAAGCTGCGGTGAGCGCGGCGTTCCCATTGTTGGTGATGGTGACGGACTGTGCGGCGGCGGTGCTGCCGTCGTTGGTGGAGGCGAAGGTGAGGGTGGGAGCGTCGGAGAGGTTCAGCTTTATAAATTGATCGGCGCCGTTGTTGCCGATGTAGAGGTTCCCGCTGCCATCGATATTCATGAAGATGGGACCGTTCAAGGTGGTGGCCAGCGTGCTTTGGGTATAGCTGCTGCCCGAGGGTGTCTCCTTATACAACTTACCGGTGCCTTGATCGGCGACATATACATCGCCTGCGGCATCGAGGGCTATGCTATTGCCCCACTGAAAGCCAGTCGCGATAACGCTTGGGGTATAGCTTCCGCCAGAGAGCGTCTCCTTCACAACTTTTTGGTCGTACTGGTCGCCGATGTAGAGGTTGCCGCTGCTGTCAACCTTCACGCTGCCGTAGCCGATATTCATGCCACTGCCGATGGTGCTTTGCACATAGCTGCCGTTGGGCTGGAGCGTTTCCATCACGACATTGCTGCCGTTGGGGAAGTAGATATTGCCGCTGCCATCCACGGTCAAAGCATAAGGGCCGCTGTTTGCCACAACACTCTGCACGTAGCTGCCGCCCACAAGCGTTTCCTTCACAATACGGCTGTTGTTCTGATCAGTGATATAGACATTCCCGGCCCCATCCACCGCCACGTCCGTGGGATAACTCAAACCGTAATTCGAGGTACTGTCGGCCACAATGCTAGCCGTGTAACTGCTGCCGGAGGGCGTCTCCTTCCACACCAGGTTGTGACTTTGGTCGACGACGTAGACATTGCCGCTCGCATCCACGGCCACGCCTGCGGCATTGCCCCAGCCGCTGCCTATGATGCTCTTGACGCCGGGGCCGTAGGAGATCTGCGGGCCGGTGCCGGTGCCGTTCAGGAAGCTATTGCCAAGCAGAGTGCCGCCGCTGGTGGTGAGCGTGATGGCGCCGAGGCGTTGGCCGGGATGCATGGGCCTGAAGGTATAGAAGACTGCGCAGGTCTGGCCGACGGTGTAGGCCGTGCCGATGGAGCAGGTCTGGCCGGAGACATAGGCGAAGTCAAGGCCGGTTGCTCCTTGTGTTGACACGGTGATGGAGCCGAGAGTGCCGGCCGTGGTGATGGTGACGTAGGCCGTCTGGGTAGAGCTGGTGGCGCCAACGGCAGTGGTGGGCGCGGTGTAGGTGGAGGGCGCAGTGACGTTCAGCGTGACGTTGATGCTGGCGCTGCTGGTGGAGGAGTAGGCGGTTGCGATGTACGTGCCGGGGACGGGGCCGGCGGTGATGACCGCCGAGACGGCGACGCCGGAGCTGTTGGCGGTGGCCTGACTGACGCCGCCGGCGAAGGTGAAGTTGTCGGCCGAAAAGCCGGCGAGGCCGACCTGTCCGCCGGGTACGGGATTGCCGAGGCTATCCGTTATGAGGAAGGTGATGGGCAGCGCGAAGGGCTGGCCGATAGCGGTGGTCTGGTTGTTGCCGCTGGTGATGGCGATGGTGGCGGGCGTGCCGCTCATAATCTGCGGGAGTACGCTGCTGGTGCTGGCGGCGAGGCTGGAATTGCCCGCATAGACGGCGGTGATGCTGTGGGAGCCCTGCGTGAGCGCAGTGGTGGTATAGGTGGCGACGTAGTTGCCGGAGACGAGAGAAAGTGTCCCGGTGCCGAGGTTGCTGGCGCCGTCCTTGAAGGTTACGGTGCCGGTGGGCGCTGATGCCGAAGGCGTGACGGTGGCGGTGAATGTGACTGTGCCCGGTAGCGAGTAGGTTGTGTTGAGCACATTCTGCGGGTTGGCGCTGGAGGTGACGGTGGTAGTCGTGAGCGAGACAACAGTCTCAGTAGCGACTGCGCTGGTGAGCGTACCGAAAGTGGCTGTGTAAGTGTAGGTACCCGGGATGGTGAGTGCGGCTGCCGAGACGTTGAAGGTCGCGATGCCAGCGACTGCATTGGTGGGTCCGTAGACCGTAGTGGTGAATCCGGCTGGACCGGTGACGGTGAGGGTGATGGCATCGGTCGCACTGGTCACGGTTGCGCTGGATGCGTTCTCTTCAAGCACGGTGATGGCGGTGCCACCGTTGCCGCCCGGAACGAGAGAGACAGTTGGTGCTGTGCCAAAGGCGAGCTTGGAGGTGGAGAGCACAGCGGTGCCTGACAGGGCTATCGTCTGCGTCGGGCTGACGGAGTTGCCGCTGAAGAGTCCCGTGGTCGCAGTGTTGTTGTCAGTAAGCACAGTGGTGCCGGTGACGGTGCCGCTGGCGGGTGAGACAGGAGCGAACTCCAGGCTGATGTTGCAGCTGGCGCCGGATGCGAGCGAGAAGTTTGTGGTGCAGTCCGCAGGCGTGCCGCTGCCGGCAACCTGTGTGTAGTTGGCGGAGACGGCGAGACCAGTGGAAGTCGCAGTGAGCGCGGTGTTGCCGTTATTCGTCACCGTAACCGACTGCACGGCGCTGGTGCTGCCGTCATTTGTCGAGGTGAAGGCGAGCGGATTGGCCGCCGCGGTCACCATGCGGATGCGTTGATTGAAGATATCCTCAATGTAGAGGTTTCCTGCACCGTCCACCGCAACGCCACCGGGACCGTTCAACTCTGCGCCTGTCGCTGCGCCACCGTCCTGCGCGGCCACATACCCAGCAGTGCCATTGCCTGCCACCGTCGTGATGATCCCCGTCGCTGCCGTGACCTTGCGGATGCGATGGTTGTATGTATCCGCGATGTAGAGATTGCCTGCTCCATCGACCGTGACTCCGACTGGTTGGCCCAGCTCCGCACTGGTCGCCGCGCCGCCGTCCTGCGCGGGCACATAACCGGCCGTGCCCGTGCCTGCCACCGTCGTGATGATCCCTGTCGTCGCTGTCACCATGCGGATGCGTTCGTTGAACGCATCTGCAATGTAGACATTGCCTGCGCCATCCACCGCTACCCCTTGGGGGGTGTTCAACTTCGCGCTGGTCGCCGCGCCATTGTCTCCTGAATACCCAAAAGTGCCATTGCCCGCCACTGTGGTGATGATCCCTGTTGCCGCTGTCACCTTGCGGATGCGATCGTTGCCGTTATCCACGATGTAGAGATTCCCGGCGCCATCCACTGCGACGCCATAGGGATTGCTCAACTGCGCGCTGGTCGCGGCGATATTGTCGCCGTTATAGCCACCGCTGCCATTGCCAGCCACCGTGGTGATGATTCCTGTCGCAGCCGTCACCTTGCGGATGCGATCGTTGGAGTATTCTGCGATGTAAATATTCCCCGCCGCATCCACTGTTCCGCCTTGGGGGGTTCTCAACTCCGCACTGGTCGCCGGGCCCGTATCGCCGGTATAACCGGCGGTCCCATTGCCCGCCACCGTCGATATTGTTCCTGGCGTGAAGCCCGCCAGGGCACCCGTGCCTGTGCCCGTCAGATACCCCATCCCCAGCACTGCAGGCGTGCTGCTGGTTAGCACAATCGCGCCCAGCCGCTGACCGGGCGCACCCGGCGTAAAGCTGTAGAGAACCGTGCAGGATTGCCCAATGGTGTAAGCAGTGGAGGTGGAACAGGTGCCGCCGGAGACGAGATTGAAATCAAGGCCGGTCACGCCCTGCGTCACCACGGAGATGGAGCTTGGCGTGCCGGCGGTGGTGAAGGTGACATAGGCCGTTTGCGTGGCGCTGGTTGAACCTACGGCTGTGGTTGGTGAGGTGTAGCTGGCGGGCACAGTGACGACGATGGACTTTTGTACCTGAGTAGCGGCGGCATAGTTCGCTCCCCCCGCCTGATTTGCATCAATAACCAGCGTGCCCGTGCTGGTGATGATGAGTATGTTACCGACGATGCTGCCGGTGGCGGTGCTGCTGCCATCCACCGTGAAGACGACGGGGTTGCCACTGGAACCGCCCGTGGCGGAGAGTGTTACCGTGCCACCACCCAGGGCGTACGGAGTCGTGGGTTGGGTGAAGGTGATGGTCTGCGTTCCGTAGTAGATGAACTGGTCACCGGCCCCAAGAGCAGATGTGCCGGCCGGGGTGGTGACGGTAACATTCACCGTGCCGATAGAGCCGGCGGGATCTGTAGCGGTAATGGATGTGGCCGAATTGATAGTGAACGAGGTGGCAGCGGTGCTCCCGAAGTTGACGGCGGTGGCACCAGTGAAGTGGGTGCCGACAATCGCGATGGGGTTTCCACCGGGAGTGTAGTCGCTGAACGGCGTGACGCTGGTGACGGTCGGTGCCGGTGTAGATGCTGTGCCGGTCAGGCTGACGGTCTGGGTAGCGCTGGTGACGTTGAGATTGTTATCCGTAAGTACCACGCTCTCGCTGGCTGTGCCGGCAGTGGCCAGCAGCGGGGAGAAGGTGATGCTGAAGTTGCAGCTCGCATTGGCTGCAAGAGTGGATGCGGATGAGATGGTGCTGAGCTGCGGACAGGTGCCGCTGCCCACTCCGTAGGTGAAGTCCGCGCCGACGCTGGGGTTCTGGCCGACGGTGGGCACTGCAATGGTGAGCACGGAGTTGCCATAGTCCTTGAGCTTGACGAGCTTGGCGCCGTCCGTGGAATCGGTGGAGCCGCCGTTCGTGGTCGTCGGGAAGGTGAGCGATGGAATGTCGGAGAGGTCAAGCTCCTTCAACGTTGTGAAGAGCTGATCGGCAATGAAGACGTTGCCTTTGCTGTCCAACGCGATTCCAAAGGGTGTGTTCAAGGCCTGATAGACGGCCAGCTCTGTGATGCAGGCGGAACTGGTGCAGTTCGGCGTCATCTCGTTGATAGAACCATTATTGTCGTCGGAGTAGTAGACATTCCCGTTTGCATCCACCGCGAGGCCGCCGGGACTGATTAACGTGGAGCCACCGAGCTGGGTGCGGCAGGCGGAGCTCGTGCAGTTCGGGGTCATCTGGTAGATGTGTCCAGTGCCTTGATCGCCGACGTAGACGTTGCCGCTGGTATCGACCGCAGCCGCGAAGGGGGTCAGGAAGAAGCCCCCGAGGCTCTTCTTACAGATGGTGACGTTGGCTGCTGTGCAGTTTGGCGACATCTCGTAGAAGCCATTGGTGGCATAATCGCCAACATACACGTTCCCTGCAGTATCGACCGCGATGGAGCCTGGCGATGCGAAGCCGCCACCCAGTGTGACGACGCAAGTGGAGGTGACGCAACCCGGCGGTACTTCCTTGACTGTCGAGGCATCTGCTACATACACATTGCCTGCGGCATCAACGGCTGTGCCCCAAATCCCGGCAAAGCCACCACCTAGCGTGCTGATCGTGGGGCTGGCGGGAATGACGCCATTGACCGCCTGAATCTCATAGAGCTTGGCGGGGGATAGATCTCCCACATAGAGGTTGCCCGCCGCGTCGATGGCCAGGCCATTGGCTTGGCTGAAGCCGCTGCCGATGTTGAGGAGCGATGTAGCTGAACTGAGGGTTGCGGTGGGAGGGTAGGTGAGCTGCGGGCCGGTGGCGATGCCGGTGACGCCGACCGTGCCGAAGACTGTAGTGCCGGCGCTGTAGAGCGTGATGGTGCCGCTGCGCAGGCCGGAGTACTGCGGCGTGAAGGTGACGGGCACGGTGCAGACGAGGCCGGCGGTGTTCTGCGTGCTGGTGCCGGGGATGGTGCAGCCGGTGACGGTACCGAGGGTGAAATCCGATAAGCCGTTTGCCGTCACGGAGGCCGAGATGCTGGAGAGCGCCGTAGCACTGGTCAGTTTCACCAGCACGTTGAGCGTAGACGATGTGGAACCGACTGCGGTGGTGCCGGTGAAGGTGGTCGGCGCGGATTTGAGGTTAATGCTCGTGCGGTTGTAATTGAGGTACTCGTCGTTGTAGTTGAGGTAGCCGTTGGCATCAGCGTAAATTGCGTACGCACCCTGTGAACTGATGGTTGCTATGGAACGGGTAGTGGTGTCTGCAGCTACCCCCGTAGAGCCGATGACCTGCACGATCTGCGGCGTGGCCGTGCCCAGGCCGGTGATCTCATCGATGTCGCTGCCTGTGGCCTGGTAATCGGCGTCTGCGAGAAAGAGATTGCCGGAGCCGTCAAAGACCAGCCCGGCGGGATTAACAAACTTCGCGCTGGTGGCTGCTTCTGCCAAAGTTGAGACCGCGGTCGCCCCTCCGCCTGCGACGAGGTGGATCTGCGGTGTGCCGCTGAGAGCGGTGATCTCATAGACCTTCTGGGCAGAAGTATCGGAGAGATAGATGTTTCCGGCGGCATCAAATACTCCATGTGCCGGGAATAGCAGCTTGGCTGCAGTGAGAGCTATGGGTGTGGTCGTGGGAGTGGTGGAGCCGGTGCCGCCGAGCAGCATGACCTGTGGCGAGGTGCTGGGGTTGGTTATCTTATCTATGCCGTTGGTACCATCCGTTACATAGAGATTGCCGCTGCTGTCGAGCATCACCGTGCCGGGTGCGGCAAAGCTTACGGCTGTGCCCGCTGCGGGGGTACTGGT
>Ga0302275_10003224_pt1 | contig 16635 bp, 15 predicted proteins | sample III_Bog_N2_2_FD_200229 | JGI IMG/M metagenome (GOLD analysis project Ga0302275, IMG submission 200229) | Peat permafrost microbial communities from Stordalen Mire near Abisko, Sweden - III_Bog_N2_2 | ecosystem: Environmental > Terrestrial > Soil > Wetlands > Peat | place: Sweden: Abisko...
TTGAAAAGAACCTGGGATGGACTAGGGGTTTAGCCATCCCAAGATGTTGAAATCGGAATCACCGCAGTTGCCGAGCATTCGCTCGGCTTGGACGGGCGGGACGCCCGTCCCCACACTTGCCGTGCCCCACACTTGCCTGGCCTCACACTTGCCGTGCCTGCACTTTCCGTGCCCAGACTTTCCGTGCCTACACTGAGCGTCCCACTAGAGCAGCTATTTTTTCTTGTCGTCTTTCTCGGGTTCATCGACTTGCAGGTCGTTTTCTACGGAGAAGACGCCGGAGACTGTGTTGGCTTGTACGCCGGCGATTTGCTTGTCCATGGTGCGGGCAACGGCGCCAACCAGGGTGACGTGTCCGTTCTTGACGATGATGTGAATCGGAGGAACGGCGCGCATCTGGTAGGGGGAGAGCACACTATTGCCGTAGATGGCGCGATAAACGTTGCGGCGGATACGGTCGTCGTTGAAGGAAGTCGGCAGGACTTCGATGTTGTTGACGACTTTCTCAACGCCTTCAATTCTCTTGACGACATTCTCGGAGTCGGATTTGAGGGTGGGACGGGCAACCTGGCCTAGGAGAGTGACAGTTCCGTCGGGATCGACCTTGTAGGAAAGGTTGTCGAAGACGCCGTAGTACGGAAGCATCACGAGTTCGTGACGGACTTCTTTGACGATACGATCGTAGGCTTTCTGATCGAGCGCGCCAGCGGGCTGGTTGTCCTGGGTGGTGGGACTGGCTTGAGCCACCATCGAGAAAATCGTTACGACGAAAAGCAGTGGGAGAGCGAGGGTGAACCATTTATTTTTCATTTTTGATGGACCTCACGGGAGATTTTTTACGCATCGTGAAGTAGGGCCTAACTATCGGCCGATTTCGGATGATAGGACGCTCTAACGGCGGGGTTAGTTGCTTTTTTTTGTAACGCGGCTGGGGCGATTGGGGAACGCGCCAGCTTGGGCGGCGGGGCGGACGAATGCGTCCGCCGCTACGTGATTCGGTTTCGATTACTCTAGACGGCTTTCGGTTTACGGCGGCGTTCGCGGAAGCCTTCTATCAACAGGTAGAGAACCGGGATAAAGAACAGGTTCAGGATCGTACTCATGATCATGCCGCCGAAGACGGTGGTGCCGACGGAGTGGCGGCCGTTTTCACCGGCTCCGGTGGCGACGACCAGAGGAACAACGCCCATGATGAAAGCCAAGGACGTCATGAGGATGGGACGCAGACGGATACGAGTCGCTTCAATAGCCGATTCAAGGATAGTCATGCCGCGCTCGCGGAGCTGTTCGGCGAATTCAACGATCAGGATGGCGTTCTTGGATGCAAGGCCGACGAGCATGACGAGGCCGACCTGACAGTAGACGTCGTTCTGCAACCCGCGCATCCATTGCGCGCCGAGCGCACCGAGCAGGGCCATGGGAACGGCGAGCAAGATGATGAAGGGGAGCACAAAGCTTTCGTAGAGTGCCGCAAGGGTGAGATAGACGACGAGAGTTCCGAGACCGAAGAGAATGATCGTGGTCGAGCCCGCGGCTAACTCCTCAAGCGAAATGCCGGACCATTCATAGGTGTAGCCCTGCGGCAAGGTCTTGGCAGAGAGTTGCTGCATGGCTTGGATGGCTTGCCCCGAGCTGAATCCGGGAGCGGCAGAGCCATCGATTTCAGAGGAACGGAACAAGTTGTAGTGATTGATTACCTGGGGCGCGGGACTTTGGGTGATGGTGACCAGATTCTGCAGCGGAATCATCGAGCCGGCGTCGGAGCGCACGTAGTACTGGCCGATATCCTGCGGATGCGAGCGGAATTGTTTATCGGCCTGGACGTAGACGCGGTAGGAACGGTTATTGAAATCAAAATCGTTGACGTAGGAGGAACCCATGTAGACGCCCAGCGTATCGGTGATCTGGGCGAGCGGGATGTGCAGGCTCTTCGCTTTTTCGCGATCGATAGTGACGACGTATTGCGGATCGTTCGCGGTATAGGTGCTGAAAAGTCCAGTCAGGTCTTTTTCGGGACGCTGCATGGCGGCGCGAATCAAGCTGTGCGTGTTTTTATCGAGATCCTGCAAGGTATCGTTGGCCTGGTCGAGAAGCTCGTATTGGAAGCCGCCGAACTGGCCGAGACCTTGGACGGCGGGCGGTTCAAAGGGGATGACGATGGCGCCTGAGATTCCGAAGAACGGACCGCGGAGGCGGTTTAAAACGGCGGCGGCGGTATGCTGCTCGCCCTCGCGCTTCCCGTAAGGTTGAAGAGGCAGGAAGACGAGTCCGGCGTTGGGAGTGGCGCCGCCGAAGCTGAAGCCGGCGACCGAGAAGGTGCCTCGAATTTCAGGGACGTTTTTTGTAATAGCGGAAACCTGCCGTCCGATATCGCGGGTGTATTCGAGGGAAGCTCCGGTTGGAGCCTGAACGGCGACGATCAGGTAACCCTGATCCTCGGTAGGCACGAAGCCTTGCGGCACATGGCGGAAGACGTAGAAAGCGAGACCGAGGCCGAGAACGAAGAGAATGAGCGCAACGGCCTCGAAGCGGAGAAACGCGCGAAGGGCGTGCTCGTATCCCTTGGTTACAACATTCATCACACGATCGACGAATTTGGCGAACCGGTTCTTTTCTCCGTGCAACTTGCCCAGCAGCAGGGCGGCGAGAGCAGGAGCGAGGGTCAGAGCGTTGAAGGCAGAGATTGAGATAGAAAAGGCAATGGTGAGAGCAAACTGCCGGAACAGGATTCCGGTAGTGCCCGGGAAAAATGCAACTGGCACAAACACGGCGACCAGCACGAGCGAGGTGGCGATGACAGCGCCGGTAACTTCGCGCATGGCGTCGGAGGCAGCTTTGGCCGCACTGGTCTCGCCCTCCTGTAAGTGACGCTCGATGTTTTCGATCACGACGATCACGTCGTCGACAACCAGGCCGGTGGCGAGCGTAATGCCGAAGAGTGTCAGGGTGTTGATGGAAAAGCCAAGTAGCTTAATGAAAGTAAAGGTCCCGATGAGCGAAACTGGAGTGGCGATGAAGTGAATGATCGTGGTTCTCCAGTCGCCGAGAAAAACGAAGATCACGAGGATGACGAGCAGGATGGCGGAACCTACCGTAATAACGACGTCGCGTATGGATTCGCTGACGGCATCGGTGGTATCGAAGGCAATTTCATACCTCATACCGGGGGGAAAGTGCTTGGAGAGACGGTCGAGTTCAGCGACGCACTTCTGGTGGACGTCGAGGGCGTTGGCCGTGGAGAGCTGGGTCACGGCGATGCCGACGGCGTCGCGGCCGTTGTAGTCGAGGTCGGTGCTATAGTCTTCGGCGCCGAGTTCGGCGTGACCGACGTCTCGGAGACGAACCAGGGTTCCGTCGGGATTGCTTTTGAGGATGATGTTATCGAATTGGGAAGCTTCCGAGAGACGGCCAACGACGCGGACACTCATCTGGAAATTCTGCCCGGGAACGGCGGGCTGCGAACCGACGCTTCCGGCGGCCACTTCGACGTTCTGTTCGGCCAGGGCGTTGACGACATCGTCGGCGGTAAGGGAGCGCCCAGCAAGACGAACGGGGTCGAGCCAAAGGCGCATGGAGTATTTGCGCTCTCCGAAAATGAGCACATCGGCGACACCGGGTACGCGCTTCAACGTGTCGCGGACATAGACGTCGAGATAGTTGCTGATGAAGAGCGTGGAGTAGCGATCGACCGGATCGGAGAAGACGGCGCCGCCGAAGACGAAATTCTGCGACGTCTTGGCGACGGTGATGCCGATCTGCTTCACGGCGGCCGGGAGCCGACCGGAGGCGGTGTTGACGCGATTCTCGATATCGACGGTCGCGAGGTCCGGGTCGCGAGTGATATCGAAGGTTGCCGTGACCGTGCTGACACCGTCGTTGGTGCTCGAGGAGGTGATGTACTTCATCCCCTCGGCGCCGTTGATCTGCTGCTCGAGAGGCGTGGTGACGGCCGCTTCGACGGTCTGGGAACTGGCGCCGGTATAAACGGCGGTCACTCCGACTTGTGGAGGAGCGAGGTCGGGGAATTGAGCGATCGGGAGGGTGGGAATGCAGACCGCGCCCGAAAGAATGATGAGCAGGGCGCAGACGGTGGAAAAGACGGGACGATGAATAAAAAAGTCGACCATAGAAAACAGTTCTCGGTTCCCAGTTCTCAGTGTTGAGCTGTTCGCGGACTTCTATTCCCGGAAATGATGGTGAGACAGCGTTCCCGGACTGTTAACTTGTTGCTGCACTGGCTGCTGCTTCCTGCGGGATCACAGGAATGCCATCGATTAAGAATTGAGTACCGGAAACGACGACTTTGTCGCCGGGCTTAATCCCATCCAGAACGACGTAATCGTTGCCCACGATTTCGCCCACCTGGAGCGGTTTTTGGTGGACGACGTAGCCGCCTTTTTGATCCGGTTCGGCGACGAAGGCAAAGTAAGTACCACCGATTCTCGATACGGCAACGACCGGAACAACTGGTTTATCTTCGGTTCCCCAAATGACCCGAGCCCGGATGAACTGCGCGGTCCGCAGGCCGTCGTTGGCGTTGGCGATGGTCGCCTTGGCGAGAATTGTTTGGGTTGAGTTATCAACCTGGGGAGAGATGAACGTAATTCGGCTGTGGGCGAGAACGTTCCCGGACCCGTCGACGATTGCCACCGGAAGATTCATCTTCAAGTCAGACGAGCGCTCAATCGGCACATAAATGTAAGCTTCGAGGCTGCCCGGACGATCCACGGTAGTCAACTGGGTGGTAGTTACGACGCGATCGCCGACGCGGACGGGGACATCTCCGACAATGCCGGCGCGGGGTGCAACGACACGATAATAATGCAGCTGGACTTGCTGCTCGTTAACCTGTGCCTCGAGCGATGAGAGTTGCGCCTGCGCGGCGTCGAGGGTGTTGCGCGCCTGATCAAGATCTTGCTTGCTGACCACTCCGGCGGCAGCGAGGCCGTTGACGCGCTCGAAATTCTGCTTGGACCAAGTGAGTTGGGCGAGTTGGGCAGCGCGAGCGTTTTCCTGGCTCTTGAGGGTGGCCTCCTGCTTGGCGGGATCGATCTGCATCATTGGAGCGCCAGCGGCCACCGGTTCGCCGGAGTGGACGTAGATTTGGGTGATGATGCCCTCGACCTGCGGCATGACGACGGCAGAGTCGCGTGACTTCAGGGTGGCGACATAGTCGGTAGCCCGATTCACTTTCTGATCTTTAGCAGTTTCGACTTTGACCGGCATGGCTTGCGGAGCGGCCGCCTTCGCTGCCGTACCCTTGCCGCAGGCAGTCGTGAGTAGAACCGCGGATAGGAGGGCAGTCGCCGCAATTAGACAAAACGTTTTGGATAAGCATCGAGACATAAGCATTGGGTTTACTCTTGAACGAAAATTCATCTGCCCGAAAACGAAATTTCAAAACAGAACACAATCCGTCAGTGAAACTCTGAACCAGACAGCAGGGCTGCCCGCTGATCGCAAGGCAGATTTTACGCACTTTCGCTGCGGCTACTTTGGCTGCAGCAATAATAGATCAAAGATATAGATTCGTGTGCCAGGTGGAAGGCTCCGAAGAATTTTCGCTTCTGCTAGATTGTTTTGTCATGAAACCAAGTCGTAGTTTTGCCAGCGATAATAACGCGGTTGTGCATCCTGAGGTGCTGGAGGCCGTTCAGCGGGCGAACCAGGGCCATGCCGTGGGGTATGGGGACGATCGATACACGGAAGCCGCAGTGGCGAAATTCCGGCGGGAATTTGGGGATGACGTCGAAGTTTTCTTTGTTTTTAATGGGACAGCGGCGAATGTTCTGAGTTTGCAGGCTCTCGCCCGTTCCTATCATGCTGTGCTGTGTCCCGAACTGTCTCATATTTACACCGACGAGTGCGGAGCCCCAGAACGGTTGACGGGATGCAAGCTTGTGCCCTTGCCTGCGCCGTTGGGGAAGTTGACGCTTGAGGCGGTATCTCATGCTTATCACGGAATCGGAGATCAGCACCATGTGCAGCCGCGCGTGATCTCGATCACCCAATCGACCGAAATGGGGACGATCTATAAACCCACCGAGGTGGAGGCTCTGGCGCAGTTTGCTCACGAACGAAAGATGTTTCTGCACATGGATGGTGCCCGGATCTCGAATGCCGTAGCTGCGCAGAACCTCACACTGCGCCAGGCGACGCGTGATTTAGGAGTGGATGTCCTCTCGTTTGGCGGAACAAAAAACGGGTTGATGGGCGTGGAGGCGGTCCTGTTCTTTCGGCCGGAGTTGGCCGCCGATTTTATGTTTCTGCGCAAACAGGGAATGCAACTCGCATCCAAAATGCGGTTCATGTCGGCGCAGATGGATGCGTTGCTTACCAATGAGCTCTGGCGACGGAACGCAGAGCATGCCAATCGAATGGCGCGGCGGCTGGAAGAGGAGGTTAGAAAAATCCCTGCGCTTCAAGTTGTGTATCCGGTCGAGGCGAACGGGGTTTTCGTCCGAATTCCACGGCAGGCTATAAAGAAGATACAGGAACGCTACTTTTTCTATGTCTGGAGCGAAGACGAGTCAATCGTGCGTTGGATGTGCTCGTTTGACACAACCGAGGAAGATGTAAGGGAGTTTGCCAAGTTCGTGGGAACGGTAGTGGAGCGGTCGGCGGAGTAACGAATTTTCCTTAGGATTCTAAGGTTCGCGTTGGAGGGTTGGAGCCCCGATTTTCCGCAGGGATACGGAAAATCGGCTTGGTCTCGTTTTACTTCTTGCCCGCCGTCTTACCTGCTCTTACCTTTGCCCATCGAGCGCGCTGGGCGGCGGCGATTCGCTTGCGACCAGCCGCAGAAATCACACGCTTCTTCGGAGCAACAGCGACGTTCGCGGCAGGCTTGCGGCCACCCTGCATATAAACTTTACCGAAGGTAGATAAGGCAGCACTCACGCGGTGAAGCTCATCTTCGAGCCTCGCGCGTTCCTGCTGTAGTTGTTTGACAACGGTCTCAATGAGTGTTTTAGCCATGAGTGATTTTACCACCTATAAATTGAACGGCAAGGGATTCCAGAGGGTAGCGTTGAGTAACTTAGACTGGATTCCCGATTCGGTTGGAATCCGTTATGGGCGGACCATTACGATAAGTGTGTAGTTTCGTGACGATCCCTTCGATAGGAATCCGATACCGCGCGCGATAGCAATGCCAAATACTTAGGTGGTACCATCCACAGCACGAGATAGCGATGCTTGGACTGTTCCGCTTTTCTAATCGTGGTCGCAGTACGTGTGCCGTTGCAATGGGCTTAGTGTGCTTGATCTCATATGCTCTGGCCCCTGGGGGAGCTGCGGCACAAGATTCGGCCACGACTTCAACTAAGAAATTTCGAGTATCTCCGACACTTCCGCTGACCAGCTTTTATGACACGCCGAAACCGCTGATTCCGGGCAACCCGGGAGAGTTGATCCGTTCGGAGACGATCAACCAATATAGCCTTCCTTACGAATTGTCGGCCCTGCGGATTCTTTACCATTCCCGCACCGCGAGCGGAGATGACGTGGCCGTCTCTGGTGTTGTTTTGATCCCGGATAGAAAGGCGCCCGCAGGCGGGTGGCCGATCATTGCATGGGCCCACGAGTTTAGAGGTTCGGCGCAACAATGCGCGCCCTCGCTGATGAGGAATCTCGGCGCGGGTCCAATTCTTGCGATGTATGCGAATCTAGGCTATGCGGTAGTTGCAACTGACTACACCGGACTGGGCGTCGCGTCCGCGAAGTCAGTGGTGGATATGGCTTCGAACGCCCAGGACGTGATCGATGCAGTTGCGGCGGCGCGTAGGGCTGTACCACAACTGGGGAGTGCGTGGATCGCATTTGGATCCTATCAGGGAGCAGCTGCGGCGGTCGCGGTCGCGGAGGGTGCGATTGGAGACTCAAACTATCTGGGCAGCGTCGCGATAGGGGATTTGGCAGGCGCACAACACGCGACCAGTTATGCACATTTCGGATCCGACTCCGCGGATCAATTATTGGCGACTCTTTCTGCCGCTAAGATACTTTATCCGGATTTGCAACTGTGGGAGCTACTTACCGATCAGGGGATGCAAGCGTATAACAGCTTCGCAAACAGTTGTGGTGACTTAGGGTCCGGATTCAACGAGAGTATGTTAAAGCCCGGCTGGAAGAATGATCGATTTCTTAAGGAGTACCTCTCCAGGAACGACCCCAGTCGGAAGCCCGCTCACGGACCGGTGCTCGTCATCAGCGGTGGAGGGGACACTCACGTTTCCGCTGAGGAGACGGAGAAGACAGTGCAGCGCATGTGCAAAGAAGGAGACCGGGTTCAATTCCTCAAATACCCTGGAGTGGCCGCGAGCGACATAATGGGAGCGTCGGCCGCAAACCAGATTAGCTGGATCAAGGCGCGATTTGCGGGTTACCCGCCCCCGAGTAACTGCCCCTGATATAAGAGGTGACTGGAGCGCCTACCATTTCTGTTCGGAGTTGAGCGATTCGTCGTCTTGCCGAAACTGATTCCGCTTGCGGGCGACAATGAAGACCATGCCAATCGACATTAAGGTGGGGGGGACTACGAGAATCAGAATTCCGCTGCGTAGAGCTTCGATCATTCTGGCTCCAGCGGAAGCGGCTTGCGTATAGCAGAGCGCGCAACTCTGGGAGAAGGCGAGGGGCGGCGAGACCAACAAGATCAAGCCGGCGAGCCCGAGTCCGACAAACAATGACGATCGTTGCTTGAAGTTTTTTTTCAACATCTTCTTCCCAATTGTCGTTCTAATTCTCGCAATCGGCCACTCAGCGGTCATTCTGCGGATCTTATCACGCTTACTTTGAAAATGGCGCCCCAACCAGCATTCGGGTACTGTCGGTCCATCCGTATTGCATGCCGAGCAAGACAGATATTACAAAAACAACAACGAAGATGAGGAAGGCGCGCTTCTCGGACCAGAGATGCATGAAAAAGAGAACGGCAAGACCAGCCTCGATGCAGGCAACTGATAACATACGGGTAAACTTTTGCCCGATGTCGATGTTCTGATAAGCAATCACAAATTGAATGCCTGCGAGCGCGAGCAAGCATACATAGACCACCAAGTCTTTCCCGATCCCGCTCTTTTGTCCTTCGACTGTTGTCATACATTTCGCTCCCTGACTTCGTGATCTATTGGCTAAGATTCAAAAGGTAGACTAGAGGTACGACAAACATCCAAACCAGATCGACAAAGTGCCAATAAAGGCTGACGACTTCGATATCGTCCGCATTGAAACGGCCGCTTTTATAACGAACACCAACCACGAGAAGCGCGATAACTCCACTCACAACGTGAGTCAGGTGCAAACCAGTGATGCTGAAGAAGGACGCACCGAAGAGTCCCGTGCCCCAGGGATTCTTGAACATAGTCATGCCTTCATCAATCAGGCCGAACCACTCGCGAATATGGAGAAGGGCGAAGACAATGCCGAGAGTGGCAGTGATCATAGTCCAGCGGAAAGCAGTCGCTTTGTCTCCGGCCTTGGCCGAGCGCAACCCGATCAGCATGGTTAAGCTGCTGGTCAGAAGGATGAACGTCATGAGGGCGACGTTGGTAATGCTATGGAAGGGCCTCGGCCAATCGGCCGTGCCGTGGCGCAGGAAGCCATAGGCTACCAGGCACGCGGCAAAAGTCATCGTGTCCGCAATTATGAACAACCACATCGCCAGCTTCTTGGTAGGAATCGAAAAGGGCGGTTCAATCACTGCGCTTGTCGAATGTCCCCCCAGACTCAGATCGGCTTGGCTCACGGCGCCTCCTAAAGAATGTCGAGTCGATTGCAGAAGGATCGAAATGACTAGATCATCAGTTCAATCATTACAGTTTGATCCAGAGCAAAACAATCAAATATACCCAAAGCACACCCATAAAGTGCCAGTAACGCGCGGTGGCAACCAAGGTGTTACGGCGCAGAGTCGACTTACTCAACCTGCGCAGGCAATAGAGCAATCCACCCAAACCACCCAACACGTGCAAAGCATGAACAGCTGTCAGCACATAAAAAAAGGAGCTGCTTGGATTCGTGGCTAAGTAGAGGCCTTGCGCAGCTAACTGTCTCCATGCCACGTACTGGCCCGCTACAAAGAGCAACCCGAGCGCAAGGGTGATGTACAGCCAGCGCGACGGGTTTTGAGTGTTGGGTTGGCCGACGTGGTTTTTCAGGCCGCCCATAAAAGTGGCTATGCGGCGACGGGCAATCTCGAGGCTGACACTACTAAGAAGAAGTACAAACGTATTGAGATAGAGGATCGACGGCAGGGTAAAGCTTTGCCAGTCGTATGACGATCCTTTGCGAACGATGAGAGCGCTGCTAAAAGCAGCGAACATCATCGTCACGCCAAATATGACTACCCAGATAGCAGTCGACGACGGGGGAGGAGAATATTCCTGGACGACGCGCAGATCACCATCCGCCGGGGATAAGTCCTTCCAACCACCCTTACCGTGGCCGGGGAGGCGCTCTGAATCGATTTGCGGTGGTTCATGTATTGTCGTCGCCATAACTCAACATCCTTCGGAGAATCCCCCACCGTTCGTTGCCGCTTTGGATCGCGGCTGCTACGAGATCGTCTTACAGTTCTTCACGCTCCGTCTTAACTTGCTCGGGAGAAGTCTGCATAACGTAGTCGCCCACGGAACTCTGCACATTGTATTGATAAGGATCGTGATAGACGATGGGATGCTTTCCGCCGAAATTATCGAACGGCGGCGGGGTGGCAGTGCTCCATTCGAGCGAGGTCGCTTCCCACGGATTGTCGGTCGCGGGCTTACCCCAGAAGCGGCTGTGGATCAGGTTATAAAGAAAGATCAGCTGAGCGAAGCCGGTGATCAGAGCCGCGACCGTAATAAAGCGATGCACGGAGATTAACGGTTGCAGATAGTCATCCACAAAGGCGGCATAGCGCCGAACGTTGCCCGCCATTCCGAGATAGTGGAATGGCATGAAGATGCAGTAGGCGCCGACGAAACTGAGCCAGAAATGGATCTTGCCCAGCGGTTCGTTCATCATTCTTCCCGCCATTTTGGGAAACCAGAAGTAAGTCCCCGCAAAGATGCCAAACATGGCAGCCACGGCCATAACCAAGTGGAAATGGCCGACGACGAAGTAAGTAGCGTGGAGCATGATATCGATGGATGGTTGAGCCAGAAAGAATCCGCTGACGCCGCCGCTGACGAACATTGAAATAAACCCCAGCGCAAAGAGCGACGCAGAATTGATGCGCAACTTCGAACCGTACAAACTGAATGTCCAGATCAGCACGACGATCGTAGCCGGAATCGTAATGACCAGGGTTGGGAACGAGAATGCCAGCGCTGAAAAAGGATTCATTCCGCTGACAAACATGTGATGGCCGTAGACCATGTAACTAAGGATGGCGAGGGCTCCCATGGAGTAAATCAGAGTTCTCTGGCTGAGCATCTGCCGCCGCATGTTAGCGAGCAAAATGTGCGAAACGATGCCGATCCCCGGCACGATCGCGATGTATACCTCGGGGTGTCCGAAGAACCAAAACAGATGCTGCCAAAGAAGAGTGGAGCCTCCCGAGTGCGGGAGCATCTGGCCACCCATGTTAAGACCGGACGTGACAAAGAAGCTGGTGCCAGCCACGTGATCCAGGATGACGAGAATGCACGCCGGCATCAGCACGGCAAATGCAGTAAGTCCCATGCATGAGGTAATGAACCAGGCCCATGCGGTGAGAGGCAGCCGCATCAAGCTCATACCCTTGACACGCAGGTCGAGAGTGGTCGTAATAAAGTTCAGTGATCCGAGTAACTGTCCAACACAGAACAACCCAATTGATGCCATCCACAGGATGACACCTAATCCTTGACCGGGTCCGGCGACGGGGCCGACGGAATTGAGGGGCGCATATTGCGTCCAACCTCCGAGGGTCGGTCCATCGGGCACAAAGAACGAGGCCATGAGGACGATGAAGGCCACGAAGGTGACCCAGAACGACATCATGTTGAAGTGCGGGAAGGGCATATCCTCCGCGCCGACCTGTATCGGCAGGAAAAAATTGCCGAATGCGGCGAAGGGCGCGGTGGTCAACACGAAGAAGACCATGATGGTGCCGTGCATGGTCATAAGTTGGAGGTAATACTCCGGGGTCATCACTCCGCCGGGGGCGCCGTTCGCGGATAACAGTTGCAGGCCGGGGATAGGCGCGTCGCCCCACGCGAGATGGATGCGCATCAACCAGGAGAGGAACATCCCGACATACGCGGCAACGAGTGCCAGGGCAAAATACTGCTTTCCGATGACTTTGTGGTCGAGGCTGAAAACGTGCTTCGAAATAAACGTTGTCGGAGGCGAGTGATGGTGCGCCGTGTTCACTGACATGTCATGCATATCTTGACCTCAATCGAGATATCTCGATCCAACCCCGGTGGGGAGGAGGAGTTACTGCGCCGCCGCCTGCTTCTTCAGCCAATCGTCAAAATCCTGCTGAGACAATACATCGAGATACGCTTTCATGTTGTAGTGGCCCAAGCCGCAAAGCTGAGTGCAAACAATTTCGTACTTACCGATCTTCGTCGCCGTGAAATGCAGAGAAACATCCAGTCCTGGAACGAAATCCTGCTGAACTCGTAACTCACGAACAAAGAAGGAATGCCCGAGATCTTTGGAGTGCATCAACAAGTGAACTTCTTTGTTCACCGGAATCGCCATCTCGGCGGTCACGATGTCGTCTTTGGAGTCCTGATCATGGTCCTGATCAATTCCGAAAAAGTTCTGAGTAGATTCATTGATCATCTCGGGATGTAAGGGACCAAACTTTCCATCGGGACCAGGATAGCGAAAATAGAAGGCGAACTGGCCGGCCTGAACCTGAATCGGCATCGCATCGGGCGAGGGCGGCTTCAGATAAACGTCGGCCCAAGCCCTGACTCCAAAGACGCCGAGGGCCAGAACCTCGATGCCCACGACGAGGAGCGCGGCTATTACCAGCGCCTTGGCGCCGCCGGGAAAACTCTTGATCTTGGCGTCGGCGGGACGATTGGAGAATTGCCAGACAAAAATCGCCAACAAGAACTGCGCTGCCAAGAAAGCGATGCCCGCTTCAGCCATGGTCTCCGACATCTGCTCGTCGATCAAGCTCCCGTGAGTGGAAATATCTTCGGGTGCAGCCCAGGTATGCCGCAAAATCGGGATCGCCGAAAGGATCGCGATTACGATGATGGTCACCGCAAAAAATTTTGCCATGTCAATTCACGCTCCGGTTGTTGCGTGTCGCCTTACGTCCAACTAAGCGGCCCTGGGAACGGGACCCAGCAGCTGCGGTTACTTCTAATACGGCTTTGCGTTGAAAGCAAAGTTGACTTCTTTAGTCTCGTTGCCGGTAATCGTGACATCCGCTGTCTGCGTCCCGTAATCCTCTTGCCATGCCGTGATGGTGTACTTGCCGGGCGGCAGGTCGGGCAACTTAAAAAGGCCGCCGTCCTTGCTAACGTCGTAGTGGTTTGTGGATAGCACGACGAAGTAGCCGTGCATCCAAGGATGAACGTTGCACTGAACCGGGATAAATTCCTGCTTGTCGTACTTCGCCACGATGGGGGGCGCACCGGGCGACTGTGACTTATTCCATTCTTGATTAACTTTCGCCATCGCGTGCACGTTGTGCAACGTCGGGTCGCTGTTGAGGACCTGGAATTCCTGATTCGTATGCACGGCCAGAATATGCGGGATGTACATGCATCCTTTCTGATCGTAGGTTAAAGCTGGCGCTGTTGTTTGACCTTCGTCGAGCGCGCCCGACGAAATGTACACAACGACGTTCTCAAGCGCGTTGTTCGGACCGGTTACAACTAACTGCGTAGTTACTGGGACGGCGTGTTGTTTCGTGCAATTCGGATCCTTCGACATGTCGATGATTCTCGGCTTTGGGGGCGTGCCGGTGTAAGTGATCTTGCCAGTAACGGTTCCCGCAACCATCTGAATCGAAACAACAAGAAACACGAGGAGGACGAGCGCCACCTGACGCATGGGTGTCAGTCCTCCCTCGTGCTTTTGTCTCCAGCCAGTATCCATCTACTCATCGATCCCATTGCATCCACGATCGATTATTTAGCTTTGAAGGTGAAGTCCGCCGTTGAGGGCTTGCCTTCCGCAACAGTTACTTTTTGAGTCTGCTTGCCGTAAGTTTCCTGCCAAGCTGTAACTGTATAGCTTCCGGCGGGCAAATTTTCAATCGTATAATTTCCACTGGCGTCGGTAGTTGCGTACGGCCCTTTGACAACGACGAAATAGCCGTGCATCCAAGGATGGATATTGCACTGTACCGGAATGACCTCTTCGGCCTTCCAGCTTTGGATGATAGGAGCGGCTCCGGGCGGCTGCGAGCGATTCCAAGGGATATTTCCATTCATTGGATTGGGCTCGGGATGGATGTTGTGAGTTGTCTGGTCGCTGGTCGTAACCTTGAAATCCTGGCCTACATCCATCGCCAGCACATGCGGAGTGTACATACACCCTTTTTGGTCGAATACGGGAAGAGTCGTCGCCTTCGCGGCGCCACTGAGCCCGTCGGATATCCAGAGGACGACGTTCTCGAGTCCTCCATTGGCACCGACCTCAACCACTTCGAGATGGGCTGGATCACTGGCGTGGAGTTTGGCGCAGTAGGGATCTTTCGACATATCGATCCCCTTCATGTGAGGAGCGGTGCCGTCCAACTTAACCGTACCTGTGATCTTTCCCGACCCGGCCGCATGGGCGCTGGTGTTGGAATACATGAAGGTAAATACGGCGGCGATCAGAGCGAATGCTGTCGCCATCAATCTGTACTTCATCTCATTCTCCTTGAGCTATGTTGGCTCGTAGTTGCAATTCGCACGGGCTTCTCTTTACGGCCCGTTCGGGGGTGTGATCGGTTTCAGGCCGAGTTTCTTGGCCATCATCTTCTCTTTGCTGTTCTGGGACATCAGGGTTCGTAGATAGAAGACTAAGTCCCAGGCTTCGTCCGGCTTGATGTTATCGGCATAGGAAGGCATAGGAGTGCCATCTAGACCGGTCATGAATATACGATAGATATCGCGATCGGTGCTGCCACATTTTGGACGCGCGCCTTCGGTGAAGTTAAAAGGCAAAATGGGTTTGCCCAGATCGTCGGTCAGAGTGGCAGCGGAAGGGCCGTTGGCCTGTCCGGTAACGCCATGGCATTTCCAGCATTCCGCACGCAGAAAAACCGCTTGCCCAGCTTTAATTCGGTCATCTGTAACTTCCGGTTCGGCAGGAATATCGATTGGCGGTCCGGCCTTGTCCGACTGAAATCTGGGCGAGAAGTGTTTCACGAAAGCGACTAGGTCGGCGCGCTCCTGCTTGGAAAAGGTGCTCCAAGCGGGCATATTCGATCGATCCAAGCCGCGCGCGAGCGTATCAAACAGATCTTCATCGGTGGGCAAGGTGCCGGTCGGGGTGGAGCGGCACTTGTAGATTCCCAGTTGAAAGTTGCGTGGCTTGGGGTCAATCCACTGGGCGTTCTCGCCGTTGCCGTCTCCAAGTTCGCCGTGACATCCCACACAATAACGGCGGTAAGGCGCGACTCCAGCGGTGGCGTGGCCAGTAATGTTACCGATATGACTCTCCACGCCGAGCCACTCTTTCTCCTGATAAGAGGTCAGCTGAGCAAAACCCAGAGAGGGCAAAGCGAGCATCGCCAGGAGGCCCGCAAAAATTGACAACCGAGTTAGTTTTTTTGCGTACATGGCATCTGCTCCTTAGAAGTCGAAGTCAATTCCAAGCAACACTTCGCTGCTGGTGAGGTTCGTAGCGGTTACAGGAGAAGTACCATCCTGGTGCCACCAGTTATATTCGGCGTGATAAGCCCATCCGGCGCGGCTTGTCATAAACGGGTTGTAGCGGAAACCGGCAGTGTAAGTCGTAATGTTGCCGAGATTCGAAGGCGTGCCCGGTGTCGACTGTTGTGACATACGAATGGTCTCGTAGCGGGCCAGGACGATCATCTGCGGACTGACTACGTAGTGCGGCTCGACGAGGACGCCGTTCCAAGTTGGGTTGCGCGCGCCGGCGATGAGTTGCGTTCCCGGAGTGTTGTTACAGGGGCCGGAGCCTGTGGAGTTGAGACAGATGCCGGTGGGATTGTCGATGTAATCGCCATAGCCTTGGCCGAACCATGCGCTATCCTCGCCATGTTGCGTAACCACGGTAACATCCGCATGGGGGCCGAAATAAAATTGTCCGACGAAGCCTTCGCGACTAAAGCCTTTGTTTTGGGTACCCGATCCGCCGATAGGAGCTCCGAAGTTGGTCAGGTAACTGGTTGGAGCCTGGCCGGCCATAACATAGAAGCCGACGCGATCAACGCCTAGTTTGCCAGTATCGAATGCCTGACTGCCGGTGATGAAGGTGGAGTAAGACTCGGATCCGTAGGGCAAACCAACTTGTCCGTCGTTAGAACTCAGCAGCGCCACGGAGTAACGGGTGCGATCATTTAACGAGTGTCCCATCACTTCTAAGCCGAGCTGGTTGTCACCCATCTGACCAAAGACGTTGCCATCGCCTGCGGGGATGAAATGATAGAGCTGGTAAATGCCGCCGTTTCCGGTGAGGGTCAAGATGCGCTTCTCGGAGAGCAGGTTGTCCAGTTCGAACTTGCCGAGTTTCACGTTG
>Ga0302275_10003228_pt1 | contig 16627 bp, 12 predicted proteins | sample III_Bog_N2_2_FD_200229 | JGI IMG/M metagenome (GOLD analysis project Ga0302275, IMG submission 200229) | Peat permafrost microbial communities from Stordalen Mire near Abisko, Sweden - III_Bog_N2_2 | ecosystem: Environmental > Terrestrial > Soil > Wetlands > Peat | place: Sweden: Abisko...
AGTCCATCTCTCGAAGCTTGAAGAGGCGGGCTATATCGCAATCCAGAAGACGTTTCGTGGGAAATACCCGCTCACGATCTGCCGTCTCACGGATCTGGGCCGCGAGGTATTCGAGAACTACCGGAGGGTCATTCGGGCAGCGCTCTAGCACGCACCCGCGCTAAGAGACGCGGCGGGCTACTTCAACCGTATATCCGCTTTAGAGCAGTTTCACATTTTCTGTAGACCGTAGCCCGTCCGCTTTTACCTAGCGCCAGCACCGAGCCGCGAATGCAAAGAGCGGCCCCATGCGCACAGCGACGGCTGGCCGCTCTCATACGTGCGGGGCTCTGTGCTGGCGGCGGGAATCAGTGGACTACAGAAGATGCGAAACCGGTCTAGCCCGCCACTTCTTCCCAGGTCACAATGCGCCGTTGCTCGATTGCGGTGCGGCCGAGGATGCCCACCAGGGTGGAAATCCGCCCGGATTCGGCGTCGTTGAGCGGCTTTTTCCCGTTGACGGCGTTGTCGACGAACGCCTTCAGGCTCATCACTTCGGGCAACTGCCCGGCATCGGGCACGTCGAGCTGGATGAGCGGTCCCTTCTGGTCGAGCTTGCCGTACTGCGCCTTGGCGAGATCGATAGCGCCTTCGGAACCGTAGACGCGCTCTTTAACGCCCGAGAAGCCCGCGGGGTCAAAGTACATCTGGCTGAAATTAAGCCGCACGTTGTCGGGGAACTCGTAGATCACCGAGTAGTTGTCCATGACGGTCCGGCCCGGGGGCACATCTTTGAACAGGTTGATGCCGCCGGAGCCCATGGCGCGCAGCGGCGGCTTCCCGATGGCCCACGTCATCAGGTCGAGAATGTGGCAGGCCTGCTCGACGATGATGTCGCCCGAGCGCTTCTTGTCGAACAGCCACGGCTCGTTGTACGGCAGGTCGCCGCCGTGGCGATAGCCCTGGCAATACAGCACTTTGCCGATGCCGCCGGACTTCACGAAGGCCATGGACGCCGCGCGGTTCGGGTCGTGACGGAGCTGGAATCCAATCTGATAGATGCCTTTGGCGGACTGCGCGGCCTTCACCGTGGTGGTGCATTCCTGCGGCGACAGGCCCATCGGCTTCTCGCTGTAAATATGCTTGCCCGCTTCGAGCACGCCCAGGGCTACACGCAAGTGCGTGTCGACGGGGACGGCGGCGACCACGGCCTCGATGTCCTTGCGCTCCTCCAGCATCTTCTGGAAATCAACATATTCCGCCGGCTTATGGCCGGCTGTGCGGGCCTCGGCGGCAGCCTTGGCGGCGCGCTCGGGAATCAGGTCGCAAACGGCCACGATGTCGACGCCGGGGACCTTCAGCATCTGGGTCAGCAGGTAACCGCCACGGTTGCCAACGCCGATGAAGGCGACCTTCAGGCGGGCGGGCGCGTCCTGAGCGCGCAGGATCGCGGGAGCGGCGAGCGTCGAAGCCAGAAAGATCCGGCGTGTTGTGGAAGAAAGTTCGTTCATTCGATTAACCATCGGTCCCTGAATTATACAGGCCGCTGCGCAGGCTAGGGGAGCCTGGGAATGCCAGCCTCCCGGCTAGCCCCGATTGCCGCGTCGGCGGCAACGTTTCTGCCATACACGCCGCTATCGCCCCGGGAAGCGGCATTATGCGCTGCCTCCTGGGCTAAAGACGTCCCTCGATCCCGGCAACGGCAGTTGGAATGCCCATTCCAGACTTCCACAGGCAGCATAAAGGGCGATAATGAGTGTATTCAGAGTTCTTTCTCGACTACTCCCGTGAGGTAAACCGATCCATGAAACCGCTCTTCGCACTGAAGCCAGAGTCAGCGCACGACATTCTCAAGCAAGGGTCAAACCCCCTGGACCCCTTCTTTACGCCTCGTAACGTCGCCGTTATCGGCGCCACGGAGAATCCAGGCAGTGTGGGCCGCACTACGTTGTGGAATCTGATCAGTTCGCCGTTTGGCGGAACCGTATTCCCTGTCAATCCGAAGCGCCCGAGCGTTTTGGGCATCAAGGCCTACCCGACGATCAAAGACGTTCCCGCGGAAGTGGATCTGGCCGTGATCGCCACGCCGCCGAAGACGGTACCCGGCATCATCCGCGATTGCGGCGCCGCAGGTGTGACGGCGGCCGTCGTGATCACCGCCGGCTTCAAGGAGGCCGGCGAGGAAGGCAAGCAGCTCGAGAAGGAATTGCTGGTTGAGGCCAAAAAGGCCGGCATCCGGATCATCGGTCCGAACTGCCTCGGCGTGATGGTTCCGCCGACGGGCGTCAATGCGACGTTCGCTTCCGGTATGGCGCGCACGGGCAGCGTCGCGTTCCTGAGCCAGAGCGGCGCTCTGTGTACGGCGGTTCTCGATTGGAGCCTGCGGGAAATGGTGGGCTTCAGCGCCTTCATTTCATTGGGCTCGATGGCTGACATCGGCTGGGGCGATCTGATCACCTACCTCGGCAACGACCCGAAAACACGCAGCATCCTGATCTATATGGAAAGCGTGGGCGACGCGCACTCCTTCCTTTCCGCGGCGCGCGAGGTCGCGCTCACCAAACCGATCATCGTGATCAAAGCGGGGCGGACGGCGGCGGGCAGCAAGGCGGCGGCCTCACACACCGGCTCGTTGACCGGCTCCGACGACGTACTGGATGCCGCGTTCGAGCGCTGCGGAGTGCTTCGCGTGAACGTGATGTCCGACTTGTTCTATATGGCCGAGGTGCTGGCCAAGCAACCGCGCCCGAAAGGCCCGCGCCTGGCCATTCTGACCAATGCAGGCGGGCCTGGCGTGCTCGCCGCCGATTCTCTCTTGCTCGGTCACGGTGAACTGGCGGAAATCTCGCAGCAGACCATCGAGGAGCTGAACAAGATTCTGCCGGGCGCCTGGAGCCATGGCAATCCGCTCGATATCCTGGGCGACGCCGAGCCGGCGCGTTATGCCAAATCACTGGAAATCGCCGCCAAGGATCCGAATAGCGACGGAATGCTGGTGATTCTCACGCCACAGGCGATGACTGACGCCACACAAACCGCCGAGTTTCTGAAGCCGTATGCCAAGCTCGGCGATAAGCCCGTACTGGCGAGCTGGATGGGCGGCGTGGACGTTGCGGCGGGTGAACAGATTCTGAATGCCGTCGGTATCCCGACGTTCTCCTACCCCGACACGGCAGCCCGCATGTTCAACTACATGTGGCAGTATGCGAAGAACTTAAAGAGCCTGTACGAGACACCGCGCCATGCCGCTGACGACGATGGCATGGACCGCAAGAAGGCGGCTGAGATCATCGAGCAGGTGAAGAGCGAAGGGCGCACGATTCTCACCGAGTTCGAATCGAAGAAGGTGCTGGCAGCCTACGGGATTCCGACGTTGCCGTCCGTGATCGCCACCAGCGAAGACGACGCCGTGGCCGCCGCGGAATCGATGGGCTACCCGGTGGTGCTGAAACTCCACTCCGAGACCATCACGCACAAGACCGACGTGGGCGGCGTGCAGTTGAATCTCAAGAATGCCGACGCCGTGCGCAACGCGTTCCGCGCGATTCGCGATTCCGTGACCGCGAAGGTCGGCGCGGAGCACTTCGGCGGAACCAACGTCCAACCGTTCGCCAAGCTCGAGGGCTACGAGGTGATTCTTGGCTCCTCGATCGACCCGCAGTTCGGACCGGTTCTCTTGTTCGGCATGGGCGGCCAATTGGTCGAGGTGTTCAAGGACCGCGCGCTCGCGCTGCCGCCGCTGACTACCACGCTGGCGCGGCGGATGATGGAAAAGACGCGCATCTACACGGCGCTCAAAGGCGTACGCGGCCGCAAGCCCGTCGATTTGGCCGGCCTGGAGCAGCTTCTGGTGCGATTCAGCCAGCTTGTGGTCGAACAGCCGTGGATCAAAGAGATCGACATCAACCCGCTGCTGGCTTCCCCCGAACGGCTGTTGGCCCTCGACGCGCGCGTGGTGCTGCACGATCCGAAGAGCGACCCCAAGAGCTTGCCAAAGCCGGCCATTCGGCCCTATCCCGCCGAGTACGAATCGCTGTGGACGCTGAGGAACGGGGAGAAGGTCGATATCCGGCCCATCCGTCCCGAGGACGAGCCGGCGCTGGTCAGGTTCCATGAGACGCTTTCCGAACGCACCGTCTATTCGCGCTACCTGCAGATGCTCAACCTCAACCAGCGCACGGCCCACGAACGGCTGACCAGAATCTGCTTTATCGATTATTCCCGCCAGATGGCGTTAGTCGCGGAGCGGGCCAACCCGCAGACGGGTGAGCGCGAGATCATCGGCGTCGGCCGGCTGCAGGGAATCGGCGGGGACGAGGCGGAATACGCCATCGTCATCAGCGACGATTACCAGAAGCAGGGGATTGGGACCGAGTTCCTACGGCGCCTGATCGATATCGGCAAAATCGAGGGCGTGAAGGTGATCGTGGCGGACATCCTCTCCGATAACACTGCAATGCAGAAGATTGCCGAAAAGCTCGGGTTCAAGATGAAGCGGGAGCTCGGCGAAAACGTCGTGATCGCGCGTCTGACTCTGTAAACACTCTGCAAGCGGTCGATACGATCGTCAACCTTCCGGGCCTGCCGCCGCGCGCGGCAGGCCCGGTTCGCTTTGGCGGCAAGCCTGCACGACCGGGTACGCTTAAGCATGTTCGCCCCCGCAACTGATCCCGGACTCTGCGCCCGCTGCGGGCACGCTCAGCGAGTAGTGAGCGACCGGGGTGCGGCATTCTGGCTGTGCCGGAGGAGCCTGGTGGACCCGGGATTCCCCAAATATCCCCGGTTGCCGGTGCTTTCCTGCCGCGGATATGAGGAAATCCCTGAGAAGCGAAATCTCGAGAATTCCGGCGAACCGGCGAGCGAGGTTTGAGAAAAGGCGCCCTTCCTAGCCCCCATGTCATCCGCAAAACGCTGTTCATTTGCGCAACGCTGGACGTTCTCCCGCGCCATGTGTTTTGGTATGGATGCGGCAGACGTACATGTCCGCGGTGATATAAAGCGTCGATCCGTCGTCGCCCCAGGCGCAGTTGGAAGTCGTTTCGCCGGTCTCGATTCGCCCTAAACGCTTCCCATCTGGAGCAAAGATGTGAATTCCTCCCGGTCCCGCAGCCCAGAGATTGCCGTCGCGATCCACTTTCATCCCGTCCGGCAGCCCGGGCAACTGCGCGGCCATGGCCGTAACGTCCACAAAGACACGCCCCACCCCGAGCGTTCCGTCTTCTTTCACGGGATAGGCCATCCAGACGGCATGCTGAGGATCGGAATTGGCGACGTAGAGTGTCTTCTCATCGGGAGAGAAGGCAATGCCGTTTGGCCGGGAAAGCTCCTTGGTTAGCAGCGTCAACTTGCCCTGGCTGTAGCGGTAGACCCCGCAGAAGTCCAATTCACGCCCCGGATCGTCGGCCTTTTGCGGCAATCCGTAAGGAGGATCGGTGAAATAGAGGTCCCCGTTGGACTTGAGCGCGCCGTCGTTCGGGCTGTTCAGCCGTTTGCCCTCAAAATTGTCAACCAGGGTGACTTTGCCCCGGCCAGTCTCCCAGAGCGACACCCGCCGATCTCCATGTTCCATCAGGATCAGTCGTCCCTTCGAATCGAGGAGCAGCCCGTTGCTGCCTGGCTCAACGCTGTACTCGCCGACGCCGGTGAAGCCGGACGGTTTCATCCACGGCTCCGCTCCGCCCTCCGGAGTCCAGCGGAAGATCGTGTTGCGGGGTATATCCGAGAAGAAGAGCCTCCCGGCCGTTGCATCCCAAACCGGCCCTTCGGCCCAGGCAAAGCCGGAAGCGAGTACCTCAATTCGGGCGTCTTGCGACAACAACGCATCGAGGCGAGGATCCTCACGGATGACGCGCCCCAGCGTTGGGTAGGAGTGGGGCGGCTTTGCTGCGGCGGACAGCGCCAATACGACGATCGCGGCAATCAATCTGGACATGGCTTGCATTGTACTGCTTGCCCGGGGGGCTGCAACCCCCCTTCAAGAATAATCGCCCGCGGATAACTGCAACCACGGGAATCAAGGACTTCCCAACTTTGTTCTTGTCTGGTATTCTGTCTGAGTATTTGAAATGCCCGCTAAGTTAGGTGCGAGTTATCAGGCCCGCGTCCGTTCGTCCCGCGTCCGCCCCCTCCAGCCTGGCAAGCCCGGTGTCAAGTACAGTCAGGAGTCTCTGCTTGAAGAATATTTTCGTAGGTAATTTGAGCTTCACCTCGACCGAAGATTCGGTCCGGAGCATCTTCGAGGGGTACGGAACAGTGGATCGGGTGAGCATCATCACCGATCGCGAAACCGGCAAATCACGCGGCTTTGCTTTCGTCGAGATGCCGAACGATGACGAGGCTAACAGGGCTATCACTGCGCTGAATGGCGCCGATTTCGGTGGGCGGAAGCTCAACGTGAACGAGGCCAGACCGCGTGAAGAGCGCGGCAGCGGCGGCGGCGGCGGCTTCAATCGGGGCGGCGGTGGCGGCGCGGGCGCAGGAGGAGGCGGGTTCCGCCGGCGGGAACCGCGCTGGTAGGAGCGGACTTTTCAGCTTAGTTCTGAGACTGAGTCTGGGATGCGACGGGTGTCGCATCCCAGGCGACATCCGAATAATTTACGTCCAACTCGGCCATTCCCCAGAAGCGCGTTCTTGTGTAGATGGTTGTGCTCTTCGGCAACGCGTAGCCGTCTTTGATCTCGTAATCCCGGACAAATCGAACGTCCTTCAAGAAGACAGAAGGACTTTTCACGAAGGTGCCGGATTCGTGGACGCTGAGCCCGGTCTCTGTGTCCATCCAGACCTCGCCCTTGAATAGGCCAACGCGCTTCTTCCTCGGATGGAGTTCAAACACGTCGACGCTGCGCCCGGACTCTTCGCGCGTGCCCTTGAACTTGAATTTGTAATTGTCCGGCGTAATGGCCAAATCGGTGCCGGCCGAACGATGAGGGTCCACTTCCGTCCCGATGAAGCGGTTGATCAATTCTTTCTGGATGGTCTTGTCGCCTTCTTTGGCGATGAGGTCATAATCCACCGCGCCATCTACGGCCACGTGACGGCGTGCTTCCACACGGGCGACCTTGTCGAGCTGCGTCAACTTGCCCGCAAACCGGGCGACCATGCTGACGCCGCGCAGAATTCGATTTCTGCTCTTCTCCAGATGAAGTTCAAAGCGATCTTCGGCTTCCCGCTCATGGTGAACTCCGGGCAGACCTTCCCCTGAGGCTTCACCGGCACTTGCCAGTCCGGCGGCAAGCAACAGGAATGCTACGGACAGACGGAATGTTCGAGTATTCGTCCTGATACGCGATCTCAATTCAATTAGGCAGGAAGAGACATCCCCAAGTTGAGGAAAACGAACTACCGTTAATCTCCCCCGCGATACCATGATCTCATGAATGAGATCCCGCTTGGAACCACGGGCAATCAGCCCTTGCTGGTCACCCCGGAGTGGGCCATCGACTTTCTGGGCGGCGACGAGGCACGCGTTCTTTCCACGCCGCACCTGATTCTGTGGCTCGAGGTCACAGCACGCAATGCCGTCAAGCCCTATCTGGCCGAAGGATACGAGTCGGTCGGGACGGAAGTCAATATCCGGCATCTAGCGCCAACACCCATCGGTATGACGGTCAGGTTCCTGGCCCGGGTTACCGCAGTGGAAGGATCTCGCGTTCGTTTCGACCTTGTGGCTCGAGATGAGAAGGAAATCGTGGCTGAGGGAACCCACGAGCGCTTTATCATTCATGTTCCGCGCTTCGCAGCAAAGCTAGCTGCAAAAAGGACTTCATTATGAGATTATTCGCCGTGCTGTGTGCCGCGGCCACCTTGGCTTCGGCGCAGGCTGACCGTATTGAAGGCGAGAGAATCCGCCCGCACGTCAAGTTCCTCTCCAGCGACCTCCTGGAGGGTCGCGGACCGGGCGCTCGGGGCGGGTTGCTGGCTCAGGAATACATCGCCGCGCAATTCGCGGCGGCCGGCCTGAAGCCCGCCGGCGACGCGGGCACGTTTCTCCAGAAAGTCCCGCTGAAACTGGTGGAACCGGACGCAGCCAGGGAGCACCTCAGTTTTTCCTCCGCCGGCGGCAACGTCGAACTGAAATATCTGGTCGATTTCATCGGCACGACGCACCAGCAGCAGCCGAGCGTAGACTTTGAAGCCGAAGCCGTGTTTGTCGGCCACGGCATCCGGGCGCCGGAATTCGGCTGGGACGATTATAAGGGTGTCGACGTGAAAGGCAAGGTGGTCGTTCTGTTCACGGGCGAGCCCCCATCGGACGATCCTAAGTTCTTCGCAGGAAAGGCGTTAACCTATTACGGCAGGTGGACCTACAAGTATGAGGAAGCAGCCCGCCAGGGGGCGATCGGAGCGCTGATCATCCACACCACGCCGACTGCCAGCTACGGCTGGCAAGTTGTCCGCGGGCAGAGCCGGCCGATGCCTCAGGTGGCGCACATACCGGACACGCCTGCGCTTACCCTGGCCGGTTGGGTGACCTCCGAAGCCGGCGCCAGATTGCTGGCCGCGCTCCATCTGGACGTCGACACTGCGCTCGACGCAGCCAACAAACGAGGCTTCCAGGCCCGGCCGTTGGGCGGCAAGATCCGAGCCAGCATGGAGTTCCGTGTCTCCGACATCAACACCGGGAACGTTATAGGCATGGTGCCTGGCAGTGATCCGAAGCTGAAGGATGAAGCCGTGATCTTCACGGCCCACTGGGATCATCTTGGAATCGGTGTGCCGGTGAACGGCGACGCAATCTACAACGGCGCGCTGGATAACGCCACGGGCAGCGCCATGCTGATCGAAATGGCACGCGCCTGGGCCTCCCAGAATCCGAAGCCGAAGCGTAGCGCCTATTTCGCCGCTGTCACGGCCGAGGAGAGCGGCCTGCTCGGTTCGATGTATCTGGCCGAGCATCCGCCGGTCCCCGTGTCGCGGATTGCCGCGAACCTGAACTTCGACAGTTTCTCGCCGTTGGGGAGAACACGCGATGCGGGCGCGCCGGGAGCGGAACGGACGACGCTTTGGGACCTGGTGCAGAAAGATGCACACGACGCCGGGCTGACTCTCCGGGGCAACTCGCACCCCGATGAGGCCGGCGGCTATTTCCGCAGCGACCATTTCTCGTTCGCGCGCGTTGGCGTGCCTGCGTTTTCCATCGGGATGGGCAGCAACTACGTCGCCAAGCCAGCGGCCTTCACTCCGGAGCGGATCAAGGCATTCGGAGCCAGCTATCATCAGCCGTCGGACGAATATAGCGAGGATTGGGACTTCTCCGGGATGGAACAGTTCGCCCGCTTTGGCTTGACGCTCGGCGTGGACATCGCGAATCTGGATGCCCTCCCAACCTGGCAAAAGGGCGACGAGTTTCTGGCCGCGCGCGACAAGAGCGGCGTACGCTAGATCCAATACTGTTCACTTTGTGGGACATCGCCTTGCGTGGTCTGTCGCGTCCGGAACCCGGCAGACGACACAAACTGATCGTCTGCCCCACCATATTGGCTTGTAGGTGAACAGTATTGACACTAGAGCGCTAAGGCGCCGATGGGACGGGCAGCCCGGTGACTCGTCTTTCGGGTTGGGGCGGAAGCGGCCGGAAGCAGTCGATGCGCTCGATTGCAACTGTTGCAGGCAGCGCCGCCAGCGCTCGCTCCACACAATCCCCCAGTTCGCCGGGTTCTCCGAGCGCACGCAGGTTCACGACAAGACGGTAATCGCGCGCGGCGGCAGCCAGCCTGTCGCCCTCCACAGCCGGTTCCTGTCCGTTGCTCGTCATGGAAACGCGGAGCCACGCATGCGAGGACTCAATCCAGGTCTTCAAATGGGCGATGCGAACACCTCGACTGGTCAGCCGGGCATCCAAGTCGTCGACCAACTCCCCGAGCAGTTCGGCCGGGGACATCGGCCGCTTCGCCCGCAGCGAAACTGACGCGTTCAACCAGGCGAGCAGCGCTTCGGCCCGCGCGTAACGGCCATAGTCGAGATCGGCGAGCAGGCGCGTGCCGGGCGCGGTACGGCCCGAGAGGACTTCCTCCAACCAGGCATCGACGCCCACGCCCGAGCGGGCGCTGAGCCGCAGGGCCGGCGCGGACAACTCCGGCAACTGTTCACCCAGATCGCATTTCGAGAACGCCAGGATGTCGGCCTCGGCGATCTGCCGGCCGTAGAGCCAGGCCACTTCCGCGTCCGCTTCCGGCGCATGGAGGGACCGGTACTGGCCGGCATCAATCAGAACCGTAAACGGCGCGAGCCGGAAGAGATGCGCGTAGTCCTGCCTCAGCGGTCCCAGAACGGTCGCGGCGATGTCAGTGCAGGACCCGACGGGTTCCGCCAGGATCGCCTCCGCGCCACGGGCTGCGAGCTCAGCGGCGGCATCGACGAACTTCGTGAAAGCGCAACAGAAGCAGGCTCCGGCGACTTCGCCCGCATCGAAGTCCTGGTTGCGGGCGGTCACTGTGTCTACCAGTCCGGCGGCCTGATCGTTGGTGAGAATGGCGGCTTTCACGCCGCGCGTGCGAAGCCGCTGCCCCGCCGCCAGCAGCAGGCTGGTTTTGCCGGAACCGAGAAAGCCGCCAACAGGGATGAGCCAAGGTTTCAAATCCGGGCCTCCGTTAACCGTTTGCCATACTCACGCGCGTCAGCCATTGCACGCCTGGATGCGACAAGCGTGCGGGTGGCGTGAACTTGATTGGATGGTCCTGCCGCACGCGGACTGCCGGCACACACGGCGCAGGCAGACCCGGAACCCATCGGATTTGTCGTTGGCAGGTCTCGCACCCGGTCGGGCCAAAACGGAAACCCAGTTTCCATTTTTTAAAACAATCTCCTTTAGAATCAATAATAACAACGCCAAAACGGAGTGTCGTTGCGGTTTTTGAATTCTGCTGGCGCTTCGCCAGAGCGGCGTTACCACTGGATCGGCATAGGCCCGAAGACCGGCGCGGCCATGCCGGCGTCGTCGCTCAGATTCACATACATATCGCGGCCGAAGCCGATGCCGTAGCCGAGCATCGGGGTGTCAGGCAGCTTCTCGCCGCCGAACAACAACTCGACCACATTCGGATTGGTCTCACTGACGTACTGGCTGTAAATCGTCGGCGTGACCTTGCCGGAGGCGTCCACGATGGCGAAGCCGTTCAGCCTCCCCGCGCTGCGCAGCTTCCCGTTCACGCCCTTGAATTCGACCAGGATGCGATGGCCTTCCATCCTGGCGCTTACAGGGCGCGGCCCGCTCTGCAGCGCGCCGCAGCCTGCCTTGTCGGGGAACAGATCGTGGCACGCGAGGTTGGCGAGCCGGCGTCCGAGCACGACATGATCCTTCGTGCTGATGTGGACGCTGTCGTCCACGTTGCAGTCAGCGCAGGTGACCATGCCGACGTGGGGCAGTTGTGGCTCAACGGTGAGCTGATCCTGCTGGACGGCATTCCATTCCCTTTCGCCGGCGCTGCTGATGTGCCGCCCGATCTGCACATAGTAAAACGGCAGATCCGGCTGGCCGAAATCGGCGCGAATGGCTACGATCAGGTCCTTGAATTTCTGGGCGAACTTCGGCTGTAATTCCGCCGAAGTGTCGGATTCGCCCTGGTACCAAAGCACGCCCGTCACGTGTCCGCCCGCCAACCGGAAGCGGCGGACCATCGCTCCGTAAAGCGAGTCGCCGCCCTTGTCCTTCAACGCGGGGCTCCACAGATCCATCGAGGTGCCGCCGCGCGCGCAGGGTAGCAGTCCGATCGGCACGCCGGTGCGCCGGACCATCTCCAGCGCAAACGGCAGTCCGACGCCAGCACCTTCTTTACGATTGACAATCCACTGGTCGAGCGCGGGCCCGCTCATGCGCTCGCGCTTACCCTGCGCGTTCGCGCCCCAGTGCGCGGGGTCGATCGTATCCGGCCAACGGTGCAGCGGATCGGCTGCGGACACCCATATGTCGGTCTGATCGAGCGAGTTCACCAGCGCGCTCGGCAGCGGCGTGTTGACTAGTTTGCCGAGGCCCTCCATGTTCGACTGCCCGGCCAGCACCCACAGGTCGCCGACGAGCACGTTGTCCACCGAGGCCGTCACGGAGCCGCCTTGCGCCCGGAGTTCGATCCGGTACGGGCCGCCTGTGGGCACTCCGGCGAGATCGCCCGACCAGGCCTTCTTCGAGACCGTAGCCAGTTGCTTCCAGTCGAAGTCGGCGACCGTGCGGCCGGCTGCAAAGAGCCGTGCTTCAATGGCCTTTCCATCCGAGGTGCCTTCGAGATGAATCGAGGCGCGATTGGACGCGTCGCGCTGGAATACCTGGTACGGGACGGCGCCGCTTGTCACCTGCACGGATTGCGCAGGCACGAGAGAGGCGGTTAGAAAGAAGAGCGGGAGGAATGTATGCATGATGGGATAGAGGTAGAAAGAGCCATTCTACATGGCAGGTTAACCTCGCGAGGCTCATCAAGCCGGGTTCGCCCAGCCTGAAGTTCGACGCCGCCGCGCCGATTCGCTAAGCTGTCGGTCGTGGCTACGCCTTCGCCCATCGCCTGGAAAGCCGCGGATCGGACGCTCATCCAGATCATCGATTCCGCCCACGCCGAAGCCGCGCGCAAGAGCGGAGCGTGGCTGGCCTGCCGCCCGGGTTGCTCCCAATGTTGCATCGGCGTTTTCGCCATCAGCCAGCTCGACGTCCGCCGTCTGCAAGCCGGGCTGGAGGATCTGAAGCAGCACGACCCGGCGCGCGCGGCCCGCGCTGTCGCTCGCGCGCGAGAGTCGGTCGAGCGGCTGCGCGGCGAGTTCCCTGGAGATCCAGAGACTGGGCTTTTGACGGAAAGCGACGAAGCGGAGGCGCGTTTCGAGGACTTCGCGAATGACGAGCCTTGTCCCGCGCTCGATCCGGAGACGCAGACCTGCGACCTCTATGCATCCCGTCCGATGACCTGCCGCGTGTTCGGGCCGGCCGTGCGGGTTGAGGGCGGCGCGGTGGGCGCCTGCGAGCTGTGTTACCAGGGCGCGAGCGACGAACAGATCGCCGAGTGCGCCGTGGAAATGGACCCGGATGACACCGAGAGCCCGCTGACTGCGAAACTGGAAGCAGAGACGGGCGTTTGCGGGATGACGATTGTGGCATGGTGCCTGGCTGCCGGATCGGAGCCGCGACCGTAAGGGAGCGGTGGACATGGATGCTCTCCCGTGTGAGCTGACTTTCGACGCGTTCGATGTGGCGCACGCTTCAGCGTGCCGTGGTGGCATTTATGCCACCACCCTTCCAGACGGCGAGATGAATCTCGCCGCTGCACGCTGAAGCGTGCGCCACATCGGGCCGCCGCTCCATTCGAGCCCTCGATGCAGGATTTGATCAGTGAAATGAGCGAGAAAAGCCTGAGGCGTAAACCCGAGATCATGAGCCCCGCCGGCTACTGGCCGCAACTGCGCGCGGCCGTCGAGGCGGGCGCGGACGCCGTTTACTTCGGGCTCAAGCACTTCACGGCGCGAGCGAAGGTCGGCTTTCAGACCGGCGAACTCCCGGAGGTGATGAAGACCCTGCACCAGCGCGGCGTGCGCGGCTACGTCACGTTCAACACGCTCGTCTTCGAACATGAACTCGAAGCGGCCGCCAAGGCTCTCGCGGTGATCGCCGAGGCCGGCGCGGACGCGCTCATCGTGCAGGATCTGGGCGTCGTCAAACTGGCGCGCCAGATCGTGCCGGACATGGAACTGCATGCCAGCACGCAGATGAGCATCACCAATGCCCAGGGCGTCGAGTTCGCGAAAAGCTTCGGCTTGCGGCGTGTCACGCTCGCTCGCGAACTGTCGCTCGAACAGATCCGCGCCATCGCCGCAGGGACCGGTTTCGAGCTGGAGATCTTCGTCCACGGAGCGCTGTGCGTCTCTTACTCCGGGCAGTGCTTTTCCTCGGAGGCCTGGGGCGGGCGCAGCGCGAACCGCGGCCAGTGCGCCCAGGCCTGCCGTCTGCCTTACGAACTGCTGGTGGATGGGACCATCGAGCCGCTCGCCGACGCCCGCTATCTGCTCTCGCCAGGCGATCTCTTCGCTCTGCGCCAGCTCCCGGAGATCGTCGAGAGCGGTGTGGCGGCGCTCAAGATTGAAGGGCGCTACAAGGACGCCGACTACGTCGCGCTGACCACGCGCGCCTACCGTCAGGCGCTCGACGAGGCTTGGAATAAAGGGACGGTGAAACTCGGGCGCGACGCGGAACTGCAACTCGAACAGGTCTTCTCGCGCGGGCTCGGCCCATACTTCCTTACGGGCACGAATCATCAGGCCGTGGTGCAAGGCCGCACGCCGCGCCACCGTGGCGTTTGCATGGGACAGGTGGCGCGAGTGGAGCGCGATGGCATCGCGATCGAGCCGGGTGAAGCGCATCGCGTCGCACCGCTCAAGCCGGGCGACGGCGTCGTGTTCGACGCAGCCGACTGGCGCAGCCCGCAGGAGCCGGAAGAGGGCGGCAACGTTTATCAGGTGCTCCCCGGGCTCGACGGCAATCTCGAACTCCGCTTCGGCAATGGTGCGATTCAGCCCGCGCGGATCCGGCCGGGCGATCTGGTGTGGCGCACGCACGACCCCGCTCTCGACCGTGTGGTGAAGCCTCTCCTGGAGCCTTCCGCGCCGCTCGCGAAGCAGCCCGTTAACATTCGCGTGACCGCGGGTGAGGGCGCGCCGCTGGTCTCCGAGTGGTCGCTCGCGAAGCATCCTGCAATACGCGTGACGGTCATCTCGGATGCCGAGTTGCGTCCGGCGCAGAACCGCGGACTGAGTGTCGAAACCCTGCGCGACCAGTTCGGCCGCCTGGGCAATACGCCCTATGAGTTGGCGGAGCTGACGCTCGACGCGGGCGGTTCGCTGTTCGCGCCCGCTTCGCTGTTGAACCAGTTGCGGCGCGAAGCCGTCGAGCGGTTGCAGGCCGCTCAAGCCGTGTCGCGGCCGATGACGGTTGTCGATCCAGTGGCAGTTGTGAAGGCCGCGCTCGGGGCGTCGCACGAAGCCGCGGCGCAAGACCCCGCGCAGTTGCACCTGCTGGTTCGCACGCCCGAGCAGATGGAGGCCGCCATCGAGTTGCACCCGGCGAGCATCACGCTCGACTATCTCGATCTGTATGGTCTGCGGCCGTCGATCGAGCGCGTGAAGGCCAGCGGCATCGTCGCGCGCGTGGCCAGTCCGCGCGTGCTCAAACCCGGCGAGGCGCGGATCGTCGACTTCCTGCTCAGCCTGGACTGCGCGATTCTCGTCAGGTCCACGGGCCTGCTGCACGCCCTGAAGCAAGCCCTGCGCGGGAAGCCGCACCCCGCGCTCATCGGCGACTTCAGTTTGAACGCCGCGAATTCGCTGTCGGCGCGTGTGCTCCAGGAGCAGGGCGTCGGTCAACTGACGCCCACGCACGATCTCAACGCCGCGCAAGTCGCCGCCTTGGCGCGCGACGCGGGCGCCGAATCCATTGAGGCCATCGCCTACCAGCATTTGCCGGTCTTCCACACCGAGCACTGCGTCTTCTGCCGCTTCCTCTCGACCGGGACGAGCTACAAGGACTGCGGCCGTCCCTGTGAGAAGCATCGCGTGGCGCTGAAGGATGACGGCGGACGCGCTCACCCCGTGATGGCCGACGTCGGCTGCCGCAACACCGTGTTTGGCGCGGAAGCCCAGGAAGCCAGCGCGCATCTCGAAGCGTGGCGCGGCGTCGGGATCCGGCATTTTCGACTCGAATTCGTCCACGAATCCGGCGAGGATGTGACGCAGATTACGCGCGCTTTCGAGCAGGTCCTCGCGGGCCGCTGGACGGCGCAGCAACTCGCGCGGGAACTGAAACGCATCGCGCCCGGAGGCACGACGGAAGGCAGCCTGTTCGTACCGGAAGATTATCTGACTCTCCCGATCTTGCAATAGGGGAAGTCCGGCACTCCGCACAACCCGGCAGTGTGGGTCGGCTTATTAACAATCGAAGATGCCACGCCTTGTCAATGCTTGGGGCACGTGACAGTTATCTGAAATCAGTATTTCGTAGTCTTAAGCAACTTGCGCAGGTCCTCGAAGCCGCTTTGGAGGATTTGTAGCCCTGCGACTAGGCCCTTGGTCTTTTTCGCAACTGCTTCTGTGTGCTCGGTTGATCGCACAACCTGATATTCCTCAGCGGGCAGGCCCTGAACGATGATCGGTAGAATCGACCTCAGCGCCTTTGCCCATGCATCTACCGCCACACCGCTATCTGCTGTTATGAACTCCTGCTTCAACTCTAGTGCTTTGGGTTCTGAGACCTTCGTTCCTGCAATTTCTTCCCGCAGCGCACCAGCGACGCAGATCAGAAATTGTTTGGATGCAGGGAAATCAATCAGCCGGAGCTGCCTTTGCTCAATCTCGGTCATATTACGAGAATTAACTTTCGCCTTCAATTCCTGTTTCAACAGATCAAATGCCCAACCTAGCGTCTGGACGGCAAATATATGGCCCACACTAATTGAGCGCGGGAAGACCGCATTGTACGTTGTGTCTGATTCAAATATGTCTGCCTTGGCACGAATCGCGGTCTGAAGGTCACCGCTGAACGCGCAAACCATCTGGCCAACCTGATCAGCGAACAAGGACGTCGCAGGCTTACGAGTACTGTCTCTTCGATGCACGTACTCTACGCCTCTGCTCTGGAATTCGTGTTTAATACGTATCTGAACAGGGTCGTTGCTTCGCCGGTCCC
>Ga0302275_10003229_pt1 | contig 16623 bp, 16 predicted proteins | sample III_Bog_N2_2_FD_200229 | JGI IMG/M metagenome (GOLD analysis project Ga0302275, IMG submission 200229) | Peat permafrost microbial communities from Stordalen Mire near Abisko, Sweden - III_Bog_N2_2 | ecosystem: Environmental > Terrestrial > Soil > Wetlands > Peat | place: Sweden: Abisko...
GCATCTGCGATTCCAACCCGATGTGTCTTGGGCGTTTCTCCCGATTCGTTACGCACTATTACCGGTCTCCTGCATTCGGAGTCGATCCGTGGGCCTATTTCGAATTTGTCGTGGATGTTCTCTCCCAGGGCAGCTGGGATGTTTTGTTGCCAACGCATGAGCAGGCCTTTCTGTTTTCGCGCGAAAGGGCATCAATTCCTTCCCGTGTCGGAGTGGCTCTTTCGGACTTTCAGTCCTTCCTTCAACTTCAGGGAAAATCTGCGCTGGTCAAAACCCTTCGCCGTCTGGAGATTCCACAACCTGAATCGTTTGTTCTTGGGGGGGCAGCGGAATTGCGCCGCATCCGGCGTTTTCCGTTTTTCTTGAAGACAGACTACGCAACGGCATCGAGAGGAGTCTGGAAAATCCAGAGTGCTCGCGAGCTTCAATTGAAATGTAATGAGCTTGAGTCTGCGCTATTCGATGAGGGCCAGGAATTCGTAGTTCAGGAAGTCGCTGAAGGACCTCTTGAGCGGGTTCAGGCGATCTTCAATGACGGCGAATTGATTGCCATTCATGGCTATCGGCAATTGGCAGAAGGGCCTGGTGGAGGAGATATTGCGAAGATCGGGATCAACCGAGCAATCGTGCGCGACTATATGATCCAGATCGGGCGGAAACTGCGTTGGCACGGCGCTCTTTCGTTCGATTACGTCTTCGCGCAGGCGGATCAGAGCCCACTCTTCATCGATGCGAACCCGCGTCTTGTCGAACCCATGAACGCAACCCTTAGCGGCGTGAACCTCGCTGACCTTCTGGTGCGCGTCTCGATCTGCGACCGTGTTCAGGTGGCTCAGCCGGGTGTCGAGAACACTCGGACGCACATGCTGCTAATGGCGCTGCTGTCCGTTGCGACAACTCTGAATAGTCGGAGAGCAATTGCTGCGGAGTTCTTTCGAGCGATACTCAGACGCGGCATCTATTCGGGGAGCCAAGAGGAGTTGCTTCCCCTGACCACGGATTTCAAAGGCATTTTCCCACTGGTCTACGTTTTCACCAGACTTCTGATCAGGCCTGGATCTGCGGGTGAGATCAGCCTGGGATCTATTGCGGCCTATTCGATGGGGAGTTCAGCAGCGCAGCAAATCGCTTCGAAGCCTCGGAGATAGCTCTGAAGCCCGTTCCTCGCTTCTTATGCTCAATCTTCCGACTACAAAGCGTCTTGGCTACCCGTTCGGGTAGCATCCACCTGCGGTTGTTCGTTGTAATCTAAACGAATGCGAGTGTCTGGTAGTTCAAGTCGCCCAGCCGTCTCAGTCGCGATTGTTCTTCTCGCCGCTTGCGCGTGTTTCAAATCTCGGGCTCAAACCTCGGTTACTTCGTCACTCGCTGCCGGTCCCGAGGGACAAGGTGCTATCGCAGTGAGTCTTATTCCCAGCCAACCATTCATTGAGAGAGTCCGCGATCAGCAAATTACAAATTTCGATCTGATTGTCAAGAACACCGGGGAGAACAAGTACAGACTGGTCGGAATCAAGTTGAAGGTCTTCGATCGACTTGACAAGCTGGAAGTTGAGCGTGAACTCAACGAGAATGGGACACCGCCGGCGCTCGACGCAATCGGCCAAAGACTATTGCCACCGGGTGGCGTCATCGACATTTATCAGCCTTTCTATTCTTTTAATCGAGCAGTTGATTTGGACCGAATGCGCTTCGAACTCATGTTCATGAGAGAGGGAAATGCAGCACCGCCTGTGGCGATCAGCGCGGATGCGATTGCGACGGTCGAGGCGCATCCTCGGTCCTCCAGTCCCGTTTCATACTGCCTTCCATTACACGGACTCGTTCTGGTTCATGACGGTCATGATTTCAATTCGCACCATAGGCGCTACAACTTAGTTCGGAGATTTGAAGCCGATCCAACTACGGCAGTTTCCGCAAATCTCTATGCATACGATTTCGTGCGGACGAACAGCGATGGATTGCTTTATCGCGGTGATCCGAATCAAAAGGAAGCTTGGCTGACTTACGGCGAACCGATTTTCGCGCCGGCCGCTGGAGTTGTGGTTCAGGCTGTCTCCGATATTGCCGAGAACACTTTCGATATTCATGGGGAAGCACAGATTCCGGCGAGCGCGGAGGCGATGGATCCAATGGGCTTTGGCAACCACGTAACGCTTCTCCATTCCGATGGGCGTGTGAGCTGGCTGTTGCATTTCCAACCGGGTTCTGTAGCGGTCAAGCAGGGAGACAGGGTAAAGGCCGGGCAATTACTCGGACGGGTTGGTTTCTCCGGCGACTCGCTTTTTCCGCATCTACATTACAACGTGACAGACGGCTCCAGTTATCCATCCCAAGGAGTTCCCTCGTACTTCAAGAACTTTGTATGGCGTCTCGGAAGTCGCTCACTCAAGATTCCTTCAGGGGCTGTTGATACGGGAGACTTGATTGAGAGTTTGCAACTCCAGTGCAGGTGAGGAGCTTCCCCCTGACCAGTAAGGTCTGACACGGTTCTCCATTGGATCTGCGCACCTATCGGAAGCAAAGGAATTGCCCGGCGCGAAGTAATATCGGAAGGCATTTGCTGTTGCTGGAGTGCGAGAAGTTGAACGCTTTGTGAAAAGGGAGAGATTAAATGAAGATGCAACTTCATTGGTCCATGGCCTGCGTTACATCTCTGTGGATATGTTTGTTGGGGCCGACCGCTGCAACAGCACAAGAGATTGAATTCACAAATCCGATCGATTTGAGTGCCCCCAACGGTTTCAGTCATGTGGTCGTAGTGAACCGTGGGAAGCTAGTCTTGATCTCGGGTCAGGTGGGCACAAATAAAGAGGGCAACGCCTCCCCGGACTTCGCAGCCCAAGCGCAACAAGCATTCAGTAATATTAAGACTGCTTTGGAGGCTGTTGGCGCAAAGCCCACTGATCTTGTGAAATTGAACTTTTTCGTAGTTGGGCTAAATCGCGAAAAAATCCTGGCTCCGCGTGCGGCGAGAGACACTCTGGTCAACACAAAGCACCCACCCGTGAGCACCCTGTTAGGGGTTCAGCCCCTTTTCCGCTGCGATCTTCAGATAGCAATTGAAGCGGAAGCGGTGATTGAGCAGCCATGGTTGAGGGAGGCATGAAGAGGTCGCTGCATGTGGGTACTATTTCCGTCCCCTACGACTCCGGTCATTATCGCAAGCGCATGGGTCTAGGCCCGGAAATTCTTTTCCGTGAATGCCTGGAACCTTTGTTTCTTAAGCGGGGAATCAACTTCCGTCATGAGGAAATCATCTCGAACCCGGCATCCAGATCAGCAAGGGCGAGGTTGACAGGAGTTTTTCCGAGATGCATTTCGGCGAAATGGAGCAGCAGCTTGAACGTGTCCCTGTATGCAGAGATCGTGCAGGGGCTGAGTGACCGATGTTGTTGAAGGTGGTCAACGAAGAATCGTTGCAATAACATCGCAAGAGATGGTGGTGATGGGGTTCTAGCCACGACCTCTCTCCTTGGACTTCGATGCAAACTGTTCGAAGTTCCTTCCCGCTATGGCCATCAGTTCGGGAACACCGGTCAAATACCAATAAGTGTCGGACACCTTGGCATGTCCGACATAGGTCGACAGAGCCACCATCGCGTTATCAATCGTGACTCCCTGCCGATGCCACTGCAGGACACGCCGACAGATAAACGTATGTCTAAGGTCGTGGATGCGCGGTGCAGCATGTGCACCGCGTGCAATCCAGCCAAGTTCCGCACGTAGGCGCTCAAAAACACCATGAACGGTTCGGTTCACCAAGCCTGCGCCCGATGCGGAAACGAAGAGGAGTGCTTCAAGGCGCACGGGCACATAGAGTTGCCGAAAGGCTATGTACTTCTGCAATGCCTTGACCACCGTAGCGTGAAGAGGAACGAGCCGGGACTTGGAGAACTTCGTCTGCCGGATGGTCAACATCCCTTGCACGAGATCGACGTCCTTGCACCGCAAGTGCAGAGCTTCCGAGATGCGTAGCCCTGTTGCAGCGATCAGTCCGAAAAGTGCCTCATAGGTTGCCGGACGCAATGTCCCCTGAGGCGTCATCTCCCGAGCAGCCCGCAGAAGGTCGACGATCTCCTGATCGGAATAGATATGTGGAGTCAGTCTGCGATGTCCTTTACCAAACAAATGCGCGTCAGGAATCTCCGTGCGTGGATCGAAGCGGGCGCGATACTTGGCAAACGGTCGGACAACTTCCAGTCGCCGTGCCCAGGTGATATGTTCAGCGAGTGGTATCTGGCCTTGAACCCAGTCCAGGATGATGCGGCAGTTCAATGGACCACGATGGCCTGAGTGATCGGCAAAACGAGCAAACGCCATCAGTTGTGAGCCGGAAATCGCGAGCGAAAATCCAAGGCGACGACGCTCGCCGAGATACTCTTGAACCAGAGACTTCATCGAGCGATGGTGACTCATAGCGACCTCCCCGGCCACGGCATCGCCACCGCAGCAAGCCGATTCGTATCCACCTTGGTATAGACCACCGAAGTATCGAGGCTGCGATGACGGAGGATGTCGGCTATTTCCTTGAGTGGAGTGCCCGTCTTCAAGAGCCTGCTCGCCAGACTATGGCGCAGTATATGAACTCTCGAATGTGCCAAGCCACATCGGAGATAAGCCTGCGGATCACTCTGCGCACGACGCCCGCCTGAATAGGCCTGTCAAATGGAGCACCATCGCGCACAAACAAAGCACGGTTAGAAGTCTGCGGCCGCTCCGTTCGAAGATACTCGGCGATAGCCCGGCCCGTCTCTGTCGGCAAAGGAAGAACGTCTACTCGGCGCGACTTGTTCGCGGCCAAACGAATCGTTCCAGCACGCCAATCTACGTCTGAGAGGTGCAGTTGTACGACTTCGCTGGCGCGCAGCCCAATATCCGTGAGACAGCGCGCCATCGCGTGGGCGCGCTTGGGCGATCGCGGCAGTTGCTCGAAGGACCCGAGAAGCTGCCGTACTTCCTCTTCAGAGAGCACTTCCGGTAACGACGCCAAACGCCAATGGGCAACGCTGGGAACGGCATCGAGCAGTCCATGAACCGGATCGCCGACAACCGAACGGAACCTGAGGTAGCATCGGATGGCCCCTCCCACCACATGAATCGTTCCGGTACTGTGCACCCCTTCTTGGCCTAACACAAAGCGCCGAATATCAGTTGGCCTAATGCGATCAGGCATGAAGGAGCCTGACGCGAATCGCTCGTTCAGAAATCGGCGGATAATGTGGATGCGTTGCTGTCGAGTGTTCTGAGCAAGCCCCTTCACCTCTGTCATGTAGCGATCAAAAGAAGACAGTTCCGCGTGAAGCGGATCCCAATCAGCGCGGTTCTCGGTTGTCACACCACATGTGGATAAAGTCTGGAGCAAATGTGAGAGAGCCGCACGCGTATCGGACTTGCCGCGCTTTACGGGATATGGGCAATCACAATGTGGTAAGTGCTCAGCGACAAAGCGAGTAGTTGTCCGTTCGTCCATCTTGACCAGCGCCAGCCTGTGTCGGCCGGCCCAATGCGCAAAGTGCGCAACGCAGTATAGGTAGCAGTGGATGGTCGATGCGTGGTAACGGCTGCGCTGAAGATGCGAACAGAACTCTGAGATGTAGGGTTGAAGAACGCTGCGCTCCAACCATGCGCGCACCTGCGGGTGAACTGCTGTTCCATTTTCCATGATGATCTCCTGGCATCAGAAATGCCGACATCAGGAGACCACTGATTATGTGAAGTCTGCGTTCCTTGAACTGAAACTTCCCCTATAAGTCCGGCCATCCAACGTCCACGCCCCAAGACGCTGCGCATAATCGGGAACTGTACATAATTCCTTCCAATCGCAATCGGGCGCATTGAATTTTCCGCCCAGTTCGTGCTCAGTTCGATGATGGGATGGTCGAGGAACTGCGTCAGCTCCACCCAGCGCTTCAGCGTGTATTTGATGGCCTTGCCCGCCACCGACTGCGGCAGGATAGTTCCCGATGCCTTCATCTCCAACAGCAGCGCGTATAACTCGTCGAGCAATGCAGGCGCGCGTTCTTGGCGCAGCGCATGACGATCGTCGAGCGACAACTTCTGTTCGCGTGCTTCGCGATCGATGGCGAACAAGGCATCCATGAGCACGACAGCGCGATCCAACTTCGCGTCGGGCGCCTTGGCTTTGCTCTGCACCTTGATGGCATCGATGAAGCCGCGTCTGGCGTGCGACCAGCAGCAGGCGTGGGTCATGCCTTTGGCGCCGATGTCTTTTTCGTAGGCGACATATCCGTCGGTGTGAAGGATTCCTTCATAATCCTTGAAGAAATGCTGGGCGACTCGCTTGCTTCGAGTCATCTCGAAATCGAAGATAACTCCCTTCATCGGTGCGCTGTATTGCCAGAAGTAAGCTTTATGGTTCTTGCCTATCTTCTCCGGCGTCTGCACGCCGACGTGCGTTTCATCGGCCTGGATATAGCCGCCGGTAACAAGGTCGCGTTTCATCGTGTCGACCACGGGGATAAGTAACTCGCCCACGCGCAGCACCGCATCGTTGATGGTGGTCAGCGCCACGTCGATGCCCAGATCGCGCAGCAGAATCGCGCGCTGACGATAGAGTGGAAGCGCATCACAGTATTTCCGGACGATGAAGTCGATAATGGTTTCGTCGGCGAAGATCGACTTCGGCGCGATGCGCTCAGGCGTTCGAGCGGTGGCAACGCCCTCGAGGACACACGCCGCACAGGCGCGCTTTTCGCGCTTGATCACGCGCACGAAGTGCACCGCGGGCTTCATGCCAAGGATCTCGGTCTCTTCGTAGCCGATAACTTTAGTCTCGCCGCCGCACCTGCCGCACTTGCACGCGCCGGCCGCGCAGGCGATGATTTCTTCGATCCGCTCCAGATGGCTGGGCAGTTGGTTGCGCCCCGGGTGCGGCTTGCGCTGGCACCGTGGCGCGGCCTCGTCATCCTTCTCTTGCACGGGCAGCGGGCCGCTGGCAGCCTCGGTCTCGATCTCGTCGCTCGATACAGCAGGCTCGCGATCGAGTAACTCCAACTGTAAGTCGCTGAGCTTTTCACTCTGCGTGCCGTACTTCTTGATGCGCTCCATGCGAAGCGCTTCTTCGAGCTTCTGGATCTTCAACGCAGACAGAGCAATGATCTGATCCTTCGCCGCGATAACTCGATTCTTTGCCTCCACCTGCTCTTTCAACTGCTCCATGACGGCCGCAACGACAGGATCGAGTTTGGCTTGCTGGGGCGATTTGGAAGCAGGGCTCATCTGCTTCCATTATCTCAAATCGCTCTGTGGATATGTCTTCAAATCGCCTGTATTCATGCGGTATTTTGCGATATTTATCCTTCTTCTGATACGGGCGGCTTTCTATACCACTTTCGTTTCGTCGTTGCAGTTAGATCGATACCGCCAATCAGTAGCGCAAACTCTTCGCGCGTCAACTGTGCGCGGCCATCTTCGGAACTTGGCCAGTGCAGGCGTCCCTTCTCCATGCGCCGCGCGCAGACCCAAAGACTGTTGCCATCGAAGAAGAGAATCTTCATCCTGTCTCTGCGTTTGTTGGCAAAAAGGAACAGATGGCCGCTTTGCGGGTTCTGCTGTAACTTGCCGGCGGAAAGCGCATACAAACCATCGAAACCGAGCCTCATGTCCGTCACGCCAGTGGCCACAAAGATGCGCGTGGCCGCGCCCATGCCCAGCACGCGCTACACCGGTTGCCGCAAGCCGTTGCGTGACCCCGCACTGTCGAGCGCCGCAATCAGTCGTCGCAACTCGGACGCGTCGAAGCCCGGCTCGACCTCGATGCGAAGACCCGCGGCGAGCACCACCCGAAACTGTCCGTTCCGCTCCATGCTTGCTGCACGCAACGCGCCCACCGATGCCGCACGATCCGCAACGATCTCGACCGGGACAATTTCCTCGCGCCTGGATGAACCTGCCATGCGTCTGCGCCAAGCATCCAGCGTATGCACGCTCAGTCCATGCGCTGCCGAAAACTCCTTGCGCCCCAGCCCGCTCTGCGTGAACTCTAAAACCAGACGCTCGACCTCCGCCCGACTCCGCCTACGAAACCCTGCACCCAACCCATTTGCCTTCATGCCTCAACTTCAACACAGATCAATAGCCAACGGAAGAATGGGGTTGCTCGAATGGATACGGCCGAGCTGCACGAGAAGGCATTTCGGCGGCTGGGCGGCTCGACGCGGATCGCGGTCTCGGACAACTTGCGTGAAGGCGTACTGGCGCCGGACATCTACGATCCAGGCTTGAATCCACTCTATCGCGACGTTCTGGCGCACTACGGAGTAACCGCGCTGCCCTGCAAGGTACGCGACCCGGATCGCAAGGGCAAGGTTGAATCCGGCGTTGGCCATGCGCAAAAAACACCACTGAAGGGCAAGAAGTTCCAGAGCCTAGAAGAAGCGCAGGCGTATCTCGATCACTGGGAAGAAAAGTGGGCCGACAAGCGCATCCATGGCCGAACCAAGCGGCAGGTGGCGGCGATGTTCGCCGAAGAAAAGCCATATCTGCAAGCGTTGCCGTTGGAGCCGTTTCGCTACTACCAATACGGCGAGCGCACGGTGCATCTGGATGGCTGCGTCGAGGTTGAAGCGGCTTACTACGGAGCGCCGCCGGGATGGATCGGGCGTCAGGTCCATGTGCAGTGGGACGCGATGTATGTGCGGCTGCTCGATCCACGCACTGGCGAGCTGTTGCGTGAGCATCTGGGCCAGAAACGCGGCGGCCATCGCATCCGCGATGCGGACCGTCCGCGGCGCACGCCGCAACACACGCATCAGCTGCTGGCGCGGGCGCACAAGGCCGGAGCCAGCATCGGCGCGGTCTGCGACGCCATCCATCATCGCCAGGCCGAGGCGGGAATCCGCCGCATCATGGGCGTACTCTCGCTGGCCAAAAAGTACGGCTGCGTAGCCTGCGACCAGGCCTGCGCGGCGGCGCTGGAGTTCGGCGTGGCCGAGTACCGCTTCGTGCGCCGCTATCTTGAGCGCAGTCCGCAAGCACCGCTGAGCCTGCGCCAAGTCGATCCCCTGATCCGCGAACTGACCCAGTATCGCGACCTGATCCAACAACGTCTGGACTTCGAGGAAGGCACACTATGAATCTGATCGAACTCAATCGCGCCCTGCACCAACTGCGGCTGGGCGGCATGGTCGCCGTGCTGGAAACACGCCTGCTGCAAGCGCAATCTGAAAACATGGCTCCCATCGACCTGATCTCCACGCTGGTCTCCGATGAAATCGCCTGCCGCAGTGAACGCCTGCTGGCCCGGCGCCATAAGCAGGCGCAGTTCCGCGACGCAAACAAGCAACTGGATAACTTCGACTTCCAGTTCAACCCCAAGATGAATCGCAGTCTAATCTTCGATCTGGCCGCCGCGGGCTGGGTAGGGCGGCGCGAGGACTCACTGTTTTTAGGTCCACCTGGTTCGGGCAAGAGTCACATCGCGCAGGCCGTGGGACACGCAGTCATCCAGCAAGGCTACCGCGTGCTCTATCGCGAGGCACACGCTCTGTTGGAAGAACTTGCCGATGCCACGCTCGACGGCAAACGCAAGCAGCACATGGAACTGTTGACCACCGTTCCGCTGCTGATCATCGACGATCTCGGCATGCGCAAGCTGCCGCTGACCGCCGCCGAGGAACTGCTGGAAATCATCATGCGACGGTACGAACGCGCAAGCACGCTGCTCACATCGAACCGGCCGGTGGAAGACTGGGGCAAGCTGCTCGGAGACAGCGCCGCCGTCTCTGCCATGCTCGATCGGCTGCTGCACCATGGACACGTGCTCAAGTGCGGCCCGCGCAGTTGGCGAACCAAAACCAGCGGTGAGGGAAAAAGCCAATGACAAAAGCAAAGGCAAAAGCAAAAACAAAAGCGATAAGGATGCCGGGCAAAGAACGCCCGGCGGCGTCGCGACTCGTGATCCAGAAGCCTCTCCCGACGAAGCCTCACCATAGGAATCTTGGCAAAAACACGAAACCCTCTGCCGGCCAGCCCATCGGGCAAACCGCAGAGGGTCTCGATTACCGATTCCTTCGGAGCCAGCCCCGCGTCATCGGCCCTGGATCGCTCCGCAGGGCGCGACCCCGGCGGAGTGAATACAACCTTAACACGCACCAGAACGGCTTGAAAACCGGCCATAACTGCAACGACTCGAATCGCGCCTTGCAAATGCACCCTGCTGCAAGGTAAAAACAATCATGTCTTCGGCCAATCTCTATGGCCGGTTTTGAACTGATCACGTATGGCCGGTTTTAAGGTGATCACCGAGGCCGGAGAACGCCCAGGATGTAGCTGAGGCGATCAATTTTGCAAGGCAACGCCGGCTTCGACTTGTTGTCAAAGGAGGTGGCCATAGTTATCACGGTACCTCGAGCGGGCCAGACTCCCTGCTCATTTGGACCAAGCGTCTCCAGGAAATAAAACTTCACGACCAATTCGTTGGAGAGAACTGCAAAGGCGCCATTGCAGCGCAGCCTGCAATTTCGCTTGGCGCTGGAACAATATGGATGCAGGCGTACGCAGCGGCCACAACCCAAGCCAAGCGGTATGTCCAAGGAGGCGGCTGTACCACGGTGGGAGTGGGCGGGCTCGTCCAGAGCGGAGGCTTCGGTAGTTTTTCGAAGGCCTTTGGAACAGCTGCAGCAGGATTGTTGGAGGCTGAGGTCGTGACTTCGGATGGCGTCATCCGAATTGCGAATCCACATTCAAACCCCGATCTCTTTTGGGCGTTGCGTGGTGGAGGGGGCGGGAACTTCGGAGTTGTCACGCGGGTTACACTGCGTACACACGATTTGCCAGAATTCTTCGGGGCTGTCGTAGCTTCAATTGAAGCAAAGTCGGACAAAGCCTATCTGCGTCTCATTAAGGGTGCGATTGAGTTGTATCAAACATCCCTCTTCAATGCGCATTGGGGCGAACAGTTGATATTTGGTACTGGAAACAAATTCGCGGTGAGGATGGTGTTTCAGGGGCTCACCCAACAGGATGCGGAAGCCACATGGAAACCCTTCTTCAATTGGGTTGCAATGGATCCGGAGGATTTCAAAATGGCCAAGCCCACTGTGCTCGCCATTCCCGCAGAGCATTTCTGGAATCCGGAAGTCTTGAAGAGATACCCTGGGTTAATTCAATTCGATAAGCGGACGGGAGCGCAATCCGACAATATGTTTTGGTCTGGTGATGCTGGGCAGGTCGGACAATACCTACACGGCTATCACTCGGTGTGGTTGGGGGCCGAACTGATTTCCCCGGGTAAGCAGGAATCCCTCGCGAATGCCTTGTTCAAGGCGAGCAGATCCTGGCAGATCGCATTGCATTGCAATAAGGGACTGGCAGGCGGCAATGAAGATGCAATCTCCGCGACTCGTTCTACAGCGATGAATACAGCCGTAACCGAAGCATTTGCCCTTGCGATTTGTGCGGCAGGAGAGAGCCCAGCATACCCTGGAATCGCGGGTCACGAACCCAACATCAAGGAAGGGCGGCTCGATAGCGTAGCTCTTCATTCCGCAATCGCCGCTTTGAAAGAGGTAGCACCGGACGGCGGATCGTACCTTTCCGAAAGTGACTACTTCCTCGAGCCGTGGCAGCGCGCGTATTGGGGGCAGAACTACGAAAGATTGCTAAGGATCAAGAGGCAATACGACGCGGCGGAACTCTTCACCGTGCACCATGGGGTTGGGAGTGAGGCCTGGAGTAAGGACGGGTTTTCCAAGGCCCGGTGAATCGAGGCAGGATTCAACCGCCCAATCCAGGTTCAGTGTGTATTGAGGGCGATCGCCGCCCGGAGGAGATATTTACGGAAGGGAGTTCTTAATGGCAAATCTCGGTACAACCAGTAATTCCAAATCATGCTGCGGCCCGACTTGCTGTAAGTCCGAATCGATTCCCGCATCGAAGGTGCCGTCTGGTGACTTTCAAATGCGTGCCGCGAACGACTCGGACCATGATGCCGTATCAGCTCTCCTGTCGGCTTCAAAGCTGTCGACACTCGAGTCGTCTTCGCAGTTTGGCCCGCAATACGTCGTTGCCCATGACTTCACGGGCCGATTGGTAGGGGTTGCGGGACTTAAGATTTATGGGACAGATGCGCTTTTGAGATCGGTCGCTGTTGCGTCATCGTTCCGCTCGCAAGGTCTGGGTCGGCAGTTGACGCAAAACCGTCTCCAGTGGGCAGTTGAGCACGGCGTCTCAGCGATTTATCTGCTGACGACAGATGCGAGTTCTTATTGGCGACGGCATGGATTCTTAGAGATCAATCGCGAGGAGGCGCCCGCCTCTATTCGCTCTACCTCCCAGTGGAGTGGCGGCTGCTCCACCTCCGCGATTGCGATGAAGAAGCAGGCTACGGAATGAGAGATAAGGCGTCATTTGGCCAAACTGGGATTCGGGCCTTGCGCGGTCTTTCACGCCGGCAATTTGTCAAGCTGGGCGCGATGTCCACTCTGGCAGTTCCAGCGCCAGGTCAGGATGTTATACACGAGGTCGGCCAGCCGCGACGAAACTATGGCGAGCGGTCCGGGTTCGAACGCGCTGGGAGATATTTCAATCCCGGAGCCTACGGCGGAACCGGGGCAGCGCGAACGCCACTTCAGGATTTGTATGGAATCATCACGCCTTCAGCGTTGTTCTTCGAGCGGTTACATGCCGGTGTGCCATCTATAGACCCCACACAACATCAACTCTTAATCGACGGCCTTGTGGAGACTCCGCTGATCTTCTCCATGAAGGACCTCGAAAGAATGCCATCTGTTTCGCGCGTTCACTTCGTCGAATGCGCCGGCAACAGCGGATCCGAGCACGCAGGCGAGCCACGCGAAACTCCTCAGAAGAGTCATGGTCTTGTCAGCTGTGCGGAGTGGACGGGCGTGCCTCTTTCCACGCTTCTCAACAACGTCGGAGTAAAGCCGCGCGCTAAGTGGCTTTATGCGGAGGGAGCCGACGCGTGCCGTCTCGCACGAAGCATTCCTCTGGAAAAGGCAATGGACGACATCATTGTGGCTTATGGGCAGAATGGTGAAGCTTTGCGTCCAGAACAGGGATATCCGCTTCGCCTGGTAGTGCCTGGTTGGGAAGGAAATATCAATATCAAGTGGCTGCAAAGGCTTGCTCTCGTCGATGAGCCAGCGATGACAAAGGATGAGGCCGCCAGTTATACCGATCTTCTGCCGAACGGGAAGGCCCGGCAGTTCACATTCGTGATGGAGGCAAAATCGGTGATCACTCGACCTGCTGGCGGCCATGTTCTCGATGTACGGGGAGTTATGAAATTAGCGGCCTCGCCTGGTCGGGTAGAGGGCGCGTTCAACGAGTGCAGGTTTCCGCGAACAGCGGGCGGGATTGGAAGGACGCCGAACTGCAGAAGCCCATCCTCACCAAAGCACTTACCCGCTTTCGGCTACCTTGGACGTGGGATGGACAGGAGACGACTATCGCTTCGCGCTGCCAGGATGAGACTGGCTATTGGCAACCGACGCGAGACGAGATTGTAGCCGTCCGTGGTCTGACTGCCGGTCCTGATGGATACAACCACTACAACGGAATCAAGTGGTGGCGCGTGAAGCGAAGTGGGGAGATTACCTATGCGTAAGGCAGGCGCTCTCCTCATATTGTTGGTTGCATCCGGACTGTCATGTCTTTTTGCCCAAAACGCAGCCGAGCACATCGGGCGAGTCCCCATGGCAGAAGAGCTTCGCAAATGGGAGTCTCCCATACTTCCCAATGGCAAGGGCCTGCCAATTGGAAGCGGAAGCGCGGTTCACGGTGAGATCGTCTTCGTTAACAAATGCGCCGGTTGTCACGGAATGCACGGAGAGGGCCACGATCCGGTCGGACCACAGCTGGTAGGAGGAATTGGCAGTCTTGGAACTCCAAATCCGGTGCTCACAGTTGGGAGCTATTGGCCATACAGCACCTCGGTATGGGATTACGTTCATCGCGCCATGCCTTACTACCCGAATCCCGGAACGCTCTCGGTGGACGAGACCTATTCTGTGACTGCCTACATTCTTTACCTTAATCGCATCATTGCGAGAGAAGAGGTCATGGACCAGCAATCATTGCCTAAGGTCCGAATGCCGAATCGAAACGGATTTGTTTCCGACCCGAGGCCTGATGTTCATGCGATGGCAAAACGTTAATACAAGCATGGCTTGACGAGCCGTTTGTCTAAGAGAAACGAATGAATCGTAGAGAATTTGCAGTGAAGTTCGGATCGGCAATCGTGGGAGGCATGGCCGGAAGATCGTGGTCATTGCCGCGCAGCGCACAAATAGGTCCGGATCACTCCCTTGGACCCGCTGACCATACCCTGCACATAAGGCCAATGACGCTTGATCTCGGAAGCGGAATTCAGATTCGCACAGTGGGGTACAACGGAAGTGTTCCCGGACCTGTCCTTCGCTTGAAAGAAGGCGCGCCAGTTGAGATCGACGTATTCAACGATTCGGCCAATCCGGAGCTAGTTCATTGGCATGGATTGCATATCGATTCGCTGAATGACGGAGCCATGGAAGAAGGCTCTCTGATGATTCCTTCTCCGGGGCGCCTCCGCTACAGCTTTACACCAAAGCCAGCGGGAACAAGGTGGTATCACACGCATGCGAGTGGAGGAACGGACTTTTCGCGCTCCACTTATACCGGACAATTTGGTTTTCTAATCGTGGAGGGAGCAGGCGATGCCGGCAACTACGACCGCGCGGTACTCCTCGCGGTGCATCATTCGGAACCGACGTTCATGCCGATGGGCTTCGGACAGCCTTGTGAAGTGAGTTATAGATATGCCTCCTTCAATGACAAGGTTCTTTCCGCCGCCGAGCCGATTAAAGTACGGCAAGGCGAGCGAGTCCTGTTCCGATTCCTGAACGCCAGCGCCACCGAAAATGTTGTCCTCGCGCTCCCAGGACATCACTTCACGATCATCGCGCTCGACGGCAACCCCGTACCGCATCCGAAGGATGTCACTGTGCTTTCGCTCGCAGTCGCCGAGCGAATCGATGCCATGGTCGAAATGAATACTCCGGGCGTCTGGATTCTTGGCTCGACGAACGCTAAGGAGCGAGAGATCGGCCTTGGCCTTCCGATCGAATACGCTGGCTTCGCAGGCCAGCCGGCTTGGAGGGAGCCCCCAGCGAGTGACTGGGACTATCGCTCCTTCGGCCGGACCAACCCTGCGTTGGCTCCAGACGAGACGTTTCCCATGGTGATTCAGCGGATCGCAACGCCGAATGGCGCCCCTGATACATGGACTATCAATGGGCGTGCATTTCCCAACATCCCGCCTTTAAAGGTGACGCAGGGGCAGCGCTATCGGCTCGGTTTCTACGACGCCAGCGGGTGCCCACACCCAGTTCACCTGCATCGGCACAGCTTTGAAGTGGTCAAGATCAATGGTCAACCTACGTCCGGATTGATCAAAGATGTCATCAACCTGACTCCGTACGGCACAGCGGAAGTGGACTTTGTTGCCGACAATCCAGGGCCGACTTTGTTTCATTGCCATCAGCAACGACATATGGACGGTGGCTTCATGCAACTGATTCAGTACGTAACGACTTGAGCAAACAGGAAGAAAGAACAGTATGAGCAATCTTATGATCGATTCAGTAAAAGAAAAGTACTGAGCCGTTGCTCAGAGCACGGATTCGAGGATGACAGCGGTGTGAAGGTCGTCGCTCAGGCCTTTGGACCCGCCCGGGAGGAACTCACCTCCATTACGGCAGAGGCCAACTTGGGCGTCTCCTGCGGGAATCCAATAACTACCGCTCACACCAAACCCGGCGAGGTCGTCGTGGATCTTCCTTCCGGCGGTCGTATGGATGTTTTTCTGCCTCCACGAAAGTAAGAGCGGGGGGCCCGTCAACGGAATTGACATGACGCCCGCAATGATCAAGCGTCCACGTGCAAATGCAGAGAGCGCCAGCCACACAATCGTTGAATTTCATCTGGCAACGATCGATGCGCCTCCTCTTCCTGATTTGCCCGTCGAATCTTGTTTGCAGCTGTTGCAGTCGGACCTGGAGTAACGTATGGAAGCCTAGACCAAATCAAGCGATTTGATCACGTGCCTTACGGCGGTTGAGGAACGAATCGAGGCATTGGAATCGGAAACGGAAGGCCTCCTTGTCATCGAAAGGAAGTGGCAAGCTGCCTGTGGTGAAGCGCCTTTCGCGATGCGCCAACCCCCCTGAAACAACCACCGGTAGCGCGGCGGGAACTTTGGGGATTTGGGCCAGGAGCGCACATCCGCTTTATTACTCCAACTGCAAGACCTTGATCTCGGAATCGGTGCAGACGCCGCGATCAAGATGATTTTTGATCGTCTAGCCAAAGCTCAGCTGACCGAGGCAAAAGCAAACCTGGCGGAAGAGCGTTCTGGGACGGCAATATATACCCTTCGCAACGAGGGAGGTGTGATGCGTTGAGGAGGCGGCGCTTCACGCACCCCGTCGAATGAACGCCCCGAGTGTAACACGCCCTTGGCACGCTCACAGGTTCGCGACATGGCCGGTTTGTCGTCGTCAGCCTATCGATTGTCGAAAGGGACGTGTACGATTTGGATATGAATTCAGGCAGGCGAGTTCTCATATCGGAGGGATCAAGCCTTTCCGCTCGGCAGGCAAT
>Ga0302275_10003233_pt1 | contig 16615 bp, 14 predicted proteins | sample III_Bog_N2_2_FD_200229 | JGI IMG/M metagenome (GOLD analysis project Ga0302275, IMG submission 200229) | Peat permafrost microbial communities from Stordalen Mire near Abisko, Sweden - III_Bog_N2_2 | ecosystem: Environmental > Terrestrial > Soil > Wetlands > Peat | place: Sweden: Abisko...
GCACCGCCGCCAACAAATTAGGCACGGCCACAAACGCGGGGCGGGAATCAGGGGGCCGGATTGCCATCTTCCGACGCCAGGCATGCAGCGTCGAAACCCCGACGCCCGCCTGCGCTGCATAGGCTTTGTCCGGCACTGGGCTCGCCCGCCAAGCCTGGAGGATTTTCTCCCGCTGGGCGGGTGTCATGTGTTTACGTCGAGGCAATGAATTTGGCATCGCCTCACTCTGCCATCACTTCCGCCCACTGCCTAGCCGGGGTTGGCTATACGGATACGGTCTTGTGACTTGGCCCAGAATAATGCGCCGAGGAATAGCAGGACAAGTAAAATGCCTGCCGCAAATTTCGCAGGTTGACACGAATTAAGAAAACTCATGTTATGCGCCTTCTGCGCCATTTTGTGGCTGAATCATTTGCTTCCGGGATTAATTTTGTGCGGTTCATGTATTTCGTGGTTCCTCGCATTTCCCAATTCCAGCAGAATCCAAAAAATTGTCGCTGTAGGCAGTTTGAACAAACCGCCATCAAACCAGAAGCCAACTAGCAACACGATGGCACCAGCTCGGCACGTCACCGACGGGGGGTTAGAGTTTGAAAGTATAGGATTTGATTTCAAGTCTGGGCTTTTGCTTTCTGCTTTTCCGGTCAACGACAGCCACAGATACATTCCAAAGCAAAATAATGCGGGGATTCCAAGCGTTGCACCAAGCATGAGGTAATCATTCATTTCAATGGCGGCACTCTCGGTTAATTTGGGCAGGAGGTAATAATGTTCATACACGGCTTCCGGCTGGTTCCAGCCAGCGCCGAACCCCGGATGCTCCGCCATCATTTGCAATGCTCCCTTCCATGCGGCAAGCCGATTTTGCCAGGAAAAGTCAACCGTGTTAACGATTGATAAGACGCGCCGAACCGGAGGCCATTCCGTCTGACGCGAATGCCAGAACGACAAAACAAGCATGGAAGTTAGAATGACAGAGATCGGAAGCCAGTTTTTTGATAACCGAGAGACCCAGTAACTTTGGACTTTGGGCTTTGGACTTTGGATGTTTAACCAAAGCAGACAGGCCGCTCCGCAAAGCATCGCCAGCCAGGCTCCACGACTGTAGCTATGCAAAAGCCCGCAACACATAATACTGGCCGCAGCAAGACAAAGAAACGCCATTCCCCATCGCTTAAAATCTGTTTTGCAAATTACAACATTTGAATTTCCTGTAATTTGGCAACCAAGACTTGACACGACGCCCCCGGTTGCAAGGACAGTTCCCGTTGCCATAAGCAACCCATAAATGTTGGGGCTATTCCATGGGCCAGACCAGCGTGACTGGCCATGGTATGTGAAAGCTTGGATATGACTTATGTGTCCCGGCATTGATGCTAATAATAAAAGTGCCAAAATAGAAAGGAGAAACAAATGATGGTAATCTTCCTTGCTAGGCATTCTCTGGTAACGCAGCCAGGCTGCTACTGCATTGCCAAAAACTACGCCGGTCACCAGCGTCAATGCTCCGGGAGGTTCGGTGCTGGCAGGATAGCCAAGAAGGTAAGCCAGAGTTCCCATTCCAACCAATAAATAGATCCAAAAGCAATTGCTAGCCCGTTGAAGCCAGTATTCAGAATACCATCTTTCAGCTATTGCGAAAATGGCAATGTAACCACAAAAACATCCATAGGTGAGCCATTGTGTTTTGGACTGTAGAAATAATACTTTCGTTCCTAAAACCATCGCACCAAGGATTCCAGCCTTTCCCACGACGGACGATTGTCCAAACAAGCAAAGCGCCAGCACAAAACTTACCGCCGTCAACGTCAATGCCTTTTTCCATTTCTTAAACACGGATACGGATCCTTTTAATCACTTGCGAAACAATCAAATTGGCAAAATAGCATTTCTATTCGACGGAAAAATACTTGGCGCGACGCATTTGTCGCGAGCAAGGCAAGCGTGCCATCTATACTGGTTGTCAAAATCAAAGTGCCAAAATTAAACACGCTCGTTCCAAGCAAACAGAAACACGGGTGTCCCACCTGGCCTGTGGAATCAGTTATCCAAGTCAAGATTTTCATTTAACTTGCCGAACTTGTATCGCCCAGGCTTGCCAGCCACCGGCCGCAATAACTGCCCTGTAAACTGATCGGCTTTGGATTCTTTCAGACGAGGCTTTTCCAGAGAGAAGACAGTGCTGCTACCATAATGAAGCAAGGCGTGGCACTGTATGCAATTATTTCGCATTGTTGTCAGTCCGGCATCTATTGAAGTATTTAAATCTGGGACCTCTGTATTAAACCCATAGAAAACTGGATCGCCATCCAAATGCCTTACTAAGCCGAGGGAGGGAGGATTCTGAAGCAAAAGGCGGCGGTTTAATTTATACTCATAAAAGTAAGTCCCCCTGAAATCGCTGCTTGTTAGATCAACTCCGCTTTCACTGGTTTTGAAAGCGCGGATCAAAACCTCTTCCGGAATCCCGGAGTCGGCAATTGTGCCGTCCTTCAGTAGGACAGCGAAGGTGCGGACCAACATCAATTGCGTTCCAGCAGGCAGCCGTGGCACCGTTGAAAAGAGGTGAACTGTATCGCCGAATGTTTGATTTACATCATCCCAATAGGCATAGAATCGCTTCTGAGACCACTCGGGCGTTCTCGCGAATACACGCACAAAGCTTCTTCCCCAAAATTGAGTAAAGTGCCGGTTCTGGCTGGCATCGAATTTCATCTCATACCAACCTGAGCCATTACGAGCAGAAGCCAACGGTAGAAAATTCAGTGATAGATTGAATGAATTCTCCGTTTCAAAGCGATGCTGCATAGCTGCTTTGCCCAAGTCGTCCACAAAATTATTGGTAAGCTCCTTATATTCGCTTTCGCTAACCCGAAGGCTCTCCAGTAAAGACTTTAACGCGGCGATGGTGGCTTCTCTTCGTTGCAATGCACTTTTATCCAAAGGTTTCCTGGAGAAATTCGCACAGTAAGTAAAAACGTCGTAGAGTTGAAAAACATCGCGTTGAAAAAGAGCCTTTTCGGTAATTGAAGAAAAGTTCCAGCTTCCGGACATTAAATTGGAACAAACCATTATTATACGCAACGTGTTGGTTGCTGACAAAAGTTGACCTGAAATCTGATCTGAAAAGTCCCGAAATCCGCCCAACAGAGATAACCAATAGCTTTCGGTAACGTCGCTTTGGATCTGGAACACGCCATTCGTGTCCATGACATCAGCCCAAGTATTATTCTTATTTAGTATGTCACCAAAACTTGCTGGAGCGAAATGGTTTGTGCGTTCCAGGTAAGCGCGCGTTATATTTACCTGAATACGCGGCGTCGGAAACGCGATTCTTAAAAAAGCGTCCGCATTTGTGTTGAATTGGTAAACCGGTTGTGCGTATAAGACATGGGCAAAGAAACAGAATATTAAGCCGGTTCTTCCGCAACCAAGAATGGATGCAAACATAAATATAATCCCATTGCCTTAATATGCAGCTACAATTGTTGAGCTGGCGGGATTCGGAACCGGCTCATCAGAAAACCGAGCGATAGTTTGCGATTTCACATCAAGACAATTGATCTTCCCATCTTTCAAATCTATGAAATAGATTTTGGATCCATCGGCATTGGGTTGGAATGATGATGTGCTCGTTTCGAGAGATTTTCTCAACAACTCTCGCTTTGAATTCCAATCAAATATGACAATATCCGATATAACACCGAATCGCGATTTCGGATCCGAATTCTCGCCCCAAATCAGACATGGCTTTCCATCCACAGGCCGCACAACAATTTCGCTATTTACGTTTGACGTTGGAATCGCTGCTGAACTCACTAAGTTCGTCGAGAGAGCGACATCTGTTAACCGGAAAAACGCAGGCTGAACATGCTCAACGACATTTCGCCTTACCACTGTAACAGGAGTTTCTGTTGTATTCACCAAATTCGTCGTAGGAACAGCATTGGTTGAGTAAGAAACAGATTCTTGAGAATACTCAATTAGACCCACGGTCGGCAAAAAGATAATTTGCCTGAATCCAAAACTCTTACCATATACATCAGGAAGCGGCACCAGCCGCATCCCTTGAGTCGTAATATTAAATAAAGCCGCAGTCAGCTTTGAAGTCTGTTTTGTCTTATCCAAAAAACTTATTGCAAATCCCATGGGAATGGGGACGAAGTCGTCCGAAAGTTTCAGAATGTCGTAAGGATTCTGGTGTGTTTGCGCCGTTCCGGTTTTCCAGTTTGCATTGACAAAACCAAAGGAATCGAGATGTTGAAAGTCAAAAGTTGGGAAGCATACTTCAGAAATGTTTGAGTCAACCACCAAAAGCCGGCTTAGAGGAGTCATCATCATCTCCGGCGTAAAGCTAGAGTCACTTGTTATTAGCGAATTGGCTATTATTGTTGATTTAAGAGAATCAATAATCAGTAGGTGCCACGCAGGCTCATTCGTTTTCTCTGACAATGCCGCCGTTAAAAATGCCAGCGTCGAACCGTCTTCTCCAAAGAACTTGGCGTGAGATACATCCGCAATGTTTGTAGAGCTATTCTGGGTAATAGCCACAAGCTGCTTGGGCCTGCTTAAACCATTAGGCATCCGATCGCCAACAACAACAACGACGTGCTGTATTTCTTGAGCATGAGTTGTAAGCTGTGGCAAAATAAGCGCCAGTAACATACACATCCATAATGAGGTATATTTTGAGAGAATGACTTGACTAAGCATACGTAGAAAATATTTATAGTTAGCGAGTGCTGTGTTTATGTTTGTTGGCCGCTACAACCTGCGCTGCATCGATCTGCTGCAGATTTTGCTTGACCTGGTTCATCTGTATATCCAGTGCCACCCTTACACTTTGTAACGGTGCAAATATACCCAGATCCGAGGATAGTGCCGACCTGAGTAAAGTAAGATCCGCACCATATATTACTGGTGGGGCCACTGGTGCCCATTGGTGTATCGAAAACATCCGTATTGCAATCAGTAGGCATAGTTTCTTTATTGCAAATATCTGTGTATGAACAGCAGTGGTAACTTGTGCACCATAATTGATTACCCTGGGAGTCTGTGCCGCATTTAACGGCTTGTGGACAACATTGGACCCATGTGTAACTTCCGGCGGTGGGGGTGCCGCACTTGTCGTTACAGGCATTTCCATGCATACCACAATATATCCACGTTGAATCTTGCGGATTTGGTGTTCCTGCTTTGACTCCCGGAACAAAAAATAACGGCACTTCACCTGCAATAGCAACTCCTAGCACAGCAAAGGATGCTTTTGTCAAACGATAAAAGAAACTTCTTCTGCTTTGGGATGCAAATTGCCCTGAAAGAGCGGCAGAGATTTTATCGTCGGGATTTGCCTTTTTGTTAGGTTGCATATTTAGTTCTTTTGTAAGTTCTTTTGAGTTAGCTCCAACAAGCTTTCTAAATGACTCATTTCATTGACGAGACCTTTGCCAAGAACGACTCCCGTAGGATCCACAATAACCCCAAAAGGAACAAAGCCAACCCCTACCTTTGCCCTCATGTCACTTCTCAAGATTGGAACTTTCCCCTCTTTATCGTTTCCATTATTTGCACCCGGCGGTAACGGGTCATATACGAAAACTATGTCGGCCTTGGAAGCCCAATAATTTGCGAGAGAATCTGCCTCGTGCCTGATTTTCGAACAAATCCCACAACCATTATTCCCCAAAATAAATAGAATCGGTTTTCCATTCTTGCCAGGGATTTCTAATGTATTAATAAACGGCGTCAGGTTCTCGCCAACGCGTGGGCCGACACTCTCTGAAGAGCGCGCGCCAACCGGCCCCATTCGGCCAAGAAGAAGACCGACCTGTCGAATTGTTAAGTATAACATGGAAGCCGTTATAAAAAGCCCGACGGAATTGATAAATAGCCAGATTTTCATTAGTCGTCAGAGTTATATTATTCTTAAACGTTGTAGTTCACCAATTGTCTTCCGGTTGTTCAAAATTGTGACAAGCGACAATCCAACAATCAAAAAGACCGCCCCGCCCAAAATGTTGAAGGTAACTTCTTCCGCATGCTGGATTGGAATTCCAAGGCATATCAGAATAATAAATCCGAGATTTTGTGCGATGGTCCATACCGAAAACAACCGATTGCCTGAACCAAAACAGTTGCAGGGCACTTTGAGTTTGGCCCTTATTACCACTGCGGCCAGTAGGCAGAATAGCATCAGCAGGGCAATGGCCGCCCATTTGGCAAAATCCAAGCACAATATCAATCCGATAGCGATTCCAATTTCGACCGCTGGCAATATCAGGGTTATCGCTGGAACAAAGATCACAGGCAAACGCGGGATACTCCACAATGTCATTTTGAAATCACCTCTAGAAGCCAGTTTCGAAACAGCTGCCCACAGAAACACCAGCCCTACCATGGCCAGCCCTATTTCCTGCATTTGATGAATTGCGCTCATATTCAGGTTTTTAGTCAATGCCTTTGAATTAGTCAACAGCCAGGCGGCGGCACCAGGGTGGGATCAGGAATACATGCTATTGTTGCTCCATTACCCGTTCCGCAGCAACAAGTAGTTGAAAGATTAAAAGTTTTTAAGCCGTCGCAGCAGCCTTGCGTGCATAAATTATAAACTCCGTCGTTACAACAACCTTGCGTGGCTGCCCTAGGGGGCGTGGCGTATGGGTCTCCGGCATCGTAGGGTGCAGATCCTGTGCAATTCATCCAATAGCCGGTGAGGGGATCTTGAGTGCAGCCGTAAATACAACACGCCTTGGTTTTGAGTATGCAAATATCTCCACAACAATTTTGGGTCGTTCCATCGCAAGTAAAAGGCCCATGAACCATGCCATAGCAACATGCGCGACCACCGTCGCAAGCAAAAGAGACACAAGCACCGGTGGAAGGCTTGCAACAGCAGCAAATGTCAAGATCATAATTTGCAGTACAGCCACCCCCTTCCTGGGCGTATGCGGATTTTCTAAAAGTAAGAAAAAAAATACCCGCAGTAGCGATTTTTGAGATAAAGCTGCGGCGTGACGTTGTGCTGGCTGTGGCCTGCGCAAATCGCCCAAATAATCCATCGGCATCTGAAGGTTTTTTTTCCATAAGGCAGTTTTTTCAATTTTGACGGTTGGAGGAGGACTGCGCCACAAAACCATAGTTCAATAGATTCTTGGCCTCATCGCGAATATTAGAATCTAAATTTGAACGGGACAGCAATGATTCAAGGCTATGTCGAGCCTCCGCCGGTAAAGGATCACGGTTGCCCAATGCGGCCAGCAGACCCAGACATTCCATTTCCAATTCAGAATTTGTCGCTGTTTCAAGAAAGCTGCACACTGGAATCACATTCTCCCGCATCCGCTGCGGAGAACTGCTCATGTAGCCCAAAGCTGCGCTCAAAGCTGAAACATCTTTTGTATTCTTCATCAACGACGCCAAAGCCGGGACAATTTTCTCGTTACAGAGATTATCATGCGTTTTCGTGCCCATCCAGGCAAGCGTCAGCATCTGCACCTCCGGATATTGGTCATTCAAGAGTTTGGCCACGAAACTACAATCCACGGAATTAGTCATGCTGTATAGGCGAGCCAATTTGGGCTGGCTGATAAATTCCTCCTCGGACGCTCTCACGGATGGAGAAGTACTGGCCGCAATTGTAATTTCGGAATCTGGCACCTTCAGGTCAAGTCGACGAATAACAGCATACGCAGCCGTCTGTTCGGATTGGCTACCAGTCATCAATATATTCCTAATTTTAGTTTCAATATCTGAATTCTCAACTTGTGATCTTTGGCATACTTCACCAATCAGCATACAGGCCCTCTCCCGATCTGGAAACTGGCCGTTTAATTTCTCCGTCAAGAATGGTAAGGATTTCTTCCCCAGCTCGCGAAAAACGCCGATTTTTACCTGGGAATTTGTTGAGGAAAACCACTCTTCCATGGAGTGGCCCTTGTAATGCGGCCCCCGGTGCTTAATTGAAATTGCCGAAACAATCACCAAAAACGTAAGCGTTGTTGCAAACAAAACAATATATGTTAAGCCCTTTTGCATCTTCGATTTTGATCCTAGCGGAGTGATTAGCTGGCGTCAAGAAAAATATTGATAATTCTTACACTTGGTTGTTTTAGTAATTGACCGCGTCTGCTCACACGGTTTAATTTTAAGCTTCACAATGAAAATCTCCGTCATTATTTGCACACACAATCCGCGATTGTCCTACCTGCGGCGGGTGATTGGGGCCCTCCAATTGCAGACATTGTCCACAACGGAATGGGAATTACTGATTATTGATAACGCATCTAATCGCCCCATCCGACAAGAGATAAATTTGGATTGGCATCCAAGCGGGCGCTATATCCGCGAAGAAAAAGTCGGGCTGACGCATGCCCGTTTGCGTGGCATGTCTGATAGCAGCGGCGATTTGCTGGTTTTCGTGGATGATGACAATGTGCTAAAACTGGATTATCTCGGCAAAGCTCTCGAAATTGCCCAACTACACCCAATGCTTGGTGCTTGGAGCGGCCAAGTATTGCCAGAATTTGAAGCTACTCCGCCTGAAGAACTTCAACATTTTCTCGGAGTGCTTTGTATTCGCAAGCTCGAACAGGATCTTTGGGGTAACCAACCGGCAGCCTGGGCACACCTACCATCGGGAGCCGGGATGTGCGTCCGTCGGGAGGTGGCAAATCGGTATCGCAAGGACGTGTCGAATAATCCCGTGCGTCTCTCCCTCGGCCACGCTGGCGATCAAATTTCGTGTCATGATGATACGGACCTTGCGATTACCAGTATTGATATGGGGTTGGGAACCGGTCTTTTTCGTGATTTGACATTGACCCATTTGATTCCTGAACGACGCCTGAAAGAAAGTTATCTTTTGAAGCTGGTGGAGAACAGTGCTGAAGCCTTCGTTGTATTAAGGCGGGTGCGCGGGTTGAGGGTGGAAGATGAGCTGAAAGGTGTAAAACGCTGGGTGGAGCGGCTGGAATATTTGCGGGCAACACCAGCTCAAAAAAAAGTGGCCGATGCCCGCATGCGCGGCGAAAAGAAAGGACGCGCCCTGACCGCAGATTTACCGAAACCCCAGCCGCCAATGCAACCGGCCTGTCCAATATAAAACCGTCCGATTACTGGGCAATTCACGACGGTTCCTTCAGCGTGATGTCCATGTTACAATGCGGGCAGGGCATTTTCTCGCCAATGGCATGAGATGGAAATTCAATGTGCTCCTGGCAAAAGAAGCAGGACATTTTGAGAAGATCGGGTTTGCGCAACGTGGTTTCCTTCTGACAGTGCGGGCAAGGGATTTTTTGACCAAGATTGCCAGCCGAAAAGGCGATGTGTCCGCCGCAATGGACACAGAAAGCTTTTAATGGAATCTCTTTCGGTTTGGCCAGGAAATTCCAAAGCAGCAGGGCGGTGCTGATGGTAAAAAAATATAAAAATAGCAGGCTTAAAAGATCGTTCGTGAAACTGGTGGAAAGGTTGAAGGTGTGCGCCAGAGTGCCAAGGTAGCCACCAGGATTATGAACGCCCTGCCATTGCATGCCCATCCGGTAGATGATCAGATTTGTGGTGAAACACAGGATAAGCGCGAGCTTGAAGCGGGACTTTTGCATAAAAATGGCAGCCAGCATCACGATTATCGCTCCCGCACCCAAAATCCAAAAAATCACATTCATTGGAACCCCAAACAATGGGTCGCGCGGCTGCACCAGTTTGGAGTTGGCAACATTACTGATGTATAGAGCGGTAATGAAGGCCGCCAGCAGGGCAGCTGCGGACTCCGTAAAACATCGGGTTAGTTTCGCTTGCATGATTAAACAATATTTTTTGGCTGACTCAAGGATCAATACCCGAACAGGAATCGGGCGAATTCCTCTGATTTTTGGTGCTCGGTGGCGGTGGAATGGGAGACATGTTGCGCGCCTTCCACATAGGCAAGCTTCACGGTGATGCCTTCCAGTGCCGCCTTGTTTTGGTAGTCTGTCCATCTTTTGATGGCATCGCCATCGTCCGTCCCGTCGAGAATCAACATGCTTGATATCCGAATGGCTGAAGGGTCTGGTGTTCCAGTCGGATTGAATAAAATCGCCCCGCGCCAGAGATCCGGCTTCTCAGACAAAAGATTGGAGACATAAGATGTTTCCGCGCTCATCCCGTATAAAAAAACCTGATTGGTATCCACGTTCGGGTTTTTGGCCATCAACCCGTAAACCTTCATCACTTCATCTTCCCAATTTTCCAGATCTTCGAACCAGGAAGGCCGATCTACGAGGGCGAAATAGCAGCCTCCATTCGCGGCAATCTGCGGGCATGCCTGCCACCAAGCGTAGGGTTGCTGGCCGATGATGAGAGGATATTTCTTCCCAACCGCAATATGCGATGGCGGCCACAAAAGGCAGCGTTTTTGCTTACCGTTGGAATTGGTGAACACCAAGGTGTCTGCGCCAACGATGCTGGCGTATCGGAGGGGGTGTTCCAAAACAGAAACCACCAGGTTCGGCTCCCTAGAATGAATGTTGTAATCCCAAACACCGGGAGCTTCGTTCGTCCGAAACCCTTCGATATACAAATGATCTCCATTTAACACGTAGTTTTCAATGCAGCCTCGCCACGGCAGGTCAATCGGCTCCGTGTTGACATCGGTCTTGATGTGAAAAACACTGACGCCCTGTTCGAGACTCAGGTAAGCATATCGCACCCCGTTATTAATCCACGCTACATTGTGAATGGAATCCATCTGGTTGCTGATGCTTCCCGCATCCGCCGTCCATTTGTTGCGGAGATTGAAGCGGAAGCGGATCAAACACCGCTCTTTTCCATCGCTGCAATTCAGAAGAAATTCATGGGTCTCGCTGGAATAGGTAAATTCCATCAATTGATTGGTGGTGGATTCCCAGATTTTTTTTGGGGTCGGGGAGTTAAAATCCAGCGCCCAAACATCCCCCCCCTGCCGCCAGGCAACTGAATGCGGGGATGTGGCAACCATTCCGGTCATTTCCTTGTTGCCAATCTGTTTGAGTGTCTGGGCCAGAACCCAATCCCCATCCGGCTTTTTTTCTATCACGGTTATGTCATGAGTATCTCCGTTCCAAAACGAATAGGCGAATGAATGAGGTGACAACCACGTGAAGTCGCTCATAAAGGCAGTGCCCATCAATTTGGTTACAACTTCACCGGAACTGCCATCATAAATGATGATTTGATCCTCGTATTTCGCCAAATCCGACGGATAGCAAAAGGCGAAAAGTTTGTCATCAGGTGACCATCCCTTTATTCCAAACGGTAGCCAGCTATAACCTTTTTCCGGCTCTTCACATAAAAACTTTTCCCTCCCCCCGCCGGTGGTATCGCAAAAAAAGAAAGCTACCCCGGTTACAGTTTGTTGGCTGAACACCACATAAGTGTTTGAATGATTTGGAGTCAAACCGAAATTGAAGTCGCCAATTGAGGCAAGTTCCTCGACGATTTTCTGAATGTGTGCCGGCTTCTGGGTGACGACCCAGCCGCGCCAGGCGATGACGGACAGCATGGCAGCCAATGCCAGCCATAAACCGGCCCGATCGAAAACCACCCGCTGAATCAACTTGTTGTTCATAATAAATTAAGGTTCAAGACTGGTTAAGCCCGATTTGGCTCAATGGCCGTTGGAACTTCGGGGATAGCACCATAACCGGTTCTTGGTTGAGCTGTTTGCTTCCGCATACCAATCGTTGAACTTGATGAAACCGACGGATCCGTCAAATGCCCCATAGATGCCTCCTTGATGATGGCGAGTACTAATGCCTTCGCTGGGATAGCTGGCCCCGTCGTTGAAATAATTGGGATACCGTTCATCGGTTTCCCAAAAGGCAAGGCTTTCCGGAGGCAGTTCTCCAAGTTTGACTGAGGGAAATATCATGTTCGTATATCCGCACACCGCTCCGTTCATCACATAACTGGAGATTTGCTGCACCCGTTCGTTGAAGTGCGGAACGCCCGGGCCGTCCTGCGGACAAAAATATAACTTGGAATTGTGCAGGACCGGCCAGCAGGCGCCCGTTTCAACTTTGAAAGCTGATTCTCCCGGAGGACGTACGACAACGCTGCTGCTCGGTGTGTAAAGCCAGCCCGGGCGATCCGGTTCGTCGCCAAACGCCCAATTAGGCCACGGCATCACATCCTGATTGTCCGTCGTATAAAGATGCACCGCGACCATCATTTGCTTCAAATTATTAATATCGGTGGTGCGGGCCGCCGTATTCTTGGCTGAACTTAATGCCGGCAACAACAGCGCCGCCAAAATCCCAATGATGGCGATGACCACCAGTAACTCAATCAGCGTGAAACCTCCTTTCTTTGTAGCAGCCGAGGCGACGAGGATCTGATAAATTGCCGATTTCTGAACGGTTTCCCGCTTTCCGCTTTCCGCTTTCCGCTTTGCTTCTTCATTATTCCTTGTGCCTTCTGCATTTGAATTTCCAAGTTCCAGTAGCACCCAGAACACCGACGCCGTGGCCAGCGTGAACAAGCCGCCTTCAAACCAGAACGCCCCCAGCAAGGCAGAGCATTGGGCCTGCCGGGCGAGTTCCGGCCAGTTTTGGCTATGTTTCAGTCTAATCATAAGCATCAATGCTCTGTTTTTAACATCCATGTTTACGGTTCAACCTTCTTTCTTGTTCACAATAATTTAATTCAACTCCATCCAACATTTGAGTGACGGTTTCACACCCACTGGTGCCTGCATCTGTTTGAGGTAGGTGTTCTTAATGTGCCCTTCGAGTTTCAAGCGCACGGTGCGCAATGCGTCGGCGGTCATTTCCACCCGGCGCGGCGTTTCGGGCTGGCACTCGATAAAGGAGTGAATTTCCTCCGGCTGTTCTAGAATTTTGCCGGAGGCGAAATCATACAAATACCACGCCGTGCGACCGGCGGTTTCATTCCATTCCTGAGTCGCCATGTCCTGCGCGGGCAGGTTGTAGCAAAAGAACACCGCTTGTGCGCCGGCTTTATGGTGCGCCTTGCCGCTGAATACCCGCCCGGGAAGCGCGTCCAGCCGGGCTGCCAGCGCCGGCTCGGCCTTCAGCATCCGCTCCAATTCAAGCTGCATTTTTTCCGTGGGGGTGGTGACGCCCTCGTAATTGCTCAGGAAATCGCGCAACGCGTCAAAATCATCATCGGGCCGCAGCAATTTCTTGCCCTCAATGCCGAACACTTTGGAAATGCGCAGGGTTTTATGGGCCACCCGGCTGTAGAGCTTGAGCAATTCGTCCAGTTCATCCGGTGGCAGGAAATTCCAGTAGAGCACTTTGCCCCGGTTGGGCGCTTCTTCCGGGTGGTCGGTAGTTAGGTATTGTTCGGCCTCGGGATTGAGGCGACGGTCCACGCGGCCAATCCGCTGCATGAGCCGCACCGGATTCCAGTGGATGTCGTAATTAATGAGCCGGGTGGCATCCTGCAAGTTCAAGCCTTCCGACAGCACATCGGTGGCAATGAGGATGCGGCTTTCCGCCAGGCCGCGCGCGGCCAGGTCCGCCGAGGAGGAGGCGTTGTAGTAGGGGGCGAATTGTTGCAGGATTTCCGTGCGGTCGCGCTTGCTGTTGCTATCCACCTCATCCACCCCGGCGATGCCGGCTTTTTGGAGTTCCTGTTTCAGATACCGCGCCGTGGCCATGTATTCCGTGAAGATCAGCACTTTCCGGCCCTTGATGGCGGCATCGGATTTCAGGAGTTTGACCAGGGCTTTGAGCTTGTCGTCGTGCGCGGGGGTGAACTTGCAGAGTTCCTGGATGAAATCTGCCAGTGTTTCCAGATCATCAAAGGTGTCGTCAAAAATGTCATCCAGCTTGTAGGTTTTCCGGTCAAGCGGCTCAAAATGGTCGAGAAACTCCTCGCCCAATTCCTCCTCCTGCTCTTCGCTGGCGTCCTCCTCATTCAAGGCGTCGCGACGGCTTTTGATATCCGTGAGCATGTCCGCATTGCGGTTGCGCCATTTTTCCAGCCGGGCGATCTCCCGGGGCGTCTCGCTGTTGACCGCCAGGAAGGCGAGGAATTTCAGCAGCAAATTCTGGCAGGATTGCTCAAAGGCGGTGATGGAACTCTCGAACCGCTTCAGGAACTGCACCCGGATGAGCCGAACCAAACCTTGCTGGCGTCCAATTTCGAAATTGCGCTTTTCATCTGGCGTGCCGAGGGGGTAATCCAAGGGGTGATATGGGGCCAGGGCGAAGAGCGGTTTGACCTTGGCAAATGCCATTTCGACCTTGGTAAGGAGGTGGCCGTAAGTTTTTTTAACCGAATACTCGGCCACCCGGGGCGATTCCTTGACGGGAAACAAGGCCGCGCTGGCCCCCTGCTGCTTTTGGCTCTCGACCACATAGGCCCGGCTGCGCTGGACGACGAGTTCGCGAAACAGCTTGTCGCTGAACAGCACCTGCCCGGCCTCGACCTGGTTGATTTGGAACAACTCGCCGAGCGATTCGCCCCGCACAATGCCAGCCAGTTGCTTTTCCAGCAGGCGAAAATGCGCGGCCAGATTGTGAATACCCAGCCGGGGGGCGAAGGCATCCGGCTTCTGCCGGGAAAACAGCTCGATCAAATGCTGGAAATCAGTGAGGGCGTTGTTGACCGGGGTGGCTGTGAGGTGGAACACCTGCTTGCCTTCGCACAGGTCATAGAGCATCCAATAGCGCGAGCGGATGCCGTCCTCGTCAGCATTGGCCAGCCCACGATTGCGGAAGTGGTGGGCCTCGTCAATGATGATGACATCCGCCTGTTCCTTCAATTGCTCGAAAATGGCCGGGTAATCCACGCCATCCGCGCTCACACCGCGCATGAGGTCGGTATGGTTGAAGATTTTGAAGGACAGGAACCCATTCAAGATTTTGGGCAAAAACCGCTTGATGTTCCGTTCCCAGACCGGCTCGCGGCCGGATTTTGGCACCAGCAGTACCACTCGCTTGTTTTCCCGCAACACCAGCCGCTCAATCAGCATCAGGCCGACAAACGTTTTGCCCAAACCGACGCCGTCGCACAAAAACGCGCCGCCGTGGTTGGCAGCAATCTGGAGCAGCGAATGATAGCCATCTCGCTGGTACTGGTCGAGGATGGGATGCATGACCGACTTCGTGGTCTCCCACTCGCTAGCGGTCAGTTCATGCCGGCGGAACAATTCATCCAGCGCCTTGGCATAAATTTCAAAAGGGGTGTATTCCCTGATCTGCCGCTCCACCACCCGGAGCACATCCTCGGTGATATCCTCGGCTTGCAACCAGTGGTGCTCGAACCATTCCTGAAGCTGGCGGACATCGCCCGGGGCGCGGATTTGGATATTCAGCTCGATGTTCTGGGTGAGGCCCGGCAGGGTGAAATTACTGGAGCCCACGAGGGCCACCGACCCAATGACGGCCATGCGGGGATGGGTAAGGTAGGCTTTGGCGTGAAACTTGCCCTTGGTGTAGGCGCGGCATTCGATTTTCCGCTCCCGCAAGGCCTGCAACACCGCCGGAACCCCGGCCAGAAAATCATTGCGCTCCTTCTCATCCTCCAGACTGGCGTCCAGCCGGGCGGCGACGTGCTTTTGCAAAGCCTCCAGGATGGTGCGGCGGGTCCGGGCGCTCACCTCGTCACCCATGAGGATACGGATTTTATCGAGTTTCTGCCAGCGTCCGTCCAGGGCTAGCAACGCGCCGATCTCAAAATACCCGGTGGCAATGTCGAAGGCGCTGGCGAGCTCGGTCCAGTCCTGGAGGTATTTGAGGCCTTTCCAAGCGGTGTCGCTGTTGTCCACGATGAACAACTCCCCGCCAGACCGGGCAGGCGTCGGGGCGACGGGTGGAGGATTGGAAGGCTCAGAAATCATCAAATTAAGGGTGCAAATTGCCTGGGCATGCTAATGGATGGCCGTGTGTCGGCAAGCCCCATCCGATGGTGTTGAATTTCAGCGGCATATCCCGCCGTTAGTTATATGCGATTGGCCCACCGGCGCAAGCGGGAAGTCGGATGCTATAAGCTTTCGGCTCGCACAACCTGTGTCACTAGCCCCCGTCCGTCCAAGCGGCACGAACTTGATGCTCGCTGCTCGCACAATTCGCGCCCCTTGTCCGTCCCCCATTCGAGCCTGACCATTGGCTGGCCGTGCTCCACCGGGAGCCTTCCGTCTTGCCCCCACCCCCTCAAGCCACGGCTCCCGGCTGCACACGGCCGCCAATCGTCAGGGATTCGCGCCCCCGCGCCCCACTTGGAGCCTTCGGCGACTCTGCGAGGCTTAGTGAAATTAGTTAGTGTTTTTGACATGGCGCCTTTTTTAAAACCACGCCGTCATGTCTCCCCGAATGCCGCTTGCTGCTCCGCCAGGTTTTTCAAACGCATTAATCCCGCTCTCACGGGGCGATTTTTTCCCGGCGACGAAGAGCATGGGCCACGCCAGCGACCCGGCTAGCTGGTAACGCCTGAGCTTTCGCTGTCATGGCCCATGCCCGCCGGGAAAAAACCGGCATCAGTTCAAAACCCGGCTGCGCTGGAGGTGAAGCAAGCGGCATACGGCGAGACACGGACGGCGATGATCAAAAAAAAGCTTATGAAAAACAAATTATCAGTTGAAGCAGCAGCGCCAGCAAACGCCGTCCAGCAATCATCAACCCGGACGGGT
>Ga0302275_10003236_pt1 | contig 16612 bp, 8 predicted proteins | sample III_Bog_N2_2_FD_200229 | JGI IMG/M metagenome (GOLD analysis project Ga0302275, IMG submission 200229) | Peat permafrost microbial communities from Stordalen Mire near Abisko, Sweden - III_Bog_N2_2 | ecosystem: Environmental > Terrestrial > Soil > Wetlands > Peat | place: Sweden: Abisko...
AAGGCGCGGCAGATGGTGATGTATGAGGTCAACGCACTGAATGTGGATGCGGAAGCACCAGCCAATGACAATGATTATACGAAGCGCAGCACATTTGATGACCTCTATGGCGGTCCCAATGCGACAACGCAACGGCCATTCAATCTCAACTACGTGAAAAGCCTCGGGGTCAATTGGCTCTGGGTGCAGCCAATTCATCCGATCGGTATCCAGGGTAGGCAAACGGATCCCAATGAAAGTAACGCTCCATTTGCCGTAGGAAGCCCTTACTCGGTAAAGAATTATTTTGCGGTGAATTCACTTTTCTCGAAGACATTTGTTCCTGGTGTAACTAATGAGGCGACCGGGCGAGCGAATGCGATGAAGGAGTTTCAGGGGTTCATGAAAGCGGCAAGCGCGGCGGGAGTAAACGTCATGCTTGACGTGCCATTCAATCACACCGCATTCGACTGCGAATTGGATACGGAGGGCCAGGCACTCTGGGGTAACAGCTCCACGTCGGGAACCACGCTGATGGAGAATACGCAGGCCAATATATACTCCAGGTGGAATGGAGGGAGCGCGGATCAGACCAATTCGGCGAATTTGGCCGATTTCGATTACGGAGCGCGCGCCTACAGCGCAGGCAGCATTGCCCTCGCAGCAGATCGATTCGATTTCGGTAAATTCATCGATGTGCATGATGTCTATTTCGGAAATTATGCCTCCCTTGTCGATCTCGACACAGGGAACTACGACAGCAATGGGGACAGCTACGAAAGCAAGTATCTGAACGAGGGAGATTGGTTCGACTACAGCATTGGACCCAGCGGAGTCTCGAATGACTATGTGGATGCGTCCTCGACCACCGGAAACGGCCATTTTGATACCGTGACTCAGGACGTGTGGAAATATTTTGCCTGGTATATCCCGTTCTGGCTCCAGCAGACCGGGCATACCGATAGCAATGGCAATCTCGAGGGGAACAGCACACTGGCGGATCCGGTGGCCCGGCGAGCGGCGGATGATACCGGCCTCGCCGGCATTCGAGCGGATTTCGCGCAGGGCTTACCGCCGCAGTGCTGGGAGTATATCATGAACTGTGCGAGGTCCTATAAATGGGATTTTGTTTTCATGGCGGAATCATTGGACGGGGGGAATGTTACGTACCGTTCGTCCAGGCACTTCGACGTCGTCAATGACAGTGTGCTCTTCAGTCTGTACACTGCGCAATCAAACTCGGACTTCCGATCCATTTACGATTCCCACAGGAGCTCATACGGCCAGGGGATGGTGTTGTGGGACACGGAGTCGCATGATGAAGCGGGATACACCGATCCCTATCAGGCTCTTATCCGGTATGCAGCGGACAGCTGCATCGATGGCGTCCCGGATATCTTTTTCGGCCAGGAGATCGGAATTTCCGGGGCGGTTACGCCGCCCAACTCCAATACGTTCGGAACTCCTTACGGGTTCACGAATTACCAGATCAATTTCGGTAAACCGATCCCGCATTTTATGGTCTTTAACTCTCTTGTAAATGCATGGAATGCGCTGGGTCCTGATGCTTACGGGCAGGCACAGCTTTACCCGGTCTACGCGGCCATCAACCAGGCACGCCAAACAAGCGCTGCACTGCAAAGCTCAAACCGCTATTACCTGAATGACACGGGCAACAACGTACCGGCGAGTATTTTTGGCGTGGCAAAATACGCGAATGCCAATGCTTATCCGAACTTGAGCGATGTTGTGTTCGCGTTTGTGAATTTAAGCGAGTCCTCGTCGCAATCGGATGTTTTTAATGTCAACGTTACGCAAAACGGATCTAACCTGTTCGGCATCGACGCGGCGCGAACTTATAATGTGAAAAATATCGCCGCGGATACAGAATACAACTCAGGTCGGGCAAACACGTGGCTATGGGGTTCATCCGGACGCACAGGTGCCGACGTTCTGGCCAACGGAGTCTATATTGCGCTCAACCAGGTACCCTCCAATACGAGCGGCTGGCAGTCAAATCCTTACGAAGCTCAATATCTGAAGCTATACGATGTGACGCAGCCTCCCGCGCCAGGCAGCCCCTCCACGCCAAAAGCGTACACAATTGGAGCGTCGGCGACCTTCACATGGAATCCGGCAATCGACGCCGAGGGTGGAATCGCGGGCTATCAGGTGACCGTGAGCACTGCCCCGAACGGGGGTGGCGCAATTATCTTTACTGGCACCACTGCGACCAATTCGATTACCGTGACGGGTACCTACGGGCAAACGATGTATGCCACCGTGACCACCATTAATAATACGGGGATACAAAGCTCCACTTCCACGACAAGCGGGACGGGTACGATCCTGCTTGACCCGAATGGTGATCAGAACGGAGCAGGAATTACCAACTCCCAGCAAGATGCGGCCGGGTTCAATCCGCTGGATCATACGAATTACTTTCATATTACCTCGATAGTGCCGTCCCTGTCCGGGATACAACTAAACTGGGTGAGTATATCGGGAAGTAATTACCAGGTGGAAGCGTCGCCGAATCTTGTATCGGGCTATGCTGCTGTATCGGGGACAATCACCGCTACTGGCACATCCAGTTCGTTCACAGATACAGCCGGAGGGTATAAGACTCGTTTCTACCGGGTCAGTGCGCCCACACAATAGGACACAGATCCAACTCCGTCATCTCTCCGATCCATGAACAAACTACTGATAAATCGCTGCTGCCTGTGCGCTTTCCTTTGCCTCGCATTCACCGCCTACGGGGATGGCGCAACGCCGGTTGCGCAGGACGATGCGGGCCAATCGGCATATGGTTCCGGATGGGTAAACGGAAGTAACGGAGGGACGGGATTTGGAGCATGGGGTTTTCAAACATTGACCGGCACCGGAAATTCCAGCGCTGGCTTTTATGTCGCAACCGCCAGTGATCACCCCGATTTGCAAGGTGCGGCAAAAGACGGGAAGGCGTTTGGGCTTTATGCCAACGGCGTCAACTTTGAGGTTTCCTCTGCCTTCCGGGCCTTTTCGGCGCCGGTGGCGCCCGGAGAGTCGGTGGTCGTGACTTGGCAAACCGGGGTATTTTTGAGGAAATTCGATACAGATTCCGATGCTATGGGATCGGTAGGTATTACATTGAGGAGTGGCACGGCGGGCGGCGCCGTGGACGATTACAACAAAGGGGCTCGGTTTGAATTCGGCATTTATGAAGGGATGCCAAATTACCAGATTTACGACGGACAGGACGACCATGACACTGGCGTCGCATTTAGCCCGGGCGGAGTCAGAGTAAAGATTACATTGACCAGCGCGGATACCTACGATTTGGAAGTAACCACCCTGGCAGACCATAAGGTTACGACCCTGAAGGGCAGAAAACTTGGAGGGGACGCGGGTGGAACGCTCGACAGTTTTTGTATCTTTGACCGGAATTGGGAAACGAACGATGCGTATTTCGATGACTTCGAGGTGTTGCCCGGGACTGCTCCCGCAAATTCCTCACCTTCTGCCGGAACGTCTTCTCCTGCAGCCCCGTCTTCTCCGTCACCAACAGCAAGTCCATCAGTGTCTCCATCCAGTACAGAAGGTCTTCCTCCCGACTCGAACTCGGGTCCCAGCAGTCCTAATCCGGGAGCGACGCCAAGTGCGGGTAACTGAGCGCTTGTCCATTAAGGGGGACCGTGGTTTCGCGGAAGGACGGGAATCATCCCCTGGCAGACTACGGCGGTGAGTGGCGGCAAATTAATATCCCAACCGTCAGAGTCTCTTGCGAGCGTGTGCCGCGACCCGTCGGTAGAGATGGCGATCTGGGGGTCAGTCCACTCGAGATGAGGACTGCTCAGGTGAATGACTCGAGGCTGATCTCCCCGGTTGATCGCAAGCACGATCTCCTCGCTGTCGCCGCGCCGAAGCATGGCAAGGGTGCGATTGGAGTCGTTGGGATTGAGGAACTCAACTGGTCCGTCTGCAAGGACGGCATGAGCCTTCCGGAACGCTATCGCGGATTTGTAGAACGCGAAGAGATGGGCGTCAAAATTGAGATCATCCGGGGAACGGCCAATGCCTCGCGGATCGGTGGCCTGCGGGTCAAACTTTAGATCTTTCCAAACCATCGGCATGCGGCAATCCGGGTCGTGCGCGCCCCACATTCCCGCTTCATCGCCATAGTAGACGACTGGTGCGCCCAGATAAGTCATTTGGAAAAGCACGACGATGCGCTGGATCGCGCGATCTCCGGCATCTGGTTTGCGAATGTCGTAAGTGTTATTGTTGCGGACATCATTATTTTCATCGTAGGAGATGTCACCATCAGGAGGGTAAGCGGCCAGCCTCCGGTTGACGATCATCGAGGCGAGACGATCGGTATCGTGAGAGTCGACGAGGTTCTGCAACACGGGGACGACGGAAGGGGAGAATGCCTTGCGCCGGGAATCGAGGAGCATCACGAAGCGGGAGGCAGGGATGCGCGCGTCAATGAGAAACCCCTTCACGGGAAAGGCGAAGGCAAAGTAGTTCATACATGCCGAGAATCCGTCATCCGCGACGAAGCGGGCGGCGGGTTTCCACGTTTCACCACAGGTGTAAGCGTCGGGTTTCAAGGACCGGACATAGGCGTTCCATTCGGTCCAGAATTTCGCGGGGCGTTCATCGGCGGCGTCGAGACGCCAGCCATCGATCCCTTGGGCAGGCTTGCCATCCACCACGGGGCGGAGCCATCTCTTTGTGACATCCAATACATATTGTTTGGGGCCGGCCGCGAGGTCAGTATTATCCGCGTTGGCGGCGAATACCGGCAAGGTGTCGTGCCCCCACCATCCTTTGTATGTGAACTTGCTGGCGGGGTCTGATGGTTTGGCCCAGGAATTGACTACATACCAATCCTTGTAGCGGGAAGCCTGCTGTTTCGCCTTCAAATCCCGGAAGGCAAAGAAATCGCGCCCGGTGTGATTGAAGACGCCGTCGATCAGCACGTGGAAACCCTTGCGGTGAGCCGCGGCGACGAGCTTGAGAAAGAGCCGGTCCGCGGAAGTCCAGTGCCATGTGGCGGGATTCTCATCTTCATTCGCAATGAGCTCGAGGTCTCCCTTGGGGTCGGGTCCCATGTATGGATCGATATGCTGGAGATTGCTGCTGTCGTACTTATGGAGGGAGCGGGCGTAGAAGATGGGGTTGAAATAGATCGCATTGACACCGAGGTCATGCAGGTAATCGAGCTTTTCAAGTACGCCTTGGAGATCCCCGCCGTAGCGGCGATCCAGTACCCCGTTTTTGTAGAAGTTCGGTACCTTGTCCGGGCTGCCCGGTTTGTCTTGCGCGGTCTCCCATGCATCGCGCGAGTACCAATCTCCGGTCCAGGGAGTAATTCGCCAATTTTGAGGAACATTGGCGGGATCCTCGAGAGAATCCCTCGTGGGATCATTGGAGGGATCGCCGTTGCGGAAGCGCTCCGGAAAAATCTGATACCATATGACCCTGGCAGCCCAGGCCGGCGCAGGGAGAGGCGCGGCAGTGGCTAGGCGCATTGCCGGGAGCAGTAAGGAGAGAAGTGGAACTAAAAGACGGGGGCGGCTCATTGAAGGGCATGGTAACTGGTGCAAATGCGGCTTGCCCGTGGAATTTGAACCGGGTGGAGAATATCCCTGCGGAACCGTTCAACACGCCAGGTAGATTTTCGGCTGCGGCCTAGACCGTCTTCTGCTACACCAAGGATCGCAGCGACGCTCCCCGCGCGCGTGTCCTCCACCCTCCATTCCACACCCATGCAAAAACCGCGTCTTACCCTCTGGCAAATATCGAATATGAGTTTTGGATTTCTGGGCATCCAGTTTGGCTTCGGACTGCAGCAAGCGAACATGAGCGCGATCTACCTGAAGCTGGGGGCCAACCCTGATAAAATCCCGATTCTCTGGCTGGCTGGGCCGATGACCGGATTGATCATTCAGCCAATCATCGGATCAATGAGCGACCGAACCTGGAACTGGCTGGGGCGCCGGCGGCCGTATTTCTTAACGGGGGCTATTTTGTCCAGCATCGCGCTCTTCTTCATGCCCGGCGCCCCAGCGCTATGGGTAGCGGCGACGATGCTATGGATACTGGATGCCGCCACGAATGTCTCCATGGAGCCGTTCCGGGCCTTCGTGGCAGACAAGCTGCCGGCCGATCAACGCACAGCGGGCTTTGTCATGCAGAGCTTCTTTATTGGCATCGGCGCGGCCGTGGCGAACGCGCTGCCGTCCGTGCTGGGACATTGCGGGGTTACGGGCAACGCGCCAAACGGGGTGCCGCTGACGGTGCAGTATTCATTTAAGCTCGGGGCCATCGTGTTCCTGGGCGCGGTACTATGGACCGTTCTAACGTCCAGGGAATACCCGCCGGAAGATATGGAAGGATTTCGCCGGATGAATCGTGAACAGAAGGGATTCCATGCGGACCCGAAATTCCTGGCGATTGGAGCGATCAGCGGAGCTTTGCTTGGTATATGCCGCGGAGGGCTGGTGGATCATCACCTCACCATATGGCATGTGGCTGCCGGCCTGACAGTGGGCGGAGCCATAGGAACTGTATTGAGCGGGCCGGAAGTGGGTGCCGCGTTGCGAGAGATGCCTCAGACGATGAAGAGGCTGGCGGTCGTTCAGTTCTTCACGTGGATGGGGCTGTTTTGCATGTGGATGTTTTTCACTCTGGCTACGGCGCAGCAGGTATTTGGGACGGTTGATGCGCACTCAGCGGCTTTCGATCAGGGGACGGCTTTCGGCGGCCAAACGTTCGCGTGGTATTCAATCGTGTGTTTTCTTGTTGCGTTCGTTCTTCCGCCGCTGGCGAGGGTAACCAACCGCCGTTTCGTTCATTCCGTCGCGCTGCTCGCGGGCGGATTGAGTCTGCTGGCGACGGGGTTCATCCATGACCGGACGTTGTGGCAATGTACCATGATCGGGATCGGGCTGGCGTGGGCGTCCATTCTCTCGATGCCTTATGCCATGCTTTCCGGCGCGCTTCCGGCAGCGCGTATGGGCGTGTACATGGGCATTTTCAATTTCTTCATTGTTATCCCGGAGATTCTGGCGTCGCTCGCGCTGGGGCCGGTGGTAAAGAGGTTCTTCGGGAACGATCCAGTGAAGGTGGTGATGATGGGCGGGGTGTCGTTGCTCGTTGCGGCCGGTCTTACCCAATGGGTGAATGAAACGGCGGAGAACCCGGGGGTTCTCGCACGGATGGTGGAGGAGGAAGGGATTCCAGACGCTGCGACGCCAGTAGAGCCCGCGCCGGATATGCTCTGATCGATGAGGACCGAAGCCGGGATGTTTAGCAAAAACAAATAGGTTGGAAATTCCCGGCAGGCGTCTCAACTTACTCCCGTGTCCCGACGATTCCCCCTCGTTTTGGTGGCGGCCTTAGGGTTTTGCCAATCTTTTGTTCATGCGGATGCTCCGGCAACCAATGGCCGTGAACAAGTACTTGAAGTCGGAAACAGGCCGGGGATCGTTGAGTTCCTGCCTGCAGGTTACGACGCGCAAAAGACGCCCTCGCTGGCGCTGGCCACCGAACCGGCAGCGAGCGCTGAACCTCCGGCACCCATAGCCTTGAAAGTGCGACCAGTGTTTACTCACGGTGTTGAAGGTTCGGTGGATCAAATGGATCCAGGATTCTTCCCGCCCGCCGCAAAGTTGAGTGAAGCCAATATCACTGCGCCGGAGGGAACCAGCTTCTACGGAACAGGCGAAGTCACGGGGCCGCTGTTGCGGAACAACACTACGATCGGTCTGTGGAATACAGATAACTTTAACTGGAATCGGGCCAACGGGTCCCGGCTGTATCAATCGCACCCTTGGGTTCTCGCGGTGCGGCCGGACGGAAGCGCGTTTGGGGTTCTGTTCGATACGACGTGGAAGTCGCGCTTGAAATGCGGCGATCATGATATCCGGTTTGAGAGCGATGGACCGGCGTTTCGGGTATTCGTGATCGATCGGAGCTCACCGGATGAGGTGCTACGCGGGCTCGCGGAATTAATCGGGACCATGCCGCTGCCGCCGCGCTGGGCGCTTGGGTTTCATCAGTGCCGGTATTCCTATTATCCCGATGCGCGAGTGAGGGAGATCGCCGATGGATTTCGATCGCGCCACATTCCCTGCGACGTGATCTGGCTGGATATCGACTACATGAATGGGTTTCGCATATTCACCTTCGACCCGCAGCGATTTCCGGATCCTGCGGCGACCAACCAATACCTGCACGATCGGGGTTTCAAATCGATCTGGATGATCGACCCTGGAGCGAAGACCGAGAAGGGCTATTCCGTTTATGACTCCGGAAGCGCGGTCAATGCATGGGTGAAGACTGCGGATGGGCAGGAATTCCATGGAGCGGTGTGGCCGGGTGAGTGTGCGTTTCCTGATTTTACATCGCCGGCGGTGCGTGATTGGTGGGGAGGATTGTATAAGGACTTTCTGGCGAAGGGAGTGGACGGTGTGTGGAATGATATGAATGAGCCGGCGGTCTTCGACGGCCCGGACCATACCATGCCGGAAGACAATCAACATGCGGGCGGAGGCGGGCTGCCTCCGGGGCCACACCTGGAGTATCACGATGTTTTCGGAATGCTGATGGCGCTAGCCACGCGTGCCGGTATTCAGAAGGCGCGACCCGATCTGAGGCCCTTTGTGCTCACGCGGTCGAATTACCTTGGGGGGCAGCGGTACGCGGCTACATGGACTGGAGACAACGGATCGGAGTGGACGTTTCTGAAGGCCTCTGTGCCCATGTCCTTGAATCTGGGGCTCTCCGGGCAGCCGTTCAGCGGCCCGGACATTGGGGGCTATTCGGGCAAAACGGATCCGGACGTATACGGGCATTGGATCGGGCTCGGAGCGTTCTATCCCTTCAGCAGGGCGCATAAGGCCAAGGGCGAGCCCGATTCTGAACCGTGGACATTCGGGCCAAAGGTGGAATCGGCTTCGCGGACCGCGCTCGAGCGGCGCTACCGGCTGCTGCCGTACCTGTACACGGTATTTCATGAGGCTTCGTGCACCGGGCTGCCGGTGATGCGTCCGGTTTTCATGGCGGATGCGGCGGATCTCGCGCTGCGAGGGGAGCAGCAGGCATTCACGCTGGGGCGTGATTTGCTAGTCATCCCCCGCTGGGCCACTGATGCGCATCTGCCAAAGGGCGATTGGCGAACAATCGATATCATCGACCCGAAGTTGGAAGCCGATCCTTACCAACCTGTGCTCAAGATAAGGCCAGGGGCAATTGTCCCGCTCGGGAAGGTTATCGAGAATACGACGGAGGCGTCTCTCGATCCGCTTACACTGCTAGTCTCGCCAGATGCATCGGGTCATGCAGAGGGTTGGTTGTATGATGACGCCGGGGACGGATCTGGGTATGAAAAAGGAGATTATTCACTGGTTCACTATGTGGCGGATAGATCAGGAAAGGATGTGGTGGTAAGAATTGCGGATAGAGCTGGAAAAAGGGCGGGGGAGCATCCCTTGGTGAAGGTGGAAATCGTTGTGGGTGACGACTTGGTGCAGGAGGGGAAGCAACCGGCGTCCAGTCTCGTTCTTTTCAAGCAGTGAGCTCGGAGACGAGAGGGCGCAACCTCGGCATCCGCGCCACAGTCGAGAAAAAACGGTCAGACAAACGTCCGGCGATCTCGGCACGGAATAGATGCGATTTTGTCTATAGGTGGGTCTTTACCGGAACTCAAATACAGAATAAAAGCCCGTCAAAATTGGCAATCTGCCATATTACGGAAACCCGCATGAAAACAAAGTGTGCTCTCGTGCGGCGACATTCGGAGAAACCTAAAAAAATGCCCCAGACTTTACCGGGAACCACGCCAATGGAGCTCAGTTGGTAGGGGAGCGGATTCGTAATCGAAAAGTTTTTCCCCCATTCGCTATTGTTCGCTACCTACTCGCTGTAAGCATTTTACAGGGATTCCAAATTGGCTTCCGTTAGCGGGCTTTAGCCGCATTTAGGGGTTGGAGTATATAATGAGGGATACAGTGCGACGTGAAGTCGTCTCCGTATCGCTGATTGGCACTAATCAAACGCGGCCTGTAGGGCCGCCCAATCGCTTCAGATTAATGCGAAAGCGCACTAGAGCCCGTTTACCGATGCCCCGCCCAGCGCGTCACTCTCGGTCGTCGGCAGGTATCGGTAATATACCTCCAGCATCAGCGTGCAGAGCGCCGTCCGGTACAACGCCCCGTCCCCCGTCCCCTGCTTCGTGAAGTCCCCAATATCGTTCCCGCCGGTTACGGGCCAGCTTCCATCCGCCGATTGCTTGCTCGTCAGAATATTCTGGAAGCGCCCATTCCACCATTCCCACGCCACCCCCTGCGCCTGGTAGCAGGCCTGCGTGTCATAATACCATGAGTATAGGCTGCAATCCGGTCCGTCATAATTCAAATTCTTGGACCGAATATTACCTATCCCCTTTTGCACTGTTCTATCGGGCCTGCCCAACCAGAAGAGCTTTGCCAGCACGCCCACACCCGTCAAAGTATAATCTCTGTCCTCAGCGCGGCGGTAGCCGAAGGTCCCATCCTTGTCGTTAAAGACGTGATCGAGCCACTTCATCGACTTGGCGAGTATCGGCTGCACCTGGTCGTCCATTCCCGGGATGCCCGTCATATGCGCCGCCTTTAGCGCCTGGATTTGCCAGCCGCCGACAGACGTGTCGCTCTTCGGGTCGCCACTGCCATCCGGGCTCGTATCATAGCTGTAGCCCCAGCCACCGTCTGACCGCTGGCCGCTCACGATGAAACCCACCGCCTGCTTGATCAGCGGTACTAGGCGATTATCCTTTGTCATCGTGTAAGCCTCACAGAGCGCATATGTAGCAATGCCATGCTCGTAGGCCGAGGGATGCCAGAGGAAGAAATGATCCGAGAAATCGGGGGACCTGCAGAAATGTCCGCCATTGGCAGTGCCGACCCTTAGGAGGGCATCGATCGCATTGGTCACCACCACGCTAAACTCCGCGGAGTGCCCCGGCGTATCACCATGCCCCAGGTAGCAGAGCAGCGCCAAGCCCGTAAACGCACGCTGGTACTGGTCGGAGCCCCACGTCCCGTCCGTGCGTTGTTGCGATTGCAGATACCGCAGTGCACGCATCACAGTCTGTTCGGATTGCGGCTCCTCACCGTAGTTTCGGCCCGTCTCCGCACGACCCGCACCGCGCCCTGCCATCGAGCTCGGCAACTCCACGGACGGCCCATTCGAAATCGTTGGCGCCGGCTTCTGCGAGAGGTCGTTGCTCAGCGTCGGCGGCGCGATATCCGGCGCCGGGATTGAGAATGAGGTCTGGCTCGGGTTGAGCGTCGTCATCGCCGTTAGCGCTGCCGACGCTGTGGGGGGAGGCGGTGCGACATTGCTTGGCGCAGCGGGCAGCGTCGCATCGGCTGACGGCGGCGGCAAATTGCTGTCGGCCTCGGTCAGAATCGATGATGTATCCCCGGTCGGCTGGAAGTCGGGCGGCTCCACGTATCGGTCAAACAGCACCTTGCCGCCCACCAGGAAGATCAGGAGGAGGTGAATCAGCGCCGAGATTGTGATAAATCGCGACGCTAAAATCGGCCGCAGAAACCGATCAAAATGGGACTGGGGTTTGTCTGGCATCGTTTCCCGCTTTGCGGGGGATTGGAAAAACTGGCGACGGATCTTACATTGGGCGGATCAATGTGACAGTGGGCCTCGACGGTAATCTCACCTTATTCCAGGTAAGAACACTAGTCCCGAGTATATGGAATAAAGAGGTGCGCGAGGGCGCCCCGCATGTGTTTGCGAGTCCGCCGCGGCCTTGCAAGCTGGCCCCTTTCAAGGATTACCTGCGCCAGCGTTTCGAAGAACACCGCCTTTCGGCCGTACGGCTGACAATGAAGATGGCCAGATGGGTTTTGTCGGTTCGGCGCAGATAGTGCCCTGACTCTTGGTCACCCTGCGAGCACAGTTGCCCTCGCAACTGACGACGCGTTTTGAGACCCCTCCGGGTGAACAGGCCCAGGGCGATTGGGCCGAGGCATGCCGTTACCCTCTGGCTGATGGATCCATGGCGTGCATCTTCTTTTCGCCATGGTGCTGGGCTTCTCGCGGGCTCTCTACATCGAATTTACCAGCTCGACGTTCACTGGAGCGAACATTCGCTAATTTTTCCAGAAAAAATGCGCTTCAACCGGATCTCATGAGTGTCCATCGTGTCCCATCAAAATGTGAGCGTCCCCTGTATTCGTGAGTCATTTAAGCAGGAATGCCGGGGAGGGGACTTGAACCCCTAAGGATTGCTCCACCAGATCCTAAGTCTGGCGCGTCTGCCAATTTCGCCACCCCGGCGTGTGGTCACTCGGATGCAGCACGGTTGGAACCGTCTGCATCGAACGCGTGTAGTGGGTCGTTACCACGAAGGCGAGGCGAAATCCAGCACAGAGCGGGTTCCGGCGGCGACCGATGAATTCTAGGAACGGAGAATCAGGATTTTCTCCTGTCTGCGTACTCCGCGCCTTTACGTTAAATTCCGATCCTTTCGCGACTGTCAGTGAACCGAAGAATCTTAATGCAGAGATCGCAGAGACCTAGCCGCGGCAGAGCCGCAACCAACGGGGAATTCCCGCAGAGATTCCGCAGCCGCGGGACGGAAGAGGGAAAAATCTGCGCGCCTCGCGGAAACTTTCAAGGTTTGCGATGCAGAGGAAGAAAATGATGCCCTATCCATCCCGGGATTGCGCATTGAGGCCACTCAGGCCAAATGGAGGCTGTGCAAATTGAAATTTTCACATTGTGCCACTCCGCAACCTGTCACAAGGGGACGCTCTCCATGCTGGATACCTTCGATACGTTCCGCGCGCCCTCCTTTCCCACTGTGTGCAGTGCGTTCACGATCGTGCTGCGGGCGCGGTTTTTCGAGGCGGATTCGGGGCAGCACGACCTGAGGATCGGGGTCACCGATTCGGATTCGAAGTCCGTGTACCAAGTCGAACAGCTTTTCCTGAGCGCCACCGCCGATTCGCTGAGAACGCATTTGCATACGCATATCGCCAGGGTGGAGACGCTGCGGCTTGAAAAGCCGGGGGACTATTGGCTGGAGGCGCGGATCGGCAAGCACGAGGCGTTCGGTGTCCCGATCTGGGCGGAATTGGAATCGGCCGGGCAACAATAGGCGCGATGCGGATGGCGTTCGCCCGGGGAGAGGGATAGAGTGGTGGATGCGGAATTGCTGTGTTGGCGGGCGGATGATTTGGATTGCGCTGTATCTTGCGATGCCGGCGCGGAGTGGTTTGTGCCGGGCGGAGGATGACCTGACCCGGCTGCGGCGGCAGACGCGGGAGTTTGAGTGGGCGAGCCTGAAGGCCGGCGGCGATGGAGGGCAGCAGGCGCGCCGCTGGGCGTCGCAGATGCGGGAGGATGGGAGCTGGGCGGATATTGATTACGCGGATCAAGCGCGCGACTTCTGGAAGACGGAGATCCATTTGAAGCGGACGCTGGCGATGGCGGCGGAATATGCGCGGGACGCGGCGAAGGGTGCGCCGGACTCCAAGGGGGCGGCGGTCGCCGGGCTCAAGGCCGCCACGCTGGAGTCGGCGCATTACTGGATCAGTCATGATTTTAAAAACCCAAACTGGTGGCAGAATGAGATCGGGGTGCCGAAGGACCTGGTGACGGCGATGCTGCTGGTGGAGGACGGGATGAGCGCGGAGGAAAAGGCGGGCGGGCTGGCGATCGTGGGGCGCGCAACGATCTCGATGACGGGACAGAACCGCGTTTGGAAGTCGGGGATTGTGTTCCGGCGCGCGCTGGTGCAGGGGGACATGGCGCTGGCGGGGCAGGCGCGCGAGGCGATCCTGGATGAGTTGAAGGTTACCCCGGGCGAGGGCTTGCAGGTGGACGATAGTTTTCACCAGCACGGGCCGCAGCAGCAGATGGGGAATTATGGACTCAGTTATGCGGCAGACATGGTCGAGTGGGGCTGGATCTGGCGCGGGACAGCGCTGGCAATGCCCGAGGAGAAGACGGCGCTGCTGCGCGATTTCCTGCTGCGGGGGGAGGCGGTGATGACAGTCAACGGGGCGATGGATATCAGCGGGTGCGGGCGTCAGTTGATCCCGCATGTGCCCACTGACAAAGGAGGGACGGTGCTCGGGTTGCTCGGGGTAATGGCGCAGGTGGATCCGGGACACGCGGCGGACTATGCGGTGGCGCGGTCGCAGGATACCAAGCCGGTGGGCAGCGGGCTGGCGACTGCGGCGGGTGGGGAGATGAATAAAGATTTCTTCCGGTCCGACACGATGGTGCAACGGCGGCCCGGGTTTTATGCATCGGTCAGGTTGTGCTCGAACAGGGTGATCGGGGAGGAGTTGGTCAATGCGGAGAATGTAAGTGGGCGGTATTTGGCCGACGGGGGAACTTTTCTCTACCAGACCAGCAAGGAATATACGGATATCTTCCCGGTGTGGGACTGGAGGCGGGTGCCGGGGGTGACGTGCTTGACCACGGGGACGACGCTGGCCCCGGTGGGAAAGATGGCGACGGATTTCGCGGGGGGAGTGTCGGATGGGACTTATGGCGCGGCCGGTTTGGATTACCTCCGGGATGGAGTCAGCGGGAAAAAGGGTTGGTTCTTTTTTGATGAAGGAGTGGTGTGCATGGGAGCGGGGATCATGGGGGCCGGGGTGAGGACATCGGTGGATCAGCGGCTGGATGAGGGTGGGATTGTGACCTCGGCCGGGGGAGCGGGCGAGGGTGTGCAACTATGCCACGGGGTTACGTGGGTATTGAACGGGGCGGAGGGTTATGTGTTCCCGCAGCCGCGGGATGTGTGGGCGGGGACACAACTGCAAACGGGGACATGGAAGAATGTTTACGCCTCGGGTCCGACGGGGCAGGTGGCGAAGGAGGTGTTCTCGATATGGCTCGACGATGCGGCCGACGGGGGCACTTATGCTTACACAATGCTGCCGGGAATGACGGCGGGGAAGTTACAGGGGTATGTCGCGAACCCGCGGTTGGAGATTTTGACCAATACGCCGGAGGTGCAGGCTGTGCGGGATGACTCGGCGGATGTTATAGAGGCGGTTTTCTACAACGCGGGGCAGTTACAGGCCGGGAACTTATCCGTGCAGGCGGATGGGGCGTGCGCGGTGCTGATGCACGGAGGGGCAACTTATGTGGCGGATCCTACGCAGAAGGAGAAGACGGTCACGCTGACGATCAACGGAAAGGCCGCGGCGGCGGCGCTGCCGCAAGGCGAGATGGCAGGGAGTTCGGTCAGGGTGGGGGGTGGTGATGGCGTAAGTCCGGGCGGCTTTTAGGCGGCGCGGACTGATGCCGCGGAAGCGGGCTTGCCCGGCGAAAAACGCGTGCGAATATTCTGCACCGTGGCGATCATCGTGCAACGGATCGCCGCGACTGCCGCGGGCGAAATACCAAGACTTGCGACGCGCCGGCCCACGACGCGCAGTTTCATCATCCACGGCACCCGGCACGGAAGCGAAAGCGCGATGGAGAAGGCAACCTGCGGCAGCCGTTTGCGCGTCGGGAAGATGCAGCGGGAGCGCTCGAAAATTACGCGGCCGAGGAGCCAGCGGCGGGCATCCGGCGATAGACAGAGCCGGTGTTTGAGATAGCAGCGACGAAGCCCGCGAAGATGATTGCCAGCACGGTTGGTGATGCGGGGCAGGTCATGCGCATGATATTTGACCAATGGCTCGTCGATGACGCCGAACGATGCCCCGCGCGTCACTCGAAGGGCGAAATCCCAGTCCTGGAGCGCGGGCAATGCCGGATCAAGCAGGATTTCGAACGGCCAGCGGCGGATGACGAGGTAAGAGAAGGAGCCGAAGAAATTATGGTGATGCCGATATCGCTCGCAGAAGGACTGGGTGAACACTTCCCGGTATTCGTGGCCCCCTTCGCAACGGAAATGGCCGCAGGTGACGAGCGTGGCATCGGGATGATTGCGCAGCCATGCGAGCTGGACTTCCATTTTCGCAGGGAGCCATTCGTCGTCATCATCAAGGAACGCGACGATCTTTGTGGGCGCTTCCAGTAGGCCGGAATTGCGCGCGACTGCGGCGCCTGTGGCGCGCTCGTGGCGGATGATGCGGGTGCGGCTGTCGCGGAGCTCAGAAGGAAGACTGAGCGGGGGCTGCGAGGCATCGTCGATGATGATGACGTGGGAGGGTCCGCAGGTCTGGGCATAGACGGAGCGCAGCGCGCGGCATACGAGCTCCGGGCGATTTTGCGTGGGGATGATGACGGAGTAGTCCATGGGTCAGCCGATGAGTTCGATGGTCTGTTCGTTCGGATCGGGCTCGCGCTTCGACTTGGAGGCCTGGGCAATCGCATCCGCGTGGCACTTGAGGACCAGCAGGAACGCCATCGAGGGGTAAAGTTCGCACGAGAAGAGGAAGACCAGCGCGGAGAGGGCGGATGCACCGTAAATGCCGGCCACAAGCGTGCTATCGAGCGAGCCCTCGCGCAGGTAATGAAGGATGGGCCGAAGCAATGCGACGGTAACCCAGAAGGCCAGCAGGCTGATGCCGATTATTCCATCCTCGGCGATGAGATTGGCCAATGCGTTCTTGAGGCCGAAATTATCACGCGAGAAAAAGTAACGCATCTCGCGGGTAAACCCGGCGTT
>Ga0302275_10003243_pt1 | contig 16587 bp, 16 predicted proteins | sample III_Bog_N2_2_FD_200229 | JGI IMG/M metagenome (GOLD analysis project Ga0302275, IMG submission 200229) | Peat permafrost microbial communities from Stordalen Mire near Abisko, Sweden - III_Bog_N2_2 | ecosystem: Environmental > Terrestrial > Soil > Wetlands > Peat | place: Sweden: Abisko...
CTGAAAGACATGGGCACGAAGACTGGAAGCAAAGGATCGAAGAGGATTGGCAAAACCACTTAGAGACCATGCAGAAGTACGTGAGTGAGCTTGTTCGCAAGAATCAACAGCTAAGAACGGCTCTAATGACAGCAAACGAGCCGAAACGGAGATACGGAAATGCCATCAACTTATAGGACGATCGAGGGAATCCTCACGCTTCTGCAGCTCGCACCAATCGTCGCACTCTCGGTCGGCTCATTTCGAGTCAGGCATTTGCTCGTCGCTCCCTCTCGTCAGGTGCCTCGTGCGCGGCCCGGGGTCTCGAGCTCATCGCAGCTTCGAATGCAGTCAGCGCCGGTCAATACCTTTCGGCCACGGAAATAGTGACGTATTCCGTGCTGAGAGATCTTAGCTTCCGGATACCGCCAATCGGGATTTCGAATCGTCGGGCATGAGTAACGATGCGTTGTGAGATGAATCTACGAATCGCGTCAAGCCTTCTTTGCCTTCTGGGGAGCAGTCAGCGCCACCGCTGCTTCCTCAGTGAGCAGCAGGAATGTGAGCGTCTCCTGCAGATACAGGCGGACAGATGTATCGGTGTGGCTGAGATAGCCGATGGAAGCATCCTGGCCGATGTCCAATTCGAAGTCACCGCCGCGCGTGGTCAGCACAAAAGCGCCGGCAATCGCAGGCGCCCAGATGATTTGTTCATCGACGAGGCGCTGGACATGTTCCAACACCGGATATCCATGATCGCTGGTCTCAGCCAGTGCGGTATAAGCATCGGCCCCGAGGATCACTGAGTAGGGGCCATTGACACCCACGAGACGCAATCTGCTCAGACCCTGCGCGATGGCCTCCGGGTACTGACGCACGTCGACGGGGAGCGTCATGATTGGATTGCTGGTCCCTTTACGAATCCCCTCGATGCCGGCCGCGGCATAACCCTCAAAGATGGCTATGTCCTCGGCAAAAGCAAGCTGTTGCGCGGCGTCCTTCGCGGGTTGCCAGTCGGAATCATTTGCGCCGCGCTCGACATCGTCGATTGCCTTGCGATCCAGATCGAATGGAACACGCAGTTCGACCAGCGCCTTTACTTCGCGTTCCCGTGCGACGATGTCCTTGGCTGGGGCGGCGATCGTCCGCAGGTGGCCGGTGCCGACAGCAGACAGGCCGGCGCCCCGGGGCCCCTTCACGTCGACGACGCGCCGTCCGGCAAGGTAGCGCTTAAGCGTACGCGACGTTTCGCATTCAATCTGCGCCCAGGCCGAGTCGGAAATGGGAGCAAGGTCACGATGAAGATTATTCATGTTGTTTTTCTCCTTTGAGGGATCCGATGCGAAGCGAACCGTCGCGCACCGAAGAGTTTAGTGAAGAGGTTTCGTCCAACGCAGATGCTGCGGAGGAATCCGCAACCCTGGGCTCGTCTTGAGCTACGTTCTCAAGAAAAGTTGCCGATGGCACAAAGAACAGGTTCCCAGTGACAGCGCGGCTGAAGTCGAGTATGCGATCGTAGTTGCCGGGAGGTCTGCCGACAAACATGTTTTCAAGCATCTGCTCGATGGTGCGGGGCGAACGGCTGTAGCCAATGAAGTAAGTGCCGAATTCTCCATGTGAAGGGCGTCCGAAAGGCATGTTGTCGCGCAGAATCTTTATCTCTATGCCGTTCTCGACGATGGTCGTGAGCGCGTTGTGCGCCGATGTGGGCTTGATCGAGTCGTCCAGCTCGATGTTAGAGAGTTTAGTTCGGCCAATGATGCGCTCCTGCGCCTCTGTGGAAAGCGCATTCCATGCTTCAAGGTTGTGCAGGTACTTCTGCACAATGACATAGCTACCCGCAGCAAAGTTGGCATCTTCGTCACCGATGAGAACGGCGTCGGTCGCTGCTTGCCCTCTAGGATTCTCGGTCCCGTCGACGAAACCCATCAGATCGCGGTCGTCAAAGTAACGGAAGCCTTGCACTTCGTCGACCGGCGAAACAGCATCTCCGACCCGATCCATAATCTGCGTAGCCATTTCGAAACAAAGATCCATGCGCTTGGCTCGAATGTGGAACAATAGGTCGCCCGGCGTTGATACCGCATGGCGCCCGCCCGCGCGAATCTCGCGAAACGGATGCAATTCTGCCGGCCGTGGTGACCCGAAGAGGCGATCCCACGCATCGCACCCAATTCCCATGACGCACGACAGTCCTCCTTCCAAGTCACGAAATTCTACGGCGCGAAACAGCTTGGCGAGGTCACTGCAGAATGGACGCACTACGGCACGAACATCAGCGCCTGGATTCAGCGTGACCACCAGGAACATAGCCGCGCGGGTAAGTAGCGCGGATACTGGTTGCGCGAGAGTTGACGATCGATCTGGCAATGCGGACGCGCTCTTCTGATCGGGTTCCATCAATGTCGTCCTCGAGACACAACTGTAACTCGATTCAATGGGGCCCTCAACAATATTTTGCTCGTCTTAACCAGGATTCACGGCCGACCGCCGATCGAATGTTAGAAATTCTTTGAACCTTCATCGCGATCGCTCCAAGTCCCCACGTATCCACCGGTAGATCTCCTTTCTTATGTTCTGCGGGTCATTCGAGGATGGGATAATCATCCCGGACGCCACTAATGAGGCGTACACAGCCTGTTCTGCTGCGAACCAATCGATGTCCGGCGAACCGGCGGGACGTCCCCTCTGTTCCCAAAGTTTGTGCGCCAGTTTTTCGACGAACTCATGCCGGCTCTCGTATGGAGAATCAGGGATGAGTTCCAGAGGTTGTTGCGCATCCAGCATTCGAGATTCATCGGTCATCGCGGTTCCTCCAAAACTTGGACCTGGGAAATGATACTGGCGTCCTTCCCACAGTCCAATCGTTCGTTAAAGTCCTGCGAATTCCCTCCCCTGCCGGGGCGTTGCTGAGAATCTCAAAGATCATCGCCAGGACGGCGCTTCGTGCCACAAAATGAATGGAGCCTCAAGCGGCACCAACGCTCCTGCATGCCGCGGGACGAGACGCGGCGTGTAGTCAGCAACCGGACGACTCGCCAGAACAGAAGCGCTGTAAGCGAAGAGGGCCTCCGCTCCGGCCGTGCGTTCGCCACGACTCATCACCACCGCGATCGGGTCGCCGTCCTTCTGCGGTTCCGCATAGAGTTCAACGCTCACGGCGTCGGGATCCATGTCAGCGAGAAAAACCTGGACCTGAAATGAATATTGCCCGCCCTGTTGCTCGACGGTTGCGGGTCCAAATCGCAGCCCAGACCAATGCTTTGCCAGTTCGGTCTGCCAGGCTACAAGTTCGGCTCCCATTGAACCTCGATTCTCGGCGCGCTCGTGATAGGCTGCCGCCGCAGGGAGATAATGTTCTTCGGTATATTGACGGACTGAGCGATTGGTCGAAAATCTCGGAGTCAGGCATGACATACTTTCGCGCATGCGGGCAACCCAGTTGTGTGGAATTCCATGCTCGTCACGGGAATAGAACTCAGGAACCACTTCGTTTTCGAGGATTGCGTAGAGACTCTCTGCTTCGGCTGCGTCCCAGGAAGGGTCATCCCCATGTTCGCGCCCATCACCGATCGCCCAGCCTACTTTCGGCGTGTACGCTTCAGCCCACCAGCCATCGAGTTCCGAAAGATTCAAGCCGCCGTTCACCAGCACTTTCATGCCACTTGTGCCACTTGCTTCCCAAGGCCGGCGCGGAGTGTTCACCCAAAGATCGACCCCTTGAACCAGATGCTCTGCCATGATGACGTCGTAATCCGAAAGGAAGACCACGCGGGACTGGACTTCAGGCCGCCGGGCAAACTCGATCCACTGCCGGATCATTTCCTGGCCCTCGTTATCCTGAGGATGAGCCTTGCCTGCCAGCACGAGTTGAACGGGGCGTTCCTGATTCGTGAGGATCTTGGTGAGTCTTGCCGGATCGTGAAGCAGAAGGTTCGGGCGTTTGTACGTGGCAAAGCGACGTGCAAATCCCAGAGTCAAAATATTCTCATTGAGTATCTGTGCGGCACGCTCGACCTCTTCCGCCGATCGTCCCCGCGATGCCAATTGACGGCCAAATACCCTTCTCACGTACTCAACGAGATCCTTGCGATTATCCACGCGAAGTTGCCAGAGGTTGAAATCATCGATTGCATCGATCTCTTTCTCCATGCCTTCCAGTGTTCCGCACCAGCAGCGCTTCCCGCAGACAAGCTCCCACAAGCGGTCTGCTTCAGCAGAGTCCCAGGAGGCGGCGTGAACTCCGTTCGTCACCTGCGTTACAGGCACCTCCGCTTCAGGCCACCTTGGAAAGAGGGGCTGGAACAAACGCCGGCTCACCTCACCATGCAATTTGCTGACGCCGTTGATGGCACCGCTGCCGCGGATCGCCAGATACGCCATATTGAACGGCTCGGACGCGTCCAGGCGATCGCGCCGCCCCAACGCCAGCAACGCGTCGACCGAAATCGACAGCTTCTCCTCGGCATACTCCCTGAGGTATCGCTCGATCAGGCTGGGAGCGAAGCGGTCAAAGCCCGCTTCCACGGGAGTATGAGTGGTAAATAGGTTGCCGGCACGGGTGACGGCAAGCGAGTCGTCGAAGGTCTTGCCGTTGTCTTCCATGTACCAACGCGCCCGCTCCAACACCGCGAATGCCGCGTGCCCTTCATTGAGGTGACAGACCTCGGGCTGCAGTCCCAGCGCTCGGAGCAGGCGCCAGCCTCCAATGCCGAGGACCAGTTCCTGTCTTAATCGCAGCTCCGGACCACCTCCGTACAGTTGCGACGTAATGCCGCGAAAGGCCGGAGGATTTGCGGGATCGTTGGTGTCAAGCAGATACAATTTCACCTGACCCACCTGGACCTGCCATACTCTGATCCACAACTTGAAGCCGGGAAACGCGGCGGCCAGGCGCAGCCATTCGCCGCTTGGTTCGCGCACTGGCCGAATTGGAAGCTGCCCAGGATCGTTGAATGGGTATAGAGCCTGCTGGTGGCCCTCTGCGTCAATCTCCTGACGGAAATAACCCTGCTGATAGAGCAGACCAATGCCGACCACCGGGACACCCAGGTTGCTTGCTGCTTTAAGCTGATCGCCGGCGACGTTGCCGAGCCCGCCTGAATAAATCGGCAGCGCTTCGCTCAGCATGAACTCCATTGAGAAATAGGCAACGGTCGAAACGCCTGAACGCGGATGCGCCGTTTGGAACCACGCCTCCGATTTTTCGATAAGTGCTTTCTCGCGGCGCAGATCAGCAACGAGTTCTTGAAATCCGGGGTCGGAGGTGACTGTTTGCAGCTTTTCCCTGGACACGGTTTGCAACAAAACCCAGGGATTGTGAGTCAAATCCCAGAGTTCGTGATCGAGTTGCTTCCAAAGCTGGTCCGCAGAATGATTAAACGACCACCTGAGGTCCAGGGCTAACTCGGTAAGAGCATCTGAAATGCCGGCATCGAGGGGACGATCATCGATTGTTGAGTCTCTCATAAGCAAATTCCTGTCATGGCTTGGCGGTTGCGGCCGCGTGCACACTGCGACCAAGCGTCGCCGCAACGATGGCCTGGGCTTCTTTCTCGATCTGTTGAAGATGCTTCTGACCGAGGAAACTCTCGGCGTAGATCTTGTAGATTTGCTCGGTGCCTGAAGGACGTGCCGCAAACCAGCCATCCCTGGCGATCACTTTGATCCCCCCAAGGGGATTGCCGTTTCCCGGAGCGGTAGCGAGAATCTTCTGGATCGGCTGGCCACCAACCTCAGTTGCGTGAATGTCGGATGAGGACAGGCTTGCCAACGTGTTTTTTTCTTCGGGCGTCGCCGGGGCATCGATCCTCTCGTAGACGGGATTTCCGAGCTCGCGGGTGAGCTGTTGATAGATTTCACCGGGATCCTTGCCCAGTCGGGCCGTAATTTCTGCAGAGAGCAAACACGGAATGATTCCGTCTTTATCGGTGGTCCATACGCTGCCGTCGCGACGGAGAAAGGACGAACCGGCACTCTCTTCTCCGCCGAAACCCAGGATGCCGGCGAGCAATCCCTCAACAAACCACTTAAAGCCGACCGGAACTTCATAAAGCCGCCTGCCCAAGCTTGCGCTGACCCGATCGATCATGCTGCTGCTCACTATGGTCTTGCCCACGGCGACGTCCTTGCGCCAATTGGCCCGGTTCGCGAACAAGTAGCTGATGCACACCGAAAGGTAATGGTTCGGAGGCAGCAACCCGCTCCCCTTGGTCACGATGCCATGGCGGTCGTGATCGGTATCGCTGGCGAATGCAATATCGAACTTGTCTTTCAAAGCGATGAGCCTCTGCATCGCATAGGGCGAGGAAGGATCCATACGAATCTTGCCGTCCCAATCCACGCTCATGAAGCGAAACGTTGGATCTACCGCTTTGTTGACGATTGTGAGATTGAGCCCGTATTGCTCGGCAATCCGCGGCCAATAATCGATACCCGCACCCCCGAGGGGATCCACGCCGAGCTTGAGCTTGGCGTCGCGCACCGCGTTCATGTCGACAACACTGTTGAGATCGCTAACATAGTTGCTCAGAAAGTCATGTTTGTGCGTGGTAGCCGCATGCCTCGCTTTTACAAGCTGTGTGCGCTTGACACCGTTGAGTCCGCGCTCAAGAAAATCATTGGCTTTGGTTTCAATCCAGGACGTGACGCTTGAATTCGCAGGTCCACCGTGCGGCGGGTCGTATTTGAAGCCCCCGTCATCGGGAGGGTTGTGTGACGGCGTGATGACGATACCGTCGGCGAGCCCTGATTTTCGTCCGCGGTTGTAAAGCAGAATGGCGTGGGAGACGGCTGGCGTCGGAGTGTAGGGTGTGCCTTCAGCGAGCATCACTTCGATCCCGTTTGCCGCAAGTACTTCCATCGCGCTTGCAAATGCAGGCTCGGATAGGGCGTGGGTGTCGATCCCCAGAAACAACGGTCCGTCAATCTTCTGGAGTTTGCGGTAATCACAGATTGCCTGCGTGATTGCAAGGATGTGATCCTCGTTGAACGCTACGTCAAAAGCGGATCCGCGATGGCCTGACGTGCCGAAGACAACCCGCTGTCCCGGATCACTCGGATCGGGTCGCAACTCGTAATAGGCTGTGATCAGCTTCGGAACGTTGACTAGGATGGATGGGTCAGCCGGCTTCCCGGCAGCAGGATTAATTGCCACGCAGCACCTCGCCGATATCCGTTAGAAGAATCGCGCTTGATCGAGGTTCGAGCCGATAACCGAATTGATCCCGCAGGGGAGGCTCCTTCCCTGCGTCAGCCAGATCGTCAGGTGCAACTCGGGAAGTGTCGACCGCCAAACGCCACATCTTCCCGGTGGGCAAGGCTGGAATGGAGAAATCAACTGATTTTGTGTCGGCATTAAACAGGAGGAACAGATCGGCTTCAGTGAATCCTGGAATGAGACACGCGACGGACTTCTGCCACTGATCCGCCCAATCAGGCGTAGCACCATTGGGCGCGAACCACTTGATATCTGAATCCGTGTAGAAAGTTTCCTTGCGCAAGACTGGATGGGCGCGGCGAAAGGCGATCATTCCCCGTGTGAAGCGCTGGATCTCTTTGTGTTTTTCCAGCAAACTCCAGTCGAACCAGCTCACCTCGTTATCTTGACAGTAGGCATTGTTATTGCCTCGCTGAGTTCGGCGAAATTCATCGCCGCCGAGCAACATGGGAACCCCGCGAGAGATAAACAGGGTCAAGAGAAAGTTCTTGATCAGGCGGTTGCGTATGCGCTCGACATCGGGATCCTCGCTCGGCCCTTCCACGCCGCAGTTGTCGCTGTAGTGTGTGTCGGTTCCATCACGGCCCAGCTCCCCATTTTCGTAATTGTGCTTCTCCTTGTAACTGACCAGGTCGTTCAGCGTGAAGCCGTCATGACAAGTGATGAAGTTGAGGCTGCTTGCGGGTCCCTTGCCCGAGCTCCGGTACAAATCCGAGCTTCCGCAGATGCGGCTTGCGAACGATCCCATCATGCCTGCGTCGCCAATCCAGAAGCGGCGCACATCGTCACGGAAACGGCCATTCCATTCCGTCCAGCGCCCGGTTGAAAAATCTCCCACTTGATAGGCGCCACCTGCATCCCAAGCTTCCGCGATAATTTTCACGTCACGCAGAATCGGATCCTCGGCAATGCCGTCGAGGAGCGGCGCATCGCGCAGAATATTCCCATGCTCATCGCGGCCCAGCACGGAGGCAAGATCGAAGCGAAATCCGTCAACGTGCATGTGCATGACCCAGTAACGAAGCACACTTGTGACGTGTTCTCTGACAACGGGATGGTTGGCGTTGAGCGTATTGCCCACGCCCGTGAAATCCTTGTAGTACCGGGGTTGGTTGTCCTGCAACATGTAGTAGATTGAGTTTTCGATGCCGCGCATGCAGATCGTGGGTCCCAATTCATCGTTCTCAGCGGTGTGGTTCAACACAATGTCCAGGATCACTTCAATGCCGGCGAGGTGAAAGGCCTTCACCATTTCTCGAAACTCCACGGTCTGCCGCCACCGAGATCCGGCAAAGCTGTAGGACTGCTTCGGAGCAAAGAAGCCGACCGGATTGCAGCCCCAGTAGTTCTTGAGTTTCTCTCCGGTTGTTGGATTCAGCCGCTGCAACTCGTCTTCGTTAAACTCGAGAACAGGCATCAGCTCAATGGCCGTAATCCCGAGGTCCCGGAGATAGGGGATCTTTTCGATCAGTCCGGCGAAGGTCCCCGGATGCTCGACCTTCGAACTGGGATGGATTGTGAAACCGCGAACATGTGCCTCGTATATCACTGTGTCAGAGGCGGAATGCATTGGAGGGGAATCCAACCCCCAGTCGAAATCGTCGCGGGTAATGATGCATTTCGGCGTCGTGCCGGCGTTATCAGTCGTCGAAATACTCAAGTCGGCCAGCCTGCTCGAGGAGTCGTAGCCGCGGGCCGCTATAAAATCCCAATCTTTAACTCCGGCAATTGCTCTTGCATATGGATCCAGAAGCAATCTGCGCGGGTTGAAACGATGGCCTTCTTCCGGTTGATAGGGCCCTTCGATGCGATAACCATAGAGTTGTCCCGGGGCAATGCCTCGCACCCAAACATGCCAGACGTCACCGGTCCGGTTACGTATCGGATTCAAATCGATGACCCTCGTCGGAGATGAATCATCAGGATGTAGGTAAAGCTCCAAATGAACACCGGTCGCATGACGGCTGAACAAAACGAAGTTGACGCCTTCGCCTTGTTGATGTGTGCCCCCGATCGGCAGCGGACTCCCGGCCTCAACGTCACCTGCCTCGGGCGCTGCGACGAGGCCGTCCGTCGGGTTCTGCGCTGCCGCCATTTCCGTCATCGACATCCCTCTTATTCCCGCGTCTCAACTTCCGGAAGTATCATTCTGCTGATCGTCTCTTGAATGCAATAACGCACCAAACCACTCTTGGCGCCCCTCGCGCATGGCACCGAAAATTCGGCGGCATGAGAGCGACGGTTGGCTGACGATCCCCAAATAAGTCATGCACCGAGCAATCTCTTTGGGCCGCTGATATGCTCATTGCTACGTTCGTAGAAACGCAACACGCGGTCCGCTGCCTGCGTCAGGCCGATACGAACGCTCTTCCCAATCGCGCCCCTCTTGCGTGTCGTTTCAGCCAGCCAGAGCGAAGAGCTTGCGCTGCAAAGGTCCACTCCATCCTGCTTGAGGTCGATCTTCAATGCCTTTGCCAATCGTCCCGGCCCCCTACCGATGTCGGCCCACTGCTTTCTTGGATGCCTGCCGTTCATGAGTTCGATGCCGTCGAGTGGCTCAATGGACCGTAACAAGACTCCTGCACCAATTCCAGCCTTCTCGCTCGACACATTTAGCAAATACGAAATCCCGTAGGCGAGATAGACATAGGCATGTCCCCGTTCAAGGTAAAGAACGCTACTCCGTGGCGTCCTCCCTCGGAAAGCATGACTAGCTGGGTCACCAACCGGATAGGCCTCAGTTTCGACAATGCGCCCGCTTAACCTGCCGCTCGCCGTGTCATGAACGATGACCTTGCCAATCAAATACCGCGCCAGTGCGACGGTGTCGACAGGAAGCTCCGCACGCACAAGCCGTCGACGGTCCCGATTTGTATCCAACCGTGCTGAAAGCTTTGATGCAGAAGCCATTGATCCACCGAAAAAATGTTATGCAATCCACTTCTACCCGCCCGAAACCCGGGAATTGAGTATTTCAAAGCCTCAGAGCTGCAATCTCAACCTTGCGGATCAGCCCTTTCCTTTCAATCCAACCGGAGCGCTCTTCGCTTTCTTGTTCCATCCGTGAAACCGCGATGAGTCGCCAGCGTTCCATGCCTCGCGGAGCCCCGGAGCGCTCAGGTCCCAGTCCGGGCGAACTTGACTTGTAACGGTTCGCAGATCCCGCCAAAGATCCACGATCGACGGACGGCCCCAGAACCAGTAGCCGTTATAGACGCTGTAGATCACGAGTCCCGGCTTGAGCACCAGCGTATGCGGGATCATCGGATTATGCTCAGGGTCGGTGTACTCCTGGATGTCGAGATCCTTCTGAATCGTTCGTTCGGGGTCCGAAAGGAAGGTCCACTGGGCCCCCACTGACGCACGGAATTCCTGAAGAGTATGGTGATCGTCGGTGGCGATCGTAACGATCTGTGTGTAAGCCACCGCGATCCTCGGATAGAATGCGGCGAGTTCCAAATGCTGTTGGTGCTCCTTTGGGCAATAGTGACCGCGCGCCAGCGTAAGGATGAGCGGGTCCTCCCCCTGCAACTCGCTGAGGTTGCGCAACTGCCCTGTCTGATCGGGCAGTTCATAGTCGGGGAAAATGCCACCCGGCACAATGTCAGAACGCATGGTTCGACTCCTTCTGTTTCTTTCAAAGATCCAGTGCGACAACCGCATCTGGCCGTGAACAGCACAAAAGCACGTTCCCGGGAGCGGGCATCTCCAGCGGCTCAGGGTGATAGTAAACCGTTCCGCCAATCAGACCAGTCATGCATGTGTGACAGACACCCGTCCGGCATGACCATCTGACCGGAACGTCGCACGCCTCGGCCAGTTCAAGCAAGCTCGCGAACTTCGGATCCCACGCCGCGGTGATCCCGCTGCGCACAAATGTGACTCGAGGGCCGGATCCAGTCGGCCCTTGTGGCTGGTGAGGTATGTGATCAACCTGCGCCATGCCGGGCGTAATCGCCTCGAGAGCGCCGAAGATCTCCGTGTGCACATTCCCGGCGAGTGCACCCCAGTCTCGCAGCCCCTCGCGCATACTCATCAGGAATGACGTGGGGCCACACAGATAGAAGTCACTTCCCTTGGCCACGCCGATTCTCTCGAGCAACGCCGTGTCAATGTGCCCGGGAGCATCAAAGTCCGTGCCCATCTGGTCGGTTGCCGTCGGCCTGCTGTACACAATGTATCCACGCCCGCGAGAGAGCTGTTTCAGCAGCGAGCGCGATTCGTCCGCAAACGGGTGGTCGACGCGATTGCGCGCTCCATAGATCCACCAGATCTCTCGTTGCGATCTTTCTGCAGCGAGTGCGTGCAGCATCGACATCACGGGCGTTGCGCCCACTCCAGCGCTCAGCAGGACCAGAGGATTCTCGCCGGGACGCAGAGTAAAGTTTCCTCGTGGTGCGCTCACATCCAGCACATCGCCTACCTGGCTATGGTTGTCAAGGAAAGAACTTCCAATCCCGTTCAATTCACTCTTGACGCTGATGCGAAAATGATCCACCGCGGGCAAGTCAGATAGCGAATAACTGCGCAGAACAGGCGGCTTGCCCGAATCGACGAGCAACCGTAAAACTACAAATTGGCCCGCCTGAAAGAGAGGAAGATTTTGCCCGTCGATAGGCGTCAGAACGAAGGACGTTACACTGTCGCTTTCCTTTTGGATGCTCGCGATGCGCATCTGCCGGAACGCCGGCCATGCCGGGGCTTGCTCCTCAAAGGCGAGTCCCGGGTTCCCCACCGTGGTCTTGGAACTCAGGTCCTGTTGAAGCATTGCCCTGAACGAGCTTTGCCAACCTTCGCTCAGTGCGGGAATCCGCAGCACTCGTTGCAATTGCTCACTGGCGTGCCCTGGCAAATAAAGCAGGGCATCAACATCAGACACGCTGATTCGCTCCGGGCCATCAGCGATTTTTGCAATGTCATCGCCGGCGCCAACCTCTCCCTCCTGCAACACGCGAAAGTAGAATCCTGGCCTGTGATGCGCTACGAGAAGCGCCGGCATGCGAGTTTCATTCATGCGGATGCCGACGCGGTAGCACGTCACGCGGGGCTGCGTCACCTCAAACTCAGCACCACCGATGCGGTATCGATCGCCGATGCAGACCTCGTTATCACCGAGACCGTCCACGGTGAAGTTCTCTCCGAACTGGCCAAAAGTAAAATCGTTCCTGCCCAAAAACTTCTCCCAGTAGTGGTAAGAATCGATCTGGTAGACGAACACGGCGCGGTGCTCCCCTCCATGGCCTGACAGATCGGCCTGGCCGTCGCCAACTGCGTTAAGCTTGCGCACCATATGCCGCCCCTCGACAGGACTCTTCCAGACCGCCGTGTGTACAGTCTTCCCTTCCCACGTCACATCGCGTGGAAGGCCGACATTTACTGAAAGCAATTGCGGCATCCGCACCTCGCCTGAGTCCAACGTCTGGCTCGAATCTTTTTGTGTTTCACCAACGGCGAGCCGAGCAGCTCCATCCACGTGGAGTATCTCTCCGCTCACATAACCGGCCTCAGCCAGGTAGAGGACGGCATCCGCAATATCCTTCACTGTCGCCTTTTTCATCGGCCGCTGCAACGTCGGATTGCTGGTACCATTCCGGTGCATTTGTGTATCCACAACGCCAGGGGCTACTGCGTTGAAACGGATGCCGTCATTGGCGTACTCGACCGCGAGATTCTGTGTCGCGGCGTTCAACCCACCTTTCGTCATCATCGAAATTGAACCATTCTCGCCAGCTATTGGCCGATCGGCGAGCGCCGCGGTGATGCTGATGACACAACCTGACTTCCGCTTCAACATCTCTCTTACAGCAAGCTGAGTGATCAAGAAGAATCCGAGAAGATTGGTGGAAACCAGTGCATCAAATCATCGAAGGTGAAATCAGTGAATGGCCTGGTAAGAAAGATGCCAGCAACATTCACCAGGACATCGACGGTTCCGAACGTACTTACTGCCGCGCCGACTGCGGAAATTGCAGTTTCCCGAACGGTAATATCACCATCGACGAGAACCAGCCTTTCTGAGCCCGCGAGCTTTTGACTAGCGTCACGAGAGGTCGCGACGACGTTGTAGCCTTTTTCGAGGAACTGCTCGACCAAGCCAGCACCAATACCGCCCGATGCTCCGGTGATGATCGCTGTCTGTTTGTCCGGCATAGATCCCCCTCGCGTCGTCCCAAGCATCAAGGTGCATAATGAGTAAAAACAAGGTCGCTTCCCTTGGCCTTCTCATGGCAGGGGAAGCAGCTTTTCATAAACACCGCGTCGCCATGTTTGCCGTCTTGAAAATGACCGAACCCCCAACCACCTGTTGCGGCGTACTTCTTTGAGTCCTTCACCATGAATTGAACGTTAGACGGCGCACCGGGAACGAAAGATTGAGCCTGGCCAAAGACCTTATTGTTTTCGTCCGACGCAACGTAGTGGTAATGCAAGGCGGCAATGATCGCGCCATCCGGGAAGGGGAGTTTTCCTTCTCGATAGGCTTTGATCGCAACATCGTTGCCCAGCACCGCACCCAAGCTGTTGAGGCTGCCTGCTTCATGAGCCGAGGAAATCCAACTCCAATCACGGTACCCATCAGGGATTTCCGTAACAAAGGGTGCAACGGCTTCCCCATCCGCTTGTCCGGGGGCAGGCAGCGTAATAGTAACAATGCCTGCAAGTGCTGCGACTACGGCCACAAAGATTGTTAAGCGTTTCATACTGCCTCCTCGATTTTGATGACACTTGGAACGCGAGACTTCTGATTTGACTCTGCCGACGTCAACGATCTCAACAGAACTTCGAAAGACGGACAATTGGACGATGGTATGGTCGATACTTTGGTATTGGCTCTTCAGCTATTGATCCTGCCTGGCAAACAACTGACTTAAATGGCCTGACGCTGGCGATCCCTGTATGCAATTGCGACCATCACGGCACTACCGCACAAATGCGAGCGTCACGGCGTACCAGTCGCGACTGTCCTTCCATACCTGCGCTTGCAAACCGGGCCGCTAGCGGCGGCCCAGCCTGGCCTGTCCCGATAATGATCGCGTCAAACTGCTTCATCGGCGTGGTCATCGCGCGCCTTCGACGTGAATTTTTCCATCCCGGGCTGCTTCTTCGGGCGTCTTGCCGTCCTGGCGCGCGATGATGTAGGCGGCGTACCAATCCGACCACTGGTGCTTCGGCGCGGTGGGTTCGTATTCGCCGTGATGCTTCTCGGCCTCTTGCAGGAGCCCGGTCAGCGTCGCCACATCCAAAGAACCAAGCCCGCGGCCGGGCAGGCGTGTTGTGACTTCCTGGAGGAGCCATCCATTGCCGTCGGGATCAAGAAACGTGGCAAACGAGCCGTAGGTTGCATGCCCGGGTGCGGGCCCGCTGATGCGTCCGCTGCCGTCGTTCAGAAACTGCGCGCCTGGCGTTCCAGGGTGGAACACCTCACTGACCTCAACACCGCGAGCGACAAGATCTTCTCGCGCTGCTTTAACGTCGGAGACAATCAGGTAGAGGCTGTGGGCCGAACCTGGATCCGCAGACGTGATCTTCGAACCAAACTGAACTGAGCACCCTGAGCCCGGAGGCGTGAACTGGACGACACGAAATCCATTGTCAAATGGGAAATCGGCGTCGAGACGCCAGCCAAGCCTGGTGTAGAACTCCTTCGAGCGGTTTACGTCCGCCACGGAAATGACGATCGCCTCCAGCTTCAAGTCAACTGTTTCGCCCAAAGCATCGCTGGCCGGCCTACTACTCACAAACGCACCCGGAGTCACCATTCTTCCTCCACGTTCAACGGATCTATCGCTGCCCAGACATTTGCCCGATCCCGATCAACCAGAGTCCATTAGGCCAGAATCACGGTGGCGAATCTATTGGACGAACGTATCGATTTCCGACAAATTCTGGATCGGGGATATGGGTGCGGGATGGCACCTGCACCGGCCCACAGGACCCCGATACCGAGGTATTGGCCAATACATTTGTCCAATGGATTCTGACCACCACCTGTGGCTGAATCCAGGTGTGCAAGCAGCGATGCGCCTGTCAATGATAAGCGAGGGGAGGGCAAAGACATGCCGGAAGCGACATGGAAACCTCACGAGACAAACGGACGCCTGACAATGCAGAGCGACCTGCCGGACAGCGTCTACGCGTTTCCAAAGCAGCGCAAGGAGCCGCTGACCGACGCGCAACATGTGCGTAACGCGGTTGCGCGATTCGATCAAGTGATCGACGTCTCCGACGCTGACCGTGCTTTGGCATTCGCGAATATCGAGAAGGCCGCAAAGTACTACGACATCAACCTCGGGGAAACGTCGTGGCACGATCTTGGCGTTCATCCTCAGAAGAATCGAGAAGAGACTGCCGCCAAAGGCGCCGCGACCCGCGAACGCCGAGTGCAGCGCTGAGAATCCGCTGGCCAGGTATTCGACAGGCAGAAAAAGGAACGGCAAACGGAAAGTCTCAACCAGCCAGAACCAAACCTGAACAGGAGATGGAATATGACGGACACAAACTCGGTAATCGCGGTCTATGAGAACCACTCGGGAGCGGAAGCAGCGGTGAAGGAACTTCAGAAGTCAGGGTTCGACATGAAGAAACTATCCGTAGTGGGAAAGGACTACCACACGGAGGAACATGTCGCCGGATACTACAACGCGGGAGACCGGATGAAGTATTGGGGCAAGTGGGGTGCATTCTGGGGCGGTTTCTGGGGATTGCTGTTTGGCGCTGCATTCTTCTGGGTGCCCGCGGTAGGTCCCGTGCTGGTCGGTGGCCCATTGGTTGCCTGGATTGTCGCCGGACTTGAGAACGCGGCGCTCGTTGGGGGTTTGAGTGCTCTCGGCGCAGGCCTGTACAGCATAGGGATTCCAAAAAACAGCGTCGTCGAGTACGAGGCCGCTGTAAAAGCCGGCAAGTACGTCGTGGTCGCTAATGGGACTGCTGCCGAGGCGGCCAAGGCCAGAGAGATCTTGAACACGTCGAAACCAGCCCAGGTGACCGATCACGTTCTCGAACCTGCGATGCAAGCAGCAACGCGCTGAACGCACGTCGAGTGGGGATCGGAGCGACCCTCGATCCCCACTTCTTTTTTTCAACAGGGAGAGACGTTAGAAGCCGTAGTTCTTTTTTCGCAAGGCGTTCTTGTACGCATCACGCGCCTTCTTGGCAGTCAGCTCCGCATCGTGAAGTTTGAAGCCGGCGTCATCCCACTTCTCCATCTGAACCATGGAGTGGTCCTCTGTGGCGAGCGATTCCTCGGCCCGAATCGTTCCTACCCAGGCATCCACGGCTTGCTTGTAGGAGCGAAGTAACTGGTCAAAATCCTGATCATCCATGGTTGTGAACATAGAATTGATCCGATGTTCAGTCAATTGGGAATGGTCACTTTTCACAGGAGTTTAACG
>Ga0302275_10003246_pt1 | contig 16584 bp, 18 predicted proteins | sample III_Bog_N2_2_FD_200229 | JGI IMG/M metagenome (GOLD analysis project Ga0302275, IMG submission 200229) | Peat permafrost microbial communities from Stordalen Mire near Abisko, Sweden - III_Bog_N2_2 | ecosystem: Environmental > Terrestrial > Soil > Wetlands > Peat | place: Sweden: Abisko...
GAGCGGGGGGCGGTGATGCCCACCGGGCCGAGTGGGTGGTCCGGATCGGCCCGGGGCGCCACCGTCAGGGCGAGCGGCAGGCCGAACTGGTCCACGCAGGTGGTGTTGCCGTGGAAGCCGGCCCCGTCCAGGTTCAGCTCGATCCAGTCGAACCAGGTGTCGCGGTTGGGGTCGGTGGGATTGCCGGGGTCCGGCTGGACCAGGCCCAGGGTGGCCTCGTCCACCCGCAGCCGGAGCGGGACGCCCACGCTCAGGTAGATCCGGCCGCTGGCCAGGGTCTGGTTCCGGTCCAGGTCCAGGTACGGCAGCTCGTCCAGCGGGATGGCGTAGTCGCACCAGGTGCGGCCCTGCCAGGGCACCACGTTGTCGGAAGGCGAGCAGGGCCGGGCCCGGCCGGTGCGGTCCAGGTGGCCCAGGGCTCCACTGGCGTCCCGGCCGGTGATCACCACGAAGGCCGGCAGGCCGCGCAGGGGGCCGAGGGTGGCGTTGCGGAAGCTGATGCGCACGTGATCCGCATCGACCGGAGCGGGTTCCGGACCGGGCCGGGCCACGGCGGAACCCAGGGTTCCGGGCGGGGCCACCGCCAGCGCCGCCAGCAGGGCGAGGGCCTGGAACCAGCGGCGCGAGCCCGGGGCGGCGGCGCGGGAAGGAGCGGAAGGGAGGGGCATGGCGGCCTCATGGCATTCTGAAAAGCAGTCTCTAAAGGGGTGAAAATCCGGAATTTGGAAAAGGCCGCGGGACGACGCGGCGCCCCCCATGTTAGGCGGCCGGCTGGGCCACGCAACCGCTTTGGGTGGCCCGGTCGGGCCGCGAAGGCTGGTATGCTGGGCGTGGTTTCCCTTGTAATCATCGTCATCCAGGCCTCTTGTCTCCATGGCCACAATCCTCCCTGGGCCCTCCGGATGTTCCTGCCTCATCGCCAAGGGCGCCCGCGCCTCCTGCTTGCCCTGCTGACCCTGGCCGTGGTTCTGGCCCTGGGCCTGGGCTGCCGCCGGGATCCGCGCCCGCCCCTGCGGGCCCGGAACGGGGTGCTGGATCTGGCCGGCTGCGATCTGGGTGGGCGCCCGCTGCGCCTGACCGGTCCCTGGGCGTTCTACTGGGAGCGCTTCCTGGATCCCCAGGTGTTCCAGGATGGCGCCGGCCCGGCGCCGGACGGCTACCTGGCGGTGCCCCGGGCCTGGAAGGGGCTCAGCGTCGGCGGCCGTCGGCTCGGCGGCACCGGCTACGCCACCCTGCGCCTGCGGCTGCTGCCCGGGCCGGCCCACCCGCCCCTGGCGCTGAAGCTGACCGGTGTCGCGTCCGCCTGCAGGCTGTGGGTGGACGGCCAGCTCCGGGTGGACAGCGGGCGCCTGGCCCCGAACGGCGACCAGGAGGTCCTGGCCTTCGCCCTGCAGCAGGTGCCGATCCAGCTGGCGGACCGGCCCGTGGAACTGGTCCTGCAGGTGTCCAACTTCCACCGCCGGGACGGCAAGCTGCCGGACCTGATTCTGGGCCGGCAGGACGCGCTGGCGGCCGGACAGATCCGGCAGTGGGGCCTGGCCCTGTTCGTGATCGGCACCCTGTTCGTGATGGGGATCTACCACCTGGCGCTGTTCCTGTTCCGGCGCAGCAACCCGGCCCCTCTGTTCTTCGGGCTGTACTGCCTGCTGTGGCTGGGGAATCTGCTCTGCGTCCGCACCAGCGGCTGGGCCATTCTGCTGTTCTGGCCCACCCTGTCCGGGAACTTCCTGTACAAGACCTACGAGTTCTGCTACTTCATGGCCATGCCCATGAGCTTCCAGTTCTTCCGGGTCATCTACCCGCAGGAGTTCCCCCGCTGGGTGGCGAAGGGCTTCTGGATCCTGGCCGGGGGCTACGCCCTGCTGACCCTGTTCGGCTCCACCCTCGCTGTCTCCAACGGGCTGCCCTGGTACCACCTGGCGAGCGGGCTCAAGCTGCTGATCACCGTGGGCGCCCTGGGCCTGGCTTCTCGCCGGGGCCGGTCCGGGGCCTGGATCGTCCTGGTGGGCATGCTGGTGCTGGGCGTGACGAGCCTCAACGACATGCTCAACGAGCTGCTGGTGATCGAAACGCCGCTGCTGATGCCCATCGGCATGCTGGCCTTCCTGCTGGCCCAGGCCCTGGTGCTGGCCATGCGCTTCTCCCGGCTGTTCGGCAGGGTCGAACTCCTGTCCGGCAGGCTGGGACGGCAGAACCAGGTGCTGCAGGCGGAGATCAGCGCCCGGGTCCGGCTGGAGCGGGAGGTGCTCTCGGTGAGCGAGGCGGAACGGCGCCGCATCAGCCAGGAGCTGCATGACGGACTGTGCCAGGAACTCACCGGCGCGCGCCTGCAGTGCGTGGCCCTGCAGGGCGGGCCGGGCGGGGATCCGGGCCTGGCCCGTCTGGGGGTCCTGCTGGAGCGTTCCCTGGACCGTGCCTATGATCTGGCCCATGGGTTGTGGCCCGTGGAGCACACGCCCGAGCAGGCCTTGGTGGCCCTGGCCGAGCTGACCCAGCGGGTGGCGGAGGCCAGCGGCTGCCTGGTGGATTTCCAGCTGGAACGCGGCTGCATGACCTGCAGCCACCCGGGCATCCCCGCCCTGGGCCGGATCGCCCAGGAGGCGCTGGGCAACGCGGTGAAGCACGCTCGCGCCACCCGGATCCTGGTGCGCCTGGACTGCGGTTCCAGGGACGTCGCCTGCCTGACTGTTCAGGACAACGGCCAAGGCCGGCAGCCGGGCGCGACCCGGGGGGGACTGGGGCTGCGCATGATGGCGCACCGTGCCCGCTCCGTTGGCGGCAGCTTCCACCTGGAGGATCGGCCGGACGGAGGGGTGCGGGTCACCTGCAGCCTGCCCTGCCGGGCGCGGGGTTAGTGCCAAGTGAACGGTATTTGGGCCAGGAACCTATCCGGCAGAATTAACACCAAATATTAGGGTCCTGGACCGAGGTTGGCCGGACCATCCTCTTTCCTTCACACCCTGGAGGGTTCGTGAACCCATTTGGTACCAGCAAGACGACCAAGGCTGCCGCCGGCACCCTCGCAGGCCTTTTGCTCGCTTGTGCCGGGTCAGCCTTCGTCCAGGCGAACGATACCGAGCCATCGTCCGTGCCCGCCACCTCCCAAAGCAGTTCCTTGAGCAACCTGCTGCGCAGTTCGTCGAGCAGTACCCCTTCCGAGCCTTCCGCGCCACCCGAGGAAGTCCTTGATTGCGTTTCGCCGTTCGGTCGAGCCCACTTCCAGCTTGACCTGAACGGACCCGTTGGTCCGAATCAGCAAGCCTCCACCCATAGGCTGACCGGAAACATCCTGCCCCTTCCCGATGGAGACCTGGCCGTGTGCATGCTCCAGGGGGCTTTCCTGAGTGTCATCAAACTGCATTGGCCAACCCACAGGCCTTCGAGCTTCCTGGCCTTCCCGGGCGAAGCGCCGACCCGTCCTCCGAAAATTCAATGCGCTCCGGGAACGACCGGCCTCACCCACGTGTGCGCCATCAGCCCGTCCACCCTTCTGGCCGTGACCAATCTCGGCCACATGCTGAGGATCGACCGTGAAACGGCTGCGGCCGGCGGCGTGCAGGACCATGAGCGGGGCTGGGGGACGGAAACCTTCGCCGCTTTCGGGGGGCTTGGCACCTCGGGTGCTCCCGATTGCATGATCGCCCTGCCTGACGGTGCCATTCTGGCTGGCCGCAATGATTCCGGCGCCGTCCACGTCTACCCCCGGGGCGGAACGGCCACGCTGTTCGCCGGAACGGGTACCCGTGGCCATGGGATCGGCAGCACCGCCCTCGAAACGGAAATCATGGACGTCAGCGCGCTCCTTCGAGAACCGGATGGTTGCACCCTTATCGGGGACGCTGCCAACGGCCGGGTGCTGCGGGTGGCCATGGGCGGAGCCGTCACCCTCCTCATCGACCAGGCGAGGGTTCGCGAAGCCCTGGCCGGCATGCCTTCACGGCTGAAGGAACCCTTTGCCCCGGGGTACCTCGCCCGGCTCGGGACCGGCTCGATCCTGGTTGCAGATGACAACAATTCGCAAGTGCTGCAGGTCGATCCGGACGGAAGGATCACCGTCTTCGCGGGCTGCGGTCCAGGGGAGCAAATGCTGGGCGCTTGGATGTACCCGAGCACGCGCACCCAGGATCCCACGGCCATGCCCCTCGGGAGGGTCCAGTCCATGGTTGTGCTGCCCGACGATACGGTGGTCCTGTCCTTCCATGGAACTGGTCGGCTGCTGACGGTCTATCCCGCGGACGAACTGCAGCGGGACCTGGAGGTCCTGGTGGAGCGCGGCCTGGCCGCCGGTGCTGCCGGGAGTTGGGATGAGGTTGCCAGGGTCTACCAGCACTTCCTCCAGATCCAGAGGCCGCGGCTGCCTTGGGGGACCGGCCTCGATTGCCTGCCCAAGGCCCTGATCGATGTGGTGGGCGGTTATCTGGTGCCCACGCACTTCGAAAGAGCCCGCATCTGCCAGGCCCAGATCTGGCTCAAGCGGCGCCTGGTCGCCATTGGCGCTGACGGCGCCGTCCACTTCCCGCCCCCGCCTCCAGTCCCTGGTGCCAGTCCCTCCTCCTCGACCGGGTCCTCCGACCCGGAAGGCAAGGCCGAGCTGCCGCCGGCTCGGGGCGATCGAAAACGGGCCGCCGAGCACGAGGCTGATGCCTGCGAATCGGTGGAGAAAAGGGCCCGCTGATCGTACTACCACGCCCGGCCCTGGGCCGCCACGATCGGCCGGAGCCCGGCCACCATCTGGAGCAGATCCTCGGGATTGAGGGCCTGGTCCTTGTCGCACAGGGCCTGTTCCGGCCAGGGGTGGGCCTCCACGATCAGGCCGTCGGCGCCGGCCGCGGCGGCGGCCAGGGCCAGGGGGATCACCAGCTCCCGGTCGCCGGCGGCGTGGGAGGGGTCGACGATGATCGGCAGGTGGGTGAGGCGCCGGAGCACCGGCACGGCGCTCAGGTCCAGGGTGGCCCGGGTGCTGGTCTCGAAGGTGCGGATGCCGCGCTCGCAGAGGATCACCTGCAGGTTGCCGCCGGACAGCAGGTATTCCGCGGCCAGGAGCAGTTCCTTGATGGTGGCGCTCATGCCGCGCTTGAGGATCACCGGCTTGTCCAGCCGACCCAGCTCCTTGAGCAGGGCGAAGTTGTGCATGTTCCGGGCGCCCACCTGGAGCACGTCGGCGTGCTCCATCACCGCGGGGATGTCCTCGATGGTGAGCACTTCGGTGACCGTGGGCAGGTCGTACTGGCGGCCGGCCTCGCGCAGGTACTTCAGCCCCTCCAGGCCCAGGCCCTGGAAGGCATGGGGCGAGGTGCGGGGCTTGAAGGCGCCGCCCCGGAGCAGGGTGGCGCCGCTGGCCCGGACCAGCCGCGCGGCCTCCAGGATCTGCGCCTGGCTTTCCACCGCGCAGGGTCCAGAGATGAGCACGAAGTGGCCCTCGCCCAGGGTCGCCCCGCCGATGCGCAGGCTGGCCCGGCTGCGGTCGGGGTGTTCCGCCCGGACCGGGGCCGCCGGCAGTTCCAGCACGCAGGCCTCGCCGGCCGCTTCCTCTACCGCCGCGGGCTCGGCGCCGAGCTCCGGCGCCGGGCCCTGGTCCAGGTGGCCGTCCTGCTTGCGGGTGCGGGACGGGTAGCTGCCCAGCAGGCGCAGGTTGGTGCAGCAGGAGCGCAGCTGCACCAGGGCGCCGGCCAGGGCCGGGCTGGCCATGTGCCCCTCCACGTCCACGAAGAACAGGTACTCCCAGGGCATGTCCGGCAGCGGCCGGCTTTCGATCCGGGTCAGGTTGACCCGGGCGGCGGCGAACACCTGCAGGGCGTGCACCAGGGAGCCTTCGTGGTGGTTCACCCGGAACAGCAGGGAGGTCTTGCAGGGCAGCCGCAGATCCGGGGATTCGGGCTCCCGGGCCAGCAGCACGAAGCGGGTCTCGTTGCATTCCCGGTCGGCCAGACTCCGGGCCAGCACCTCCAGGCCGTTCAGCCGGGCCGCTTCCTCCGAGCAGATGGCGCCCACTTCCCGGCGCCCCCGGGCGTCCAGCTCCAGCAGCGACGAGGCCGAGGCGGCGGTGTCGGTCCAGGGTTCCCGCCGGGCCCCCTCCAGGCTGGACAGGAAGGTTTCGCACTGGGTCAGGGCCGCCGGGTGGCTGCGGATCTGCTTCAGGTCGGCCAGGCGGGTGCCGGGGATCACCGCCAGCACGTGCTCCACCTGCCAGATCTCCTCGTCGACGATGTGCAGGTTGTGATCGCAGATGAGCCGGTTCACGTCGGCGATGCTGCCGCCGATGCTGTTCTCCACCGGCAGCAGGCCGTAGTCGATCTCGCCGTGCAGCAGGGCCTTGCCCACCTCCTGGAAAGTGCCGAAGCCGGTGCAGACACTGTCCCGGATGGTGCGGTGGGTCATCAGGTCGGCCGCCGCCAGCGCGCTGTACGAACCGGGTTGGCCCTGGTAGCCACAGCGGATCCGCACCCCGGCGTTCCCGGACTTGGCCATGAACGCTTCCTGCACGCGCCGGGACTGGTTGAGTACCTCCTTGAGCACCCGCCGGGCGAAGGGCGCCGACAGGCCCAGGGTCTCGGCGTCCTGGATCCAGCGCGCCTGGATGCGCAGTTCGCGCTCGGGGTCCAGGAGCGGCTGGTCCGCTTCCTGGCCCTTCACCGAGCCCACCCGGCGCACGGCGTCGAAGCGGCGGGCCAGGATCTGGATGAGCTGGCGGTCCGCCTCGTCGATCTCCTTGCGGATCGGTTCGAGCGGATCGGCCGCGTCGGATGGCTGGGGGGTGGTTTCCTTGGGGGACATGCGGGACTCCAGGTGCTGTCCGCTCGGTCGCCTGGGGTCGGGGATCACGAAAAAACCCGTCCACCAGGTGCTTGGCGGACGGGTGAGTGGGATGTTCGGCTCAGACTAGTTCGTCGCCCCCACGAATACCCGACCACCGCCGATAAAAAAGCGGCGGGCGCTGGTAAACGTAAAGGTGGAAGTGGACATGCTGCCTCAACAGGGAGAAGTATAGCCGTGCCGGGCGGGCGGGTCAAGGGGGGGATGGGGCAGGGGGCTGCCCCATCCCCCCCACACGATTCCGGACCTTCGGGCTTGCAAGCAGGGATTGAATGATGACAGCTGGTGGTTGGATCAGAAGCGGGGCCGGGTCCTGCGTCGAATGCCCGGTCAGGCAAGATGGCCCTGCTTTCCGCTGAAACCTGCGGTGCGATTGGACGATCCGGGTTGGAGGGGACCTCTCAGAATGCAGCGGCGCGGAAGAATCACTCTTGCACAGTATCCATGTATGGCTATCCTGTGGACGGAGGCTACCCATTGATAGCGTCATTTGCCGACTCGTCAACGAGAGCCCTCTTTGACGGCTACCCCAAAAAGGCTTTCAAAAGCATCCCGCCAGATATTCATGCCGCAGCCATACGGAAGTTGGACATGCTCAATGCCGCTGCAATCCTCGATGACCTGAAATCACCTCCTGGAAACAAGTTGGAGGCGCTGAAAGATGATCTCTTGGGGCTTCACAGTATCCGAGTAAACGACCAGTGGCGGATTGTCTTCCGCTGGCAAGGATCTGACGCCTTCGAAGTTCAAATCATCGATTACCACTAAGGTAGGCCAGCCATGATCCCTTCACACCGCACTCCCACTCATCCCGGAGAGATCCTGCTTGAGGAATTTCTCGCTCCCTTAGGCATCACCCAGGTTCAGTTGGCCGCCCATATCGCTGTGCCCACTCAACGTGTAAATGAACTGGTTCGCGGAAAGCGCGGAGTTACCCCAGACACCGCCTGGCTTTTGAGCAAGGCTTTCAGTACGAGCCCGGAATTCTGGCTGAATCTCCAGTCAATCTATGATCTATCTCGAACTCGCCCTCAGCGCACGATACGCCCGATGAGAAAGGTGAGCTGATTTGAACTGGGGCGCCTCCTCTTTGCGCATCTCGGTGGGGCGGTGCCCCGCTCGGGCCTAACGCCAGCGTTGAACCTAGCCGCTTGCGCGGCGGTGAACGTGAGATTTCGGTAACTTGAGGAATACAGGCCGATTTGCGGCGTGCCTATGGCCATCTCCTTCCTAGCGGTAAGTTCCGCAGGAGGAATAGTCATGCGTGACGTCTTTGAGCGAATGGCCTGGGACATGGCCTTTGCGAAGAAATCGGTCCGGACCCAGAAGATATACCTATCGGACGCCAAAGCATTCGCGGCGTTTCATGGGCGATCTCCGGAGGAAATGGGACAACCGGAGGTCATGGTCTGGGTTGAGCACCTGGTCGAGCGCCAGGTCTCGCCCTCCCGGCTGCGCCAACACCTTGCGGCACTGACCTTCCTCTACAGGAAGACCCCTCTGCCCGGATTGTGGCGGGGGCATGGAGCGGACCAACGTGAGAATCCCAGGCCTGCGTGCGCCTCCTGGAGGATGCGATGCCTGACGTCCTCAAAGCGCATCCACCGGAGCAAACGCCTGGGCACCAGGCCCGCATCGTGCTGGCCGCCAGGGTGGAGACCACCTCAGAAGGCCGAAGGCAATGCGCCTTTCCGGCGGACCCCCCTGTCGAAGATCACGCCGACGGCCTTGGAAGGCGCCAAGGACTGACGAGTGGCCTCGAGGCTTGGACGCGATTGGAAGGAACATGGAGGTGGGCAATGCTTTGCGCTTGACGGACAATTGGCGCATGCCGCTTTGAAGTCCTGCTTTGCCCCTTGCGCGTGGGTACCTTAGTAACCACACTTGGAACAGGAGGCTGATTATGCTTCACCCCAACCCGACACCTGCGCCCCTGCCCGCTCCCATCCGCGCCAGGGTGATCAAGGACGGAAACTCCGTTGCCGTGCGCCTGCCTGCTTCCCTTGGGCTGAAACCTGGTGAAGAAGTGGATATCGACATCCGCCGAGTAAGTGCATGGCCTGCAGGCTTTTTCGATCTGGAGCCCAGCCCCGATTTCCCGATGCCCGAGCGCACCAGCCCAGCAACCCGGGAGGCCCGAAAAAAACGGCTCTTTGGTGGGAAGAGTGATCTCTGATGACCGCCTTCCTGCTGGATACCAACTTCTGCATCCACTTCATTCGTGGCCGCGCCTGGGCACGCTCTGCCCTGGCCAGGGTCCAAGTGTTGGATGTTGCCATCTCAGCCGTTACAGTCGGCGAACTCTATGAAGGAGCTCACAGATCAGACTTCCCAACCAAGGAGTTGGCCAAGGCAGAAGCCTTTCTGAAGCCCTTCCAGGTCATCCCATTAGGCCGGGAAGAAGCCATAGATTGGGGTTTGATCGAAGCCCGGCTCCGCAAGGAAGGAAATCCAATAGAAGCTGAGGACAGCATGATTGCGGCCACCGCGCACAACCATGGCTTGACACTCATTACCGGCAACATGAAGCACTTCGCTCGCGTGAAAGGGTTGAAAGTAGTGGACTGGGAAGAAAATCCGCCGAAAGGTTGAACCTCCTGTTATTGCAGAACCGATGATCGCCTCGATGCTTCGGCGCTCCGATGGTGCCCGTCATGAAAGCTAATCCGAAATGCTGAATTAGCGCGTTTTATGACTACGCCGAAACCGAGGTGATCTGAACCTCCAGACCGAGCGTCCGCAACTCCCGAAGGTGCCTTTGGATGATGTCGTCGACTACCCGGTCCATGGGGCCTCCTTGAACAAAGGGGGGACGTCCCAGGCGTGGGTGCAGAAATTATTGACATGTCATCCATGCTGCCTCTTTCAATGAAGCAACGCATGCGTTGCTTCATTTCGTGGTAACTCTACCCAGGCGGGCCAGTCTAACGCTCGGAGTTCCCTCTCCCATAGGCGAAACGGCATCCATTTAGGACATCCCCAAAATGATCCTGCGCCGTCTGGCCCGCACCGATCAGGCCTTGCGCCCCATGTCCCGAGATACTGTTCAAGCTTTCAGCCATCGTGGCGCCTCCAGGGGGGCAGAGAGTCTAACGCCGGCATTGACCGGCACGGCCCCGGCGGCGCGCTGAGGGGAGACGAACAGACATGGTCATGGAAATGCTTAAAGGGGAGAAGGATGGGGCCGGTTCGCGTCGAACGCAGGGTTAGACAGGGACGCCAATGCATTTCGCTGGAGACCGCTGTATGACTGGATTTGACGCGACTGGAAGATGCTGACGCTGGAACCGCAAGAACCTCCCATTGGTATCAGCTTGGGATTGTGAAACCGACGGCTTCGGCAGCTTTCAATAAGGCCGCATCAAAGGCGAGGAACTGGACTTCGCCATCGAACAGGCCGCGAAGCATACGCCTAGACTCTCGAGCGGAGGCGAGATGAATGGCATCGTAGGTTCTCAAAGGAAATCGCTGAGCCAATTGACGAGCATTCTCCAGGACCTCCTCGGCAAGTTCCACCTCTTGGATTGATTGATCCCAATAGTCTTCCAGGCTGCCCTGGTGGTGAGGCAATTCAGCCGCAGAGATCCGGCCGAGATGCACCATGCGGGCAAGGCTCACAGAGGCCTCGGTGAAACCCAGGCGGCTTACCAAGAGAATATCTGCACTCCCCCGCCCTTGGGCCAAGGCACGAACCCGCGCGCTCCCATCCTCCTCGACGAAGAGCTTGATCAAAGCCGAAGTATCCATGTAGAGCGCATATTTGGAACGACGGATCACCACCTTAACCCTCCCGGTCCATCATGATGAGTTCCGAGGCTGTTGGGCCTTTACCTTTCAGCTTGATAGGCGTTGGGAGGGGGCCAGGCCGCTTGAGGTAACGAACAGAATTCATTCCAGTTCCGTGCTGAACCAAGTCTGCGATTGGCGTCCCATGATTGGTGATGATCACACGGGTCCCTTCCTTAGCCTGTTTGGTGAGGCTACTCAGGTTTGCTTTAGCATCCCGCAGGGAGATGGTTTCTTCTTGAAGCACGCGGGCAGTCTTTTGCATGGTGCGCTCCTCTCCGAACAGGTTAGGCCATTTGTAGTCACCGTGAAACCACTTTTGGATGATCAACACACCGATTAAACGTCAGTATGGGCACACGCTCCTTGTCTCGGTGGGTCGGGGGCCCGCTCGGGTCTAACGCTAGCGTTGACCGGCACAGCCCTGGCGGCGCGAACAGAGGAGGGCGGCCGTTTGCATGGTGGTGGCGGCATGGTGGGTTATCTCAAGGGCTGTGTCCGGGGTCGAACGCTCCGGTTAGGCAAGACGACGACGTTTTTTTGCTAAAGCCCGCGGCGCGACTGTGTATGCGACTGCATAGAAACTGCAAACTTAACGGTTCTGCGGTTTGACCGGAGCGCGCTTGTTCCCGCTGGAGCCCCGGTTTTACTGGAATGGCTAAGGCATCCGGTTGGCAAGAAGACTGTCGATCAAATGCTGGGTTTGAGGACTAAATTGCTCAAACTCATCATCCTGCATCAATGATTCCCTTCTGAGCATAAGAGCAAGCTCAACGGCCCGGGACCGCCTCAGGTTATCGTTGAAAAGGAACCCAAGTTGCTTATCCTTGCGCTCTATTAACCGATATAATTCAAGATAACGCTGGTGATAGCTCGGCAGCGTGCCGGCATTCAACTGGTTGACCTCTTCAAGGACTCGCTGGCAATACCTCTCCAATCCGGAATTATAGAAGTCTCGAAGTCGCTTCCAGTCTCCCTCCGGCATTTCCAGCGGCATAGCGTTACTCCGCTGCTCGAGCTAATTGTGCCTCCAATGACAGCATAGAAACACTACCTCTTTGCAGGCCTCGGCGGGTCGGCGCCCTGATGGGCCTAACGCCAGGATTGACCGGCACGGCCCTGGCGGCGCGCTGAAGGGAGGACGGGCGATGGAATGATGATGCCGGCTTGGAGGATCGCATACGGGGCTGTGTCCGGAGTCGAATGCCCGGTTAGGCAGATGGCCCTGCTTTTCGCTGAAAACAGCGGCGCGACTGGATTGGACGCGATAGTTAGGCAAAGACGGCCCTGAATTGAGCGCTGAAACCCGCGGCGCAACTGGATCAGGCAGGAGTAATAGGCTTGGTCTGCCAGGCGATTTTGACTTTTCGATGCTGTGCCACACAGTCGCGGAGGTACAGGTTGATGAGGCTCTGGTAGGGGACACCAGCCTCCATCGCCATATCCTTGAAGTAGAGGACGACCTCCTCGGAAAGCCGCATGGTTACAGGTTTTTTGAGCTTGGAGGCATAGGGGTTCTTGCGCGACTTCATGGTTGAAAGATCGTATTCAGGCTTCATGGCTATTCACCTCCATAGAATGCGCTTTCCCGGTTTGTAGCCTTGCGCGCGGAAATGATTCGAATGATGTTACCGGCCCCTTGCTCGCAGTGGCTAACAAGGAGAAGTCGAGCCTTGGAGCTAAGGCCGAGCAGGAGGAAGCGATCTTCAGAAGTTGAGTGTTCATCGTCATAGAACTGGACAGCGAATTCATCATAGAAGGTGGATTGTGCCTCTTCAAAGGAGACGGAGTGCTTCTTGAGATTTGCCACTGCTTTGAGGGGGTCCCACTCGAACCGAATCATCAATACAGTGTATTGATCTATGTGGACACGTCAAGAGGTGGGGAGGCCCAACCGGTTCAGCTGGACCTTACCCACCTGCCCGCCTCATGCACCGATACCCCGGTCGGGCCTAACGCTCAAGTTGAGTTGGCCCCGCACCGGCCGCAGTAATACGGGAGGCGGATGCTTGTGGCCGCGAGCACCTCAAAGGGGCCGATCTGAGTGCGGGGTCCAACCTCGAACGGCGGGTTAGGCAGGGTACGGGCTTGATCCTTTCGATGAAACCCGCGGCGCGACTGGTACCGGCCGCCGAGAAAAAATAAGCAGGAACAGAGAACCATTCCCGCCACAAGGAACACTCATTACCTAGTTGCACTGCATCAACGGAGCAAACTCAATTTGTTTTCTCAACTCACCCTAAGTGTAGTCACAGCGTAAACTCTAAGGAGAATAGCATTGATGATAGCGTTGATAAAAACTGCTTTGATTGCAGCCGCATTGTTTGGAGGAGACCCGATACCAGGTGAATTTGTTGGAGCTGCCAGCCTGCCTTTGCATGGTGTTGAACCTGCCTGTGCGAGTTCGGCATTTCGAGCCTGGACGGTTGAACTGAGCTTCCCTTCAGAAGAGGCAAAAAGAGAGTGCCATTATTATGGAATGCACCAACTGGTTTACTCAATGTCATGGAAAGAAGAGGAGACAAAAGAACCTTATTCACTGATTTATACCGTTTATCATCTCTGTTCTCCTAAGGATAATATCGTTGCCGCTTTGGCTAAAATAGAGAAGTTGTGCCCCGAGGCGCAATTCGTAAGCGTCAAGGTCACTGAGGTCCGGGCGGAGAACGGCGTACCGACTTCAATTGGGTGGTGATGACAGGCGGTTTTTAATGTTCACTGGCGGCATAGCATGGCCTTTGAACTGGGTTGCGCCTGACGGATCAGCACGCTGCCGAGAAAGCCCGGCTTACCCCGCTACCAATGGTGATGATGACAAGCTGGCTCGGCCGCGGCATTCCAGGACGGCGGATTTGACCTGCAAGGGGCGCCGCATGCACCGTAGCAACGCCTCTTGCCGGTGCAAGCACCACAGCGCCGCATTACTGCGTGCTTCGGTGGGTCGGCGCCCCGCTCGTGACCTAACGCTCAAGTTGAGTTGGCCCCGCACCGGCCGCGCGAATGTGGGAGAAGGAGGCTGGGAGTTGCACGCAGCTCAAAGGGGACGACCCAAGTGCGGGGTCCAACCTCGAACGACGGGTTAGGCAAGACGGCTATCTTTTTATCGCTTAAACCAGCGATGCGATTGGATTGGCTGCAAAGGGAAAAACGGATGTTGAGATCTTGGAGAATGATCAGCGTGAGGAGTGACACGCCGAACAGCATCCTTAAAGATGGATCAAAACTGGGGTAAGCCAAGCTTGCGCGGGGAGCTTTTATTATATACTATTAATTAAATTAACAGCCATCGGCTCCCGCCGAGGGCAAACTGTTGTGAGGAGCCCATGCCCCGAATGATTCAGCGCCTCTTGCTGCTAGCCGCTTTGTCCATCCCGTGGCAGCCAACTCTGTGGGCGGGTGGCAAAAAGGTGCTACTTGATGCCGGACACGCGAGGATCGTCTACCTGGACTCCGGCAAGACTGCCCTGCAAACTCAGAACCTCTCCTTCCGCAAAGGGAATACCCGTGTCGCCGTCATTTCCGCAGCCCACGTGGGCACTCTAGACTATTACGCGGCCATCTGCAGGTACTTACACCAGCATCATTTCGACACTGTCCTCTACGAGGACATCCACTCCCACGCTGACTTGGTCGAATTGAAGCGGACCTGTGGCGGGGACTACCGATTGCTCCACGACCGAATGCCCCAACTACAAGTGGCCCAGATACTTGGCCTTGCCTTCCAATGGGACGCGATGGACTTCAGCGCCCCCATCTATCGGTTTGCCGACCTGGAGGAACGCACCCTGAATGAGGAAATCACTTCCACCCGCAGCCGGGCAGCGGATCTCCGAGCCCCTTATCGCGTGTCGGGTGCCCCAAATGCGGCCCTGAAGGATGTAGACCTGGACCCGATCATCGTCGCAGACATGTTTGAAAAATTACGGCAGTCCGGATTTACTCGGGAGTTATTTGCCTATTCTGAACTCTCTGTCGATCAAAGGATCGACCCCTCCGATGATGCTCGCGAAAGGCATGTGTATAGCTTGGTGAGGGACTGCACGAATAATGCGACCAACCAGACCATCGCCATCCTATTCGGTGCTCTCCATACGCATGCCTTTGAAAAGTTTCTGCTAGCCGACGGATTCAAGGTGACCGGGAAGGGGTGGCTGACCGTTTTTACATGGTGAAAGCAGACGAGGATATACGTGAAGGGCAGGGGCGATTGACCTCGATTAAGGGGCCCATCGCCGTTTTGAATGGGTGGCAACCCCTTGTAGAGGGGTAGCCCCAGGGCGGAGCGGGCAGGGTTGTTGGGCCATGAAGGCGTCTTGATTGCCGGAAAGGCTTCCGGGAAAGAAGGGCTGCCTTGGGCCGGTGGCCCAGTGGCCAGATTTCGGGGAAAATGGGTCCATGGATATGACGACCCTCTTCACTATGGCGCTCGGCCTTCAGGCCCCTTGGGAGGTCAAGGACCTCCAGTTCAATCCGGAGGGCCATCGACTGGACATACAGATCGATTTCGCCCGGGGGGCTAACTTCCAATGCCCGGACTGCGGCAAGCCTTGTAAGACCCACGACACCGTGGAGAGGACGTGGAGGCACATGGATTTCTTTGAGCATTCCGCCTACCTGACGGCGAGGGTGCCCCGGTGCAAGTGCGACCAGGACGGCGTCAAGCAGGTCAACGTGCCCTGGGCTCGCCCCGGATCCGGGTTCACGCTCATGTTTGAGGCCCTGGCGATGATGGTCATCCCAACCATGCCCATGAACGCTGCCGCCAGGCTTCTCCGGGAGCATGACACCGTGCTCTGGCGCATGCTCCATCACTTCGTGGACGAGAGCCTTGCCAGGGTGGACATGTCCGAGGTGAAGGAGATCGGCATCGACGAGACCGCCGGGAAGCGCGGCCATGACTACATCACCCTGGTGGTGGACATGTTGAAGAAGAAGCTCCTGTTCGCCGTGCCAGGCAAAGGGAGTGAGACCATGAAGGCCTTCAAGGCCGACCTCGAGGCTCACGGCGGGAATGCCGACAAGATCAAGGAGGCCAGCCTGGACATGTCCCAGGCCTACGTCCTGGGCCTTCGCGAGTCCTTCCCCAACGCCCATCTCACCTTCGACCGTTTCCATGTCATGAAGGTCCTCGGCGAGGCTGTTGATGCGGTCAGGCGCAAGGAGATCAAGGACCGGCCCGAGCTGAAGAAGACCCGGTACATCTGGCTCAAGAACCCTTCGAACCTCACGGCCAACCAGGAGAAGAGGCTGGACTCGCTGCAGGACGCCAACCTACTGACGGCCGAGGCCTATCGTTTGCGGCTTACCTTTCAGGACCTCTACTACCAGTGCAACCACAACGACGCCTCTCATTTCCTGGACGAGTGGATCGCCATGGCCGAGGCCTCCGGTCTCGACCCCATCGTCAAGGCGGCGACCACGATCAAGAACCACAAGGAGGGCGTGCTGCGCTGGTTCAGGAGCGGGCTCACCAATGCCATCCTGGAAGGGATCAATTCCTTGGTACAGGCAGCGAAGGCCAAGGCCCGCGGCTACCGCACCTCCCGCAACCTCATCGCCATGGCCTACCTCATCGCAGCCAAACTCCAGTTCAACCTACCCAAGCTCTGGGCGGTTGCAAACAGACCGGCGTTCCGGGTCGCCAGGCGGCCCCTGCGTTCCCCCGTGTTGGCCTGAAGCCCAACCCAACCTGCATGCCCGGTCCGTCAGCGCCTCGGCCGTGACGACCGCGAGAAGAACCGAAACCAAGGCCCGCCCGGCCTGAGGGCCAGCAGGAAACGCCGTGGAGGCTGTCGGGGGCCGCTTTTGGGCCCCTGACTGACTCCATGGCTGGCAAGCGATAGAGCGCCAGGTCGCTGCCGATCCCAGGGCACGACCGGGATCCCTGCGGAGGGGGCATCATGGCTTCCTCGACCCGTGAATGGCCAGGTTTTAACCGGGGGTTACCCACTCCGGAAAGCGAAGAACCGAATGTAATCCTGGGTG
>Ga0302275_10003250_pt1 | contig 16578 bp, 17 predicted proteins | sample III_Bog_N2_2_FD_200229 | JGI IMG/M metagenome (GOLD analysis project Ga0302275, IMG submission 200229) | Peat permafrost microbial communities from Stordalen Mire near Abisko, Sweden - III_Bog_N2_2 | ecosystem: Environmental > Terrestrial > Soil > Wetlands > Peat | place: Sweden: Abisko...
GAGCGGGTTCTACAATTTGGGCGCGCGCTATTACGACCCGGTGGCGGGGCATTTCCTGAGCCCGGACCCGCTGGGCCACGCGGCGAGCCTGGATTTGTATTCCTTCTGCGGCGGCGACCCGCTCAACCGCTTTGACCCGACCGGAAGATTTGCGAAGGATCCGGTCGGGGCGACTGGCAGGTTTATCCAGGGATTTGCCGCCGGCATGACTGACCCGGGCGACAGTTCAGGAATATCAGGCTACGGTGGGTTCATCAGCCAAACGGGGGCAGCGCGGCTTGGTTACAACATCGCAAATAATTCGGTTTGCAGGCTGTTGATGGCAGTTGGCGGCCTCTTCGATGGAGGAGAAGGTGTTGTGGCTACCGAAGAAGTGGAAGCAACCATGGCCACCGAAGGGCTTGATTTGGAAGCAGGTGGTACTTTGGCCCGAGAAGCAGAGACGGTATCTGAAGAATCGGAAGCCTTGGTGGCCGGTACTTCCGAAGTGAAGTCAGTGATGACGGGGGAGGCCGTATCAGAATCTGCGACCGTGGGAGAAGAGGCGAATGCGAGCTTAGGTGCCGCAAAAGCGGAGTCGAGCCTGAGTGCTTCCGAGACGGATTCAGGTGGGGCCAGCCTAGCGAACGAAGCCTCAAGGGGCGGGGCATCGGTTCTGAGTGCTGAGATTGAGACAAGCGGTGCGAGTGCTGCAGCGAACGCAGTGGCCGCAGAGACGGGAGCGTCCGCAGGAACAACATGGACTGCTAGTTCAGGTATGGGGTTAACCTACGATGTCAATTTTGCTGCCATTGAAAAAACAACGACCAGAACAATATCTCTTAACGGCGGAGTTTTATCCGGGCCACAAAACGCCCGACAGACCATTTCTACCGTCATGGACACAGAGGGCAATTTGTTTTCTTCCCGGAACTTGGGAGGATCTGGACCCCTCCACGCTGAACCGACTACCCTGTCACAGTTGCCGTCAGGCTCGCGTCCGTGGATTGTCAAAGCCTCGAACAATTTCTGTCATAATTATTGCTACCCAATGCTAAAGAATATGAACGCTCTATTTCTGCGCGAATCGATTAGATCTAGAGGTTACAAAACCGCTATTTTGCCACGCCAAACCGACCTAACCAGATGAATTTTTATACTGACTATCCATGGGAAGCTGTTCGTGGAATTGATAGCGACGGTCCATCTATTAAGATCGGGCTTGAGGAGCTTTTGAGGGGGGAACTGTTGTGTGAGGAGCAAATCGAACTTTTTGTTGATCTGTGTCGAGATGGAGCAGCGAGCACTGCTGGCTATGCAGCAATTCCACTATTGCTAATTAATGATGGACCTAGTCCTCGTTTGTCTTGGCAAATGGCCCATGTAGCAGGTCTGATTCTAATAGCAGTTGGGCATGAAGGCAGCCCACCAGTACCATTTGAGCTAGCTATCAATGTTGGTTCAGAAGCACGTCAGTTGGCGCTTAAGAGGTTGCTGCAAACAGCCGCTGATGCTAAACTTGGATGCGCGGAATTGATTGATTCACTTGCGGTCGTGATGGCTCTCTTGGATCGAAACGACCTAGCAAACCAGTTTAGCCAGATTGCTCTCAAAGAGTATGGTGTGGGTTTGTAACTCTTTTGTAGCCACACAAATTTTGCAATGGTGCCAATAATTGTCAAATGAACCCTCTCAAGCTTTTGTCTTTGTTTCTGGCCTGCGCCTTGACCGCCCAGGCCCAGCTTGCCGTCACGGTTTCGCCGGTGAAAATCACCGGGCAAAGAGTCATTGTGCCGCTGGCGTTGACGAACCATCTGCCGCAAAGCGTGGAATCTGCCCGCGCCATGTGCGCGGTGCTGGATGCGCAGGGCAGGATGGTGGGTCAAACCGCCAAATGGGTCATCGGCGGCGCGCCCAATCGTCCCGCGTTGTCGCCCCAGGCCGGCACCACCTACAATTTCGTCATCACCAGCGCCCACCCCCTGGAAACCACCAATCTGACCGCCCGGATTGTGCTCAATCGGGTCATCTTGGAACACGGCCAGATCACCAACGCCAACGCCGTCGTCAGCATGACCGCTGCGGCAAAGTAGCGCCTTTGTGCTTACGAAAGAATATAGCGGACGCTCACGGCCAATTTGCGGGACGGCCAGGGCCGCCTGTTGCAACAAGTCTGGACGTCTGGACGGGGTCGTCGCGACGGCGCGCAATGGCCGGTGGTGCTCGGATTTGATGCCAGCAAAAGTGCCAGCAGAAATGCCAGCAAACCGTATCGGTTGGGAGTAAAATTGAGTTGCGCAAAGTCGGCTGGAGTTATCCTTGACATAACGCAGGATGCCTTTTATTTTCAAGGCATCGGTGATGATTTAGATGGTTGATTTCGAGTGGCTTGTGTAAGGCGGGATGCGTCCGATTCCGACCCTCGCCTCCAAGCCTAAACGATTCTGCGTCAAGGCTTTACCACGGCAGGATGCCACCACGGGCATCAAAACGGGCACCAAATCGCCTGCGGACGCCAAACCGTGCCAAACCACGCCAGCACGTCCGTAGCACCGTAACAGTTCGGGAAACTTCTTTTGTAGGCTGCACCACAGTCTATGAAACATCGTTATCGCCTATTGTATCGCGGGGAACGCGGGACCTTTTTCTGTTTCGACAACGTGACCCGCAAGCGGACCAGCTTGCAAACCAAGGATCGGGACGCAGCGGAGCAGATCGTCCTCGCCAAGAATCAAGCCCTGCGCCAGCCCGTTCTGAACCTCCAAATCGCCAAAGCCTATCTTTCTGGCACCGACTCTGGCGTCGCCACCCGCACCTGGCAGGATGCGCTGACCGCGCTCGTGGAGACGAAGCATGGCTCGACCCAGGAGCGTTGGGCGCGTGCGGCCAAGGACAAGGCGCTGGACGGCATCCGGCACCAGACCATCGTTGAAACACAGGCCGAGAGCTTGATGCAGGCGCTCAAATCCGGCACGGTCAGCACCAATGTCCATCTGCGCAAACTCCACAACTTCTGTCTCGCCATGAACTGGCTGCCGTGGCCGCTCATCCCGAAACGGCTCTGGCCGGAAATCAAATTCAAAGAAAAGCGCGGCATCGCGTTGGCGGAACATCTGGCCATCGTCGCCCGCGAAACCAATCCTGAACGTAAGGCGTTCTATAACCTGGCCTGGCATTTGGGCGCATCCCAATCCGATCTGGCGTTCCTTGAAGCCGAGAACATTGATTGGGACAACCATGTCATTAGCTACAAGCGAATGAAAACTGGCACCATCGCCATTATGCGTATGGATGAAGACATGGAGGAAATCCTGCGCGACCTGCCGGGGAGTGGTCCGCTGTTTCCGTATCTGCGAACCGTCCGTTCGGGCGACCGCGCCACCGAGTTCAAGCAACGATGCACAGGACTCGGTATAACTGGCGTCTCGCTGCACAGCTATCGCTACGCTTGGGCTGAACGTGCAAAGACGGCGGGCTATCCCGAACGCTACGCCCAGGTTAATCTTGGTCACAGCAAAGCGATGGCGCGGGCGTATTCGCGCAAAGCGCCGGTGGAAATGCCATCCCTGAGCGAATACGAGCGGCAGCAAAAGACCATTACCGGAAGCCGCAACCCCGAACCAGCGGTGCCAACCGTTGCCGCATAAGGAGGACATCATGCAATCGTGGCAAATCAAAGCCTTGAAACTGGAGGTGTCGGCATTGGACGCCCTCAGCGATTTCATTTGGCAGCACGCCCTTTGCTGTTTGGCTGGGGGTATCGCTTTTTTGATCGTTCTGTTAGCATGGGTGCTGGGCGGAGGATTGAGGCGAAGGTTCAAGCAATTGCCAGGCACGGTTTACCCGGCAATTGTCATCCGATTGCCGGGACCGCCGCCGCCCCAACCGGAGGATTTCGATCCGCCGCCGAATTTTTCTGCGCCGTACGATCACGACGATGATGATTGGGATTGACCACTGGCGATGCAGATTGGCGGTGTGATTTTTGAGGAATTCTCCTCCCGGGAAGTCGAAACCGGTTTGGCTGATTGCCAGTTTGGCTCTGGAGCAAGCCTCCTCCAGAGCCTGATAGCCTAGCTTGCGACAAGGCTTACACCACCACGCATAATGCAAAAATACGGCCCGGCACCATCGTTCGTCGGAAAATAAGCTTGCATCCAAAGTGGGGCGTTCCAATATTCGACACACAAATTGTGTCCAACCCGCGTTTTCAAGAACGTCTGTGGACGTTCCAAAACGGGCAATGTTTTGGAACTGGAGCTAGCCTATTAGGTATATATGAGTGACCCGACTTTTTGGAAACGAAAGCTGCTGGCTTATTTGCATGATCCGCCTCACAAGCCAAGGGCCATCGCCGCCCATGAGGACCAGCGGTTATCTTTTCTAAACCGCCTTGGATTGGAACCTGACGCCATCAGGGAATTTGACCGGAGCGATGATTGGCAGGCTGCTGCGGCAGACCGATTGTTTTTTCCTGCCCCTTCCAAAAGTGGATTGCGAGTTGACTGGGAAGTGAACGATTTCGAGTTCCGTCATCCACTGGGTGGAGGGATTCTCACGCCCCGGCAATTTCACGCCACACCGGCAGGTACGGAGGAAGCGTTCGTAAGCGCCCTCGACGGCATTGCTCCGGAAACGGACGACTGGCAGGCGAAATTCATTCGTTCCTGGCGGCTCTGGCCGGAGCGCAGTGCCCGCGAGAAATCCGCGCATCTGGCTTATATCGTCGCTGACACCCGCATTCCAGATCACTCGCTTTGGCATCATAATGCATTGGCGGCAGCGTTCACTGCCACCGGCGGCAAACCGGCGTTCATGATCTTCCAGATAGGCCCCGTTCAGGAATTCATCTTTCAGGCTCGCAAAACACAAGACTTGTGGTCCGGCAGCTACCTGCTCAGCTTTCTCATCGCTCAAGCGATGCTTGCCGTGGCCGATGAAATCGGGCCTGACACCATCGTCTATCCGCAACTACGAGGCGTTCCGCTGGCCGATTTTCATTGGTGGACGAAAGGATACCTAGGCAACCAGAAGCTGCGCGCCAGTCACGCGAACGAACTGAACATTCCCAACCTGCCCAACCGGTTCTTGGCCCTTGTTCCCGCGAAACGGGGGGCCGATCTGGCTAAAATTGCAGAGAAGGCGGTTCGCGAGACTTGGAAAGAAATTACCCTGAAGGTCAAGGATTTCCTGGACACTCAAGTCAATGGCATGTGCCCCGGTTGGGATAAGCGCTGGCAGTCACAAGTAAATCGCTTTCCGGTCGTGGACTGGACGGTTCACCCGTGGACGGAAACGGCGGAGGCGCTGGAGAACGCAAAGAACGGAACGCCACCCATGCCAGGTGGGTGGGAGAAACACCCGCTGCATTTTGCATTACTCTGGGCAGACGAATTCATTCCTAAAGCGGAACGGGAAAATTATGGGCCGCGTTCCAATGCCGGTTTTGCTTGGGCATTGCACTATGCGGTTGCGGACTGGAAATTTGCCGCGCGCAAGAATGCCCGGCCATTCGCGCCTTGGCAACCACTCGGCCAAATGAACGCGGACGGCGTTCCCAAGGACCATCTTGATGGGAGGAACGAAGTGCTCGGCGGAACAGAGCATGAACGGTTCTGGGATTTGCTGCGGAAGAAATGCCCAACCCAGTTCAAGGGATCGCAACTCTATGGGGCCCTTTCCGTCATCAAACGACTTTGGGGTGTCCAATATCTTGAGGGAAAACTTGATCTTGACCGGGCAACGCCGCCGTTCGCGCCAGTGGACGAGATTGCTCAAATTGACCAAGCCATTGATGCCGACGGAGAAGAAGCAGAAATCTACTATGCCGTCATCGCCATGGACGGTGACGACATGGGGCAATGGGTGAGTGGGGCTAAGACCGCGCCACTTATAAACAGCCTGGCCGAACAGGCGAAAACGTATTTCCGAAAAAATTGGGGGAAAGATGCGAAGGATGCGAAGGATTTGCCGCCCGACGACGAAGTGCCGCGTCCGCTTTCGCCCGGCTACCACGCCGCGCTTTCGGAAGCGCTGGCGAACTTCAGCCTCTATTGCGCCCGTCCAATCGTCGTTGAGTTTGGGGGCCAATTGATCTATGCCGGGGGAGATGATGTTTTGGCAATGACTCCCGCCAGCACCGCGCTGGATTGCGCGCAGGCACTCCAACTCGCTTTCCGGGGAATTCATCCAGACGATAGCGGCGCTCATGCTTCCGAAAAAGTGAAGGGTGTGCTGAATAAGCTCTTTGACTTCTCACGGCACACTGATGGCTTTCTCACTCTGCGCAAGTCGGCACGCGGAGATGTTGGCCGGGCTGAACACCTCAAACCCAACTGGCCGCTCATGGTCATGGGACCAAAAGCCAGCATCTCATCCGGCATCGCCATTGGCCATGTCCGCGCGCCCATGCAAGACACCATTCAAGCCGCCCGCGACGCGGAAAAGACCGCCAAAAGTGTTCAGTACAAGGGCGCGTTTTGCCTCAAAATTCTTAAGCGTTCCGGCGAAGCGGTTGGCATTTCAGCTCGATGGAACGATGGGGTGGTGGCTGTTTGGGGCGAACTAGACTCACACATTCACGACCTCAGCGAGCGATTCGCTCATCGCTATGCGGAATTGGTCAAGGCATTGGTGAAGGAAGGCGGCGGTGAGAACGGGGGGCGCTATGCTGAAGCATGGAATGAAAATCTGAAAGAAGCGGTTCAGGCGGAACTGCGCCATGTCCTCCGGCAGCAAGGTGAGCTTAAACCAGAGAAGGCGGGAGCGGTGGCTACGACCTGGTGCGCTGCCCTTATCCCGGCGCTTTGCCCCCGCGATTTCCTTCACTTCTGGCTTACTTGGGCCTTCGTCCATCGCCAAGCGAAACCAAACGCCATCAACCAGAAATGAATACTGTTCTCATTGAGCCTACTGACCTTCTATTTTTCCGAGACGCCATTCCCATGTCCGCCGGGCAGGGCCGGGGTGCCGGATGCCGGATGCCATTTCCGAGCACGCTACACGAGGCATTCCGCGCCTGCTTGTTGCGCCAGCGTAATGAAATTGGTTTGAGCAAATCCGTGCCTGGCCGTCCACGCCACGCGCCGCGCAAAGGCAACTGGCATGTCGAAAGCGAGGCAACGGACGTCATGATTGCATCAAAGGCATTCCGCTCGCTGCGCACCATAGGCCCACTGCCATGGCATACCGAGCACGGTCTGCTGCTTCCGGTACCGATGGATAGCATGTTTGGTCCGCAGCGTGATAGACTCCATCGGCTACAACTCTGGCGCGATGATACTGTGCCGTGGTCGCAGGTCATGTCGAATCCCTCTGATTACCATCCGCTTTGCCTGCCAATGGCGGTGACACCGCCAGACAAGCATGGTCAGTTGAACGGATGGTGGACGGTTTCTCAGGTCCGCCGCTATCTTGATGGCGGAGCAGACAATGTCGGTGAATCGTTCAGCCCGATATCCACCAGCGAATTATGGGAAAAGGAGCAACGAATGGGTGTCGAGATCGAACCCAACAGCTTTGCCGCGAGGCCGGGCCAGCTTTTCGCTGGCAGTTACCTCCGCGCCAACAGCAAAACACGTTTTCTGGTTCAACTTGAACTTGGCGACCCGCAGGCGAAAGCCAACGGAGAAGGCAACGCGATTTCCAGCCTCGACTGGCTGCTCTTGGGCGGCGATTTTCGTCTCGCCCGCCTTTGGCAAAAGGATACTGTTGGCCAACCGCTACCGGACTACCTGGGCAGTCTCAAGCAAGTACCCGCAATTCCGTCTGGCGAAGGCCCTTGCTTGCTCAAGTGGCTGCTGGTAACACCCGCGATCTTCGCTCACGGCAGCCTGCCCGGTTGGTGTGCAGACACCCGTCAGGACCGTCCGGGGGGGCGAAGGCCCGTTGGCGACGTTTGTTTTGAACTGCCCGGTCACGCTCAACTTGTTTCCTGGTGCCTTGGCAAGCCGCGCATCGTTTCCGGTTGGGACGTGGTTGATGGCCGCGCCAAACCCACAATGCTGGCGGTGTCAGAAGGCGGTGTTTACTACTTCCTCTGTGAAAACCGAGCCACGGCGGCCGCGCTGGCCAAGAAACTCCACTGGCTACCACGCTCGGATTTCTACGGTGAGAAAGGCTGCGGTTACGGCTTGGTGAGCTTTGATGTTAAGATGCATCGGACGTCCCCGGACATCTCGTTATTGGCCAACGAACTTTTTCAGCGCTAACCTCATGAACAAAATGAAAAGACACTTGTTAACCCTCTACACTCGCACCCCATTGCATGTGGGCAGCGGCACCTCGGTGGACGTGGTGGATCTGCCAATCATGCGAGAACGCATCACCGGCTTCCCAATTATCCCCAGTACGAGCTTGAAAGGGGTGCTATTGCAACATGCTCGGGAGATTTTCGACGGCGGCAAGTATGCAAGGGCCAAATCGATTCCAGAGGAGGCCAAGCTCCTTTTTGGTGCTGTGGAAGGCGAAGGGGATCGGCAGTTCAGCAACGCTGGCTGTTTGCAAATCATGGAGGCCAAAATTCTTGCGTTCCCCGTTCGCTCGTTGGCTGGCTGTTTCGCTTGGATTACCTGTCCGACGGTGCTGGAGCGGTTCCTGCGTGATACTGGCCGGAAGTTCTCGGTCGCAATTGTGGACAAGGATCGCGTTGTAGCCGGCACCGACTTGGTGATTTCAGGGCAGAACCAAGTCGTCTTGGAGGAATACGCAATGGAACTCCAGCCTAATTCAAATGGTCAGGCTGCCACATTGGCGGGTGATCTGGCTGGGTTAGTTGATGATCCGCTATGGACCAGCAAACTCGCCAGCCGTCTGGCACTTGTCCACGACGAGAACTTCCAGCACTTCGTGACCACGTGCACAGAGGTCGTGGCCCGCATTGCGATTGATCCGGCAACTCGGACAAATACGGGTGGTGCGCTCTTTAATCAGGAGAACGTGCCTTGTGAGGCGCTGTTTTACAGTGTCCTTACCGTTTTGCCGCCACGTCGTTGCACGGACGACAACGCGACAGGCAACCCCCTTGATCGTGCGAATTCCAAGCTCACGACTCTTTTGCCGAATGGTAAAGACACCCAACTGCAACCGCCCATCTTGCAAATTGGCGGCGACGAAACCACCGGTCACGGCCTTTGCGCAACCAAGCGGGAGGAACTATCATGAAAACCCTCGCTCAAATTCGGGCGGCAAACGCTCTCTCCAGTGCCAGCCAACCGGGCATGGGCATCGGCCAGCAAGGTGGCAATGCCATCAGCGGCTACCCCATGCTCGTCAAATCTGATGGATTGCTAGCAGCGCTGGCCTTCGCCATTGAGAACAAGGCCAACGGCGGGCGTAAGCAACCCGGATGTTTCTTGATCGCCGACGCATTGGCCAAGCACCTTTCATGCGATGGTGTAGGTATTGTCGAGGCGGAGAATCCGGACGACCTAGTCGAGGAACTTTCATCCGCTCCCGATGCCAATGCCGGGCAACTCCGGCGGGCCACAGCGGAGTCGTTGGCCTTCCTCAACTACCTTAAACGCTTCGTTTCTTGAGCCTATGCTTGCCGTGACCAAACTTGCCGTGACCAAACCTGTTCTGGCTGCAATCAGCAGTTGCGATTCGTGGTTGTTGCGATTGGATAAACTGAGTTTTGAGCGCAACGGGGGAGCTACTGCAAAAACTGACTCTCTGAAGGCAGTTCGGACCTGCTACACGGAGCGTAGCGCAGGCCAACTTGTCCAAGTCTGCCGGTCGAAGCTGCGATTTGTTGACCACCTCAAGCGCCAGCACGGTTCTAACGTCGCGGTCGTCAAATTGTTCGCTGATAGTCGGCTGTTGCTTCACCTGGGGCGCGCCAGTGTGCTGGAGAACGTCGGACTCTGCGCCGACCACACGACCGGGTTGCCGCTCATTCCGGGCACAGCAATCAAAGGCGTCCTGAGCACTTGGGCCTGTTGGGAAGCCAATCAGAAACCAGACGGCTCGTTCAACGAAAAGTCCACATTTGTTCAGCAACGTAGAGAATTCCACAAAGACATCGCCAGCCGGGTGTTCGGTGACAATTCAAACGATGGCTCCCAAAACGCAGGTGAGATTATCTTTGTTGGCGGATTCCCCGTCACCCCACCCAAACTTGGCTTGGACATCGTCAACCCGCACCATGAGCCCGATGGGAAAGACAAACGCAACCTGACTCCAAATGTATTCCTCTGTGTCGAACCAGGAACGGAATGGTTTTTTGTCTTTTATGCCCGGCACGGCACGGACGATCCGGCCAGGCTTATCAATGCCACCACGGACTGGCTGGTTGAAGCCCTGACCCAACTTGGCATTGGAGCCAAGACGGCGGCTGGCTATGGTCGCTTTCGAACGCCCAACCAAGCCGACCTAGAGGCGCAAGTCGAAGAAGCTAAGAAGGCCAAACTAGCCGAAGCGGCTGCCGCCGAAAAAGCCCAAGCGGCTGAGCAAAAAGCCAGAGAACAAGCCGTAGCCCAAGTTACGCTATTGAGCGACTACCCCAACACAGCCACTTTCCGGAACCGGGTGATCGCGAAACTCAACCCTGGGCAGCTTGACCAGCTTCAAGCAGAAATTTCCATGTTGCAGAAACCCGAGAATACATCCCAATGTGACGAGTTGAAGAAGTCGCTGGCCAGCAAGGATCATAAGGACATCCGCAAGCGTCTGCGGGACAAACCATGGTTTCCCAAGGAGTGGCTGCCGCCCCAATAATCACCATGAAACTGACAACCATCGAATACTCTTTTAAGCTCCTGACACCCTGTTTCTGCGGCGGCGCAGACAATCAAAACGCAGCGGAAATGCGTGTCCCGTCCATTCGCGGGCAGGTGCGTTCCTGGCATCGTAAAATCGCCGATGTAACAACGGTAAATCGAATTTGGGGCAGCACCGATGGCGATGGGGGCGCAAGCCGTGTGGGGGTGATCTGCGACGTTTTGCTTCGGCCCAACCCGGCCCTGTCCAGAGCTTGCATTTTACCACACAAAAACCAAGGACCACGGTCCGCATTGTCGGCAGACCAAGTATTTTCGTTAAAGCTTCAGCGGTTGATAGGTTGCTCAAGCAATGATTGGGCCGCTGCGCAAAACGCCATCAAACTCTGGCTGCTCATCGGTTGCCTTGGCTTGCGTGCTAACCGGGCTGCTGGCAGTGTGTGGCCACTCGATACAGACCAGACGGAGAATAAATGGGTGCCGCAGAACGCCGCCCAGCTTGGAAACACTCTGCGAAATCTTGGCTTTCGCTGGCCGGTACAAATAATTCAAACCCCCTCTGGAACGACCAGCGAAGAACTTCGGCGTCTAGCTTCCGATACCGTCAAGGACCATAAACTCTTTGGCAATATGTCCCCCCGGCAGCCTTCCCCGACGAAATTCAAAGTAATTGAATTCAACGGCCAACCGCACCTGCTCGTCACCGCACCGCCTTCTGTAGATTTGACTGCGGCCCGCAACGCGCTTTCTGGCAGCAACAAAGCAGGCCAGTTTTCATGGCAGACAATCTAAATCAGTAAAATCCCCTCCTTTCCCAATGCTTAAACACCATATCCTCACCGTCGGCATAAGCTTGTTCACCAATTTTGCCAAGGCACGAAACTGCCAGGTGGATGAGGTCCTCAAACAACACCAAGCCGTGTCTAAATATTTGCGTGATGATCCGCGCCGGGCCTCTGCGGAACTCAACTCGCTGGACAGCCGCACCGGTTTTCTGAATGACGCCAAGTCCATTCATGTCACCCTGGTTTTCACCACCACCGGCCTTGGCAAATCCGCCGCCTCGCTTTTAGAAAAGGAACTGAAATTCCGAAAGGTGACGGTTCATAAGCTGCCCGTGCGAGGGTTCGACGCTCCGGCGCGTGATTGCACCCCCGAATTTGCCGCCCGCGAGGCGGTCGCCGCCCTGACCGATCTCCGGCAGCGCGTTACGGAGCATGTCGCGCGATTGCAAAAGACGGCACCGACGACGCTGATTGAGTTGAATTCCACGGGCGGCTTCAAAGCTGAGTGCGCCGTGCTTTATGAACTGGGCCGCACGCTCCGCCTGCCCGTTTACTATTTGCACGAGACCTTCAAAGTATCCATTGAACTCCCGTGACCGCGCTCCTCATCCTCACCGTCGGCACCGGCACGGCGGGAGCTCATTCCAACGTGGCCGAAGGGCTGGCCAACACCATCCGGTTGGTCGGACCGCGCAGGTTTTGGCTGGTCCCGAGCGCCTCGGAAAAATCCATGCCGGTCGCGGACCTGATCCGGGATATGGTGGCGGATTTGGGAGCTTTCACGCCTTGGTCCGAATCCGACGACTACCACGCCATACCCAACCATGACGACATTCACGAATGTCGGCGGCTCGCGGGCGAGGTGATCGCCGCCGCCAAACGGGAGCTGCGTCCGGGGGAAAGTTTGATTGTTAATCCCACCAGCGGAACCAAACAGATGAGTGCCGGGGCCACGCTCGCCGCCCTTGATGCTGAGGTGGACCAAATTTGTTTCACCAGCGGTGAACGGGTGGATGGCGTGGTCAAGACAGGCACCGAGAAAGTGCAGGCTTTCGATTTACGTGGTTTTCTGTTCCAGCGCGACCTGCGCACAGCGGATGAACTCTTTCACCACGGGGCATTCTACGCCGCCTCACGAGTACTCAAAGGTTACTCGCAAGTCGAGGCTTTGCGCGGCCGGGAGACCGCCCTCTGCTTGCATGAATGGCAGCGGATGAATTACACGAAAGCCGCGACTCATGCCGCGAAGTTTTCAGAGGAACTGCGCGCACATCTCAATAATCTTAGTGGGACTGATGCTTTCGGCGCGTCCGCCTTGGGCGATTTGTTGGCCGGAGCTGACGAATTACTCCGTTGGGGCGATGGTGAGGAAGCCTTGGCACGATATTATCGCGGAGCTGAACAAGCGGCCAAGGTTCGTCTTGCCGAGGCGCATTCGTTGCGCCCTCCGTATCAATTGGAGAATCTCCTCTCCATTCTCCCGGCCGGCTGCCATTTGGCGCAGGATTTCCAACGGAGCCAACCACGCAATGGCATAATCCTGCTTACTGCGCAACGCGCATGGGAGGTTTTACTGGCTTGTCAGGACCCGATGGCGGCCAGCTACTTTGCCGATCAAAAACTTCAGGCTGGTCTTAAGCGCCGCAATGAAAGCATGTACGGCCACGGTCAGGAACCAGTCGAGTTGTTGCAAGTTCAAGCCGTTGCAGCCAGCTTGCGCCATCTGCTTCAACAGCACTTGCCTGCCGCCCTGGCATGCTGGACCACGATCCGCCGGCCAAATTCGCTGGTTTGAGGTTGCACTTCCGCCCATGAAACCTGTCCAACCCAGAACTTCCGCACATGCGCCGGGGCGTAATACTGCCACCCCAGCGCCTTCCGCCCCCGCCAAAACGAACCCTCGCGCCGCGAAGACTCCGGCAAAGATGGCGGCGGACACCAGTCCACCGTTACGCCGCCCCGAGGTCGTGCTCCTCGCCGTCACCGGCATGTCGCCCGCCATTTTGACCGAAACGGTCTGGGCTTTGGCCCGCGAAAACCCGCCCGTCATTCCCGCACGCATCGTGGTAATCACGACGCTTCCAGGCAAAGACCGCATTGAGGAGGAATTATTCAAACCGTCGCCCGATTATGGCCATCGCACCGTTTGGCAGGCTTTGCGTGACGCGGTGTTTGCCTTGGCCGGAGACGCCCTCGATATTTCCCGCCCCCCGTTTGATGAGCTGCTGATTTTGGATGAAATCCGGCTGATTGCCAGCCGCGACGCCAAGCTCGGACGCGCTTTCCCAGTGGAAGACATCCGCACCCCGGCGGACAACGAAATTGCCGCCGATTTCATTCTCGATGAAGTCCGCAAGATCACCGCCAATGCGGATACAGCCCTCGTGGCTTCGCTGGCGGGCGGGCGCAAGACCATGGGGGCGTTGCTCTACGCCGCACTGTCCCTCCTGGGCCGTCCGCAGGACCGCCTCACGCATGTCCTCGTCAGCGAACCTTTTGAGGATCCCGGACTCAAACCGCGTTTCTATTTCCCCGCCCAGCCCGAAACCCTGCACCAGCACCGGACCGGCGGCGTTCATAAAAGCGACGCCGCCCGCATCTGGCTGGCGGACGTGCCCTTTGTCCGGCTCCGGGAATTGTTTCCGAAACAACTGGGCCGCTATCCCGGATCATTCAGCAGCCTGGTGCAAACTTACGCCGAGCGGATTCAGCAAATCAGCGGACCGCCCGAGATCACCCTGAACGATACCGAACTTTCCATCATTGTTGAAGGTATCCGGGTTGAGTTGGGGGTGCGAGAGTATGCCTTGCTCGCATTTCTGAGCGAGCGTTGCCGGGATAACCTGCCGGCTTATGGCCAGCAGAAAGATTGCCTGACTGATTTTAGCGCCTGGCTTACGACTTGGGGAAAACGCTTTGGCCCAGTCAGTCGCCAGCGCGAGGTGGCGGAAAATTGGCGGCAGCCCGGTGACGATGATTTGCGCAAGCAATTGAGTTCCATACGGGCCAAATTCAAGCAGGCCGGCCTTGGTCATTGGGAGCCGTTTCTCCTGCCGCATCGCGGAGCTTTTGGCATCCGCGTGCGCATCGTCCGCTGACTCCCATTGGAATAACCGTACGTCCGCAGACGTCTGAATTGACGCAATACGCTGCTCCCTCCGCTACTGTGGAGGCATGCAAAGAAGAAACCGCCGTCACATCATTAATATCACCGCCGGTCCTGGTGATTGGGTCCGTGTTCGTCGGCCTCGTCCGGCTCAAAGCTGCGATTGGATGGCTCCCGCCATTCAGGTCGCCCGCTACGTCGGTGGGGCGTTGTTCGTTCTCTGGCTGATCAGTCAGGTCCTGCCATACCTCCTCGGCGGGTTGGTTCTGGTGGCCGGGCTGAAATTTTTTGCGCGGAGTTGATCCGCCCCACAATCCACATGCCCACCGCCTGCATCAACCAGCACGATTGCCGCGTCAGCCTCAAGAGCGAACGCCTGGAGGTGTTTGGCCGCAATGTGGAAACCCAGCGCGATGAGGTTTTGCGTGAAATCCCGATTCGCGACTTGGACCGGTTGATCATCACCGAATCAGTCCAAGTAACATCTCACGCCCTGGCGGCCTTGCTGCGTGCCGCCATTCCCGTCAACGTGCTGGGCTGGAATGGCGATTTTCTGGGCGGGTTTCTACCGGCGGTGAACGCCCATGGCCTGGCCCGGTTGTGTCAATACCGGCAAACCCTCGAACCGTCTTTTGTCCTGCAAATGGCGGGGCGGATCGTCGCCGCCAAACTCTACAACCAGCGCCGGGTGCTCCAGCGGGTCGCCGCCTCGCGGGCGGAGCTGCCCGAAGTCAAGGCGGCGCTCATCTGGATGGATTCGCTCTTTGCCTCCCTCCAACAGGCAGGCAATGTGGATGAACTGCGGGGGTACGAAGGCGCTTCCACCGCCCGCTATTTTCAAGCCTGGGCGGCCTTCCTGCCCGGAAATTTCCCCTTTGAACGCCGGTCCAAGCGCCCGCCCCTGAATCCGGTCAACGCCTGCATCTCCTTCGGCGCAACGCTGGTCTATACGGAAATGGTCGCCTACATTCATGCCCATGGATTGGACCCGGCCCTGGGGCTGCTGCATGCCACGGAGGATGGCCGCTGGTCGCTGGCGCTGGATTTGATGGAACCGTTTCGTCCAGTCGTGGTGGAGGCGCTGGCGCTGGACCTGTTCAGTCATCAGATCCTCAACGAAAAGCATTTCGAGCCCAAAAATGGCGGCGTTTATCTGAACGAGGAAGGCCGCAAGAAATTCATCCTGCAATATGAACGGCGCATGGAGCGGCAATTCCTCTCGGAATCCGCCGGCCACCGCACCACCTTGCGCCAGCAATTGGAAGATCAGGCCGTCATGTTCAAGACCGCCCTGGAAAAACGCGAGGGGTTCGAGCCATTCCTGATCAATTGATCCTTAACCGCTGCGAGGACGTGATAACACCCAATGAATGGTGGTATGAAGCCTTTCCGATTGTGCCCTACGAAAAGGCACCACCGGGAGAAAAAGAAATGTTAACCCTGATCGGCTACGACATCTCCGACCCCAAACGCCTCGCCCGCGTCGCCCGGATTTGCGAGGACTTTGGCGTGCGGGTGCAATACAGTGTGTTTGAATGCCGCCTGGAAGAAGCTGAGTTCACCGAGTTCTGGCTACGCCTGCTGGCGGAGATCAAGGAGGATCAAGACCGGGTCGTGGCCTATAAGATTGATGCGCGTTGCGCCAAGGAAACCTTGACGGCGGGCACCATGGTGTGCTCGGAGAAAGTGCTGTGTTACCTCGTATGATCCAACCATTTCAAATATCTGCGCATCCTGACCACGCCCATGGCATCAGGTGGGGAGCCCATATCAATGAAAAACGTGGGGGTGCCGACCTGGAACGGAAGTTGCCTGATTCCAGCGAATTGCGTAACATTTACGAGTTCAGTGGTTCTAACCATCGGATGCCTATGTGGCAAAATCCCATGGTCGCGACCTGGACACCCCGGAAGATGCTGTCAGCCAATGAGTTTTGAGGATGGAGTCACCGGGGAACGGACCGCCGAAAGGCATTGGAGACCAGTTTTTC
>Ga0302275_10003265_pt1 | contig 16524 bp, 10 predicted proteins | sample III_Bog_N2_2_FD_200229 | JGI IMG/M metagenome (GOLD analysis project Ga0302275, IMG submission 200229) | Peat permafrost microbial communities from Stordalen Mire near Abisko, Sweden - III_Bog_N2_2 | ecosystem: Environmental > Terrestrial > Soil > Wetlands > Peat | place: Sweden: Abisko...
GCGAGGCCAGGCGGCTGCCCCCCAGCGACTCATACACCGGCGTGATGCGCCCCACTTCGAGCAGCCGCGTCTCCGCATCGTCGCTGTCATCCGGCAGCAGCTCGAATTGCGGTTGAATCATCTTGAGATTGCTGCTTGAGCGGGATGGCTCCACCTTGCCGTAAACCGCGATGGTTTGCCCCGCGTGAAACTTCCCGTTCAGATAAGTCCCGTTGAACCAGAGGCATTTCAGCGCAAAACGCCCTTGGCCGACTGTCAGCTCAAAGATGGGAGCACGCCGCGTGCGCAACAGCGCCGACCCACGAACCTCGGCAATAATGCTCGCCGTTTCGCCTGCCTTGATCTCGTCCAGGCTCCGCGGGTTTTGCCGGTCTTCGTAGCGGAAGGGCAGGTGGTACAGCAAGTCCTCCGCGGTCAGAATCCCCTTGGCGGTCAGCATTTCCGCTACCTTCGGACCCACGCCGCGCACGTACATGATGGGAGTATCGAGACCGGCCACACTCTGGATGCTAAAGCATTGCGTCGGGCCTTCCCGGTTCCCCGAACCACAGATCTGGCCGCGGACACCGCTATCCGGCGCCTCGCCGTGTATTGTTATAGGCGTCCGATTTTTGTTCGGCGGGAGGGTACTTATGCGCGAGTTCAATCGCAGGAATTTCCTCAGGGCTGTGGGTGCCGCATCGGCAACATCGATGCTCGGCCCGAGGGTGCATGCTTTGGCTTCATCGTCCGTAATCAGCGAGACCTTGCAAAGCGACGCCAAACCGGTTTCAGCCAACGATCACATTCAGATCGCGCTCATCGGCGCGGGCGGCCAGGGCCAGTTTGACACCAAGGTTGCGGTCCAGGTGCCCGGGGTCAAGTGCGTGGCTGTGGCCGATTGCTACAACGGCCGTCTTGAGCACAGCAAAGAGATCTGGGGTCCGGACACATTTACGACCCGGGACTACAACGAGATTCTCGCCCGCAAAGATATTGACGCCGTCATCATCGGCACCCCCGATCACTGGCACAAACAGGCCGCCGTCGACGCATTGAAGGCCGGTAAAGACGTCTATTGCGAAAAGCCGATGATTCACCTCTATTCCGACGGCCCCGAGATGATCGAGGCCTCGAAGCAGACGGGCAAGATCCTCCAAATCGGCAGCCAGCGCGTCAGTTCGGTCATCTATGCAAAGGCCAAGGAACTGCTTGCGGCGGGCGCGATCGGCCAACTGAACATGGTTACCGCGCGCTGGGACCGCAACTCCACCATGGGCGCCTGGAGTTACACCGTTCCGCCCGACGCCTCCACTGAATCCTGCGACTGGCCTCGCTTTCTCGGGACCGCTCCGAAAATCCCCTTCAACGCCGAGCACTTCTTTCAATGGAGAAAGTGGAAAGCCTACGGAAGCGGCGTCGCGGGCGATTTGTTCGTACACCTCTTCAGCGGAACCCATTTCATCACCGGCTCTAACGGACCCACGCGCGGCATGGCCACCGGCGGCCTGCGCTTCTGGAAAGACGGCCGCGATGCCCCTGATGTGATGGTTGGCTTGTTTGATTATCGCGAGGGATTCAACCTCAGCCTGCGCGTCAACTTTGTCGACGGAGGCGAAGAGAGCGAAGGCCTCATCTTCACCGGCTCCGAAGGCACCATGGAGATCGGCGGCGGCTACGTCAGCGTCAATCGCGTGCCGCGCGAGACCGAGCCTGGCCTCACCATCGAGTCGTTCCCGCTGGAAATGCAGAAGCAAATTGAAGCCACTTACCGTGAGAAGTATCCGCGCCAGCATCCATCCACAGCGCCGACGCCCGGCTTCCAGAAGTTCGTTGCGCCCGAGGGCTACCTCGACAGCTACGACCACTTTTCCAACTTCTTTGCCTCGGTGCGCAGCCGCAAGCCGGTCGTCGAAGATGCGGTCTTCGGCTATCGCGCCGCGGGCGCCGCGCTCCTCAGCAACCTCAGCATGGAGAAGGGCACCATCGCCCACTGGGATCCCGACACAATGAAGCTTGTCTAACCCTTACCAACCTCCAGAACACCGACGGCCCGGGACGCAGTCCCGGGCCGTCGTCACATCAACGCGAATTATCCCCCTTCACGCTATCTGTACTTCACGCGCTCTTTGTCCTTCACGCGGTGTCGTCCTGTGTAGCCTTACTCACGTTGCGTTGCAGTCGGAGCGAACCCGCTTCGCGTTCACTGCCTGGCCCCGTAGGGGCCAAAGGAAACTAGCCCAGGACAAGTTCGCGAAAGCGAACGCAGTCCTGGGAACCGACCAAAATTTTACCTTAGCCCCGTAGGGGCGTCCGAATAATTCCCTGCAACAAGATAGAACAAGACCTTTGCGCGCGTCAGCGTTCGAACTGCACGTTACTCATCGGCGGGAATGTCACCCCGGTAAACGAAGCCAGCCGGAAATAGATGTGCGCCCACGCACAGCATGATCAATTCGCTTACGAAGCCGGCAAAAAATACGCGTCGATCGCTTGCTTCAGCGACGCCCGGCTCAAAAAAGGCGTCCGCCCTTCATACTTTGCCGACCAGCACACCTGGTTCACAATATCTCGCGGATAACAGGAGCGCAGCTCCTGCTTCAAATTCACGCGAATGTACTGGATCAGGTCTTCTGGAATGCTGGGTTCAAACGGGACGCCCTTTTCCGAAGCCACCCGGCGAAAAATCTCGTAAAACTGCGCGTCGGAAACTTCGCCGATGTGAATCTTGGTCTGAATTCTGCGCAGAAATGCAGGATCGACCAGGTCCTTCGGATCCATGTTCGAGGCGAACACAATCAGCATCTCAAAGGGGACTTCGATCTTCTTTCCTCCCACCATAGTGAGGAAGTCGATGCGGCGATCCAGCGGCACCACCCACCGGTTCAGCAATTCGTCCGGCCGCAACCGCTGCCGCCCGAAGTCGTCGATAATCAGCACGCCGTTGTTCGCTTTCATCTGCGCCGGCGCCACATAAAACTTTGAAACGGCGTTGAACTGTAGGTCCAGCATCTCGGCCGTCAGTTCGCCGCCCACCAGGACCGCCGGCCGGTGGCAAAGAACCCAGCGCGGATCGCGGTCTTCCGGTTCCGACTCGAACGCTCGCTTGTGGATTGAGGGGTCGTAGACGGTGATAATCTGCCCATCCACTTCAACTGCATGTGGAATCCACACGTCATCCGAAGCCAGCACGCGCGCCAGGCACTCTGCCATGGTCGTCTTGCCCGTGCCCGCCGGGCCCCAAAGAAAGATCGAGCTCCCCGAATTCAGGGCAGTGCCCATCTTGCGCAGCGTCTCGTCGTCCACCACGAGATGCGAGAAGGCCCGCGCCACATCCTTGGAATGAACTGAAACCTTCTTCACGCTCTGATGCCGCGTTTGCTCCACATACGTCTCAAAGCTCACCGGCGCCGCGCCCGCGTAGTGATTGTGCGCAAGCAGCTCGATGGCACGCGTCCTGCCCTGGCCGGTAATGGCAATTTGGTGCACGTGTCCGGTCATGCCGGTCACCAGGCAAAGTTGTTCGGCGCGCAGCTGGCTGAACAGCGCCTCAACGACTTCGTAGCCCAGGCACATTCGTTCCGCGAGCTCCAGCACCGACAACGTTCCCGACAAATAGAGCGTTTTGAGCGCAATCTCTTCCAGGATCGACCTACGCACATCGATCTCGAAAATGGTTTGCGGCCTCCGCGTCGGCGTCGCCGGCAGACAGCTCTTAAAGCCTTCGTTTTCGAACTCGGCCAAAGAAAATTGTGTTGCCATTCGTCTCTTCTTGCTCACTCAACTTTACCGCCATAGCTTGCCCCCGCCCTCCCCCGTTGGTCGGCTCGTAAGTCCCTCTTAAGTAGTATCTTGCCGCTCGCAATCTCGGTTCCTTGCTTGCTGGTGCCGACGGGCCGGCCGCGTCCCGCTCTAAACGCATCCTGAGCATCGCGCCGCTTCGCGTCCATCCTCGCGTTTTGCTAAACTCCTTGCAGCGTTGTCGTTAGCCGGCAATCCCTGGCCGGCGCCCGCAAGGAAGGTCGGACCAGCCAATGGCGGTTGTTGAACTCGCGGGAGTAAGCAAGGCCTACGAAAGCAAGATCGCGGTCAATGACCTGAGCCTTTCCATCGATGCCGGCCAGATGTTCGGGCTCCTCGGCCCCAACGGCGCCGGCAAGACAAGTTCCATCCGCATGATGATGGGCATCACGATTCCCGACTCGGGCCGCGTGAGCCTGTTTGAAAAGCCTTTTGACCGCGCAAGCCTCGACCGCGTCGGCTACCTGCCCGAAGAGCGCGGCCTCTACAAAAAAATGAAAGTCCTCGATCAGCTGGTCTTCTTCGGCTGCCTGCATGGGCTCGAAGCGTCCGAGGCGCAAAAGCGCGCCGTCGACTGGGCCGGCCGCATGGAAATTGCTGACGCACTCGGCAGAAAGACCGAAGAACTCTCCAAAGGCATGCAGCAGAAAATCCAGTTCATCGCCACGCTGCTCCACGAACCGCGGCTGATAGTCATGGACGAGCCCTTCTCCGGGCTCGACCCCGTCAACGCCGTGCTGGTTGAGAAAACGCTGCTCGAACTCAAAGACGATGGCAAGGCAATCCTTTTTTCAACCCACCGCATGGACCAGGTCGAAAAGCTCTGCGACTCCATCTGCCTCATCAACAACGGCCGCGCCGTGCTCTCAGGCAAGATGCGCGAAATCAAAAGCCGCTACGAACGCAATCACGTGATTGTCGAGTTCGAAGGCAACTCCTCGTTCCTTGAGTCCGCAGAGATTGCCGAAGCAAAAAACTTCTCCGGTCACGCTGAAATTCGCCTCAAACCCCACGGCGATGCGCAAAAACTCCTCCATGAAGCAGCAGCCGTCGCCACCATTTACCGCTTCGAACTCGTCGAGCCTTCGCTCGAAGAAATCTTCATCCGCACTGTGCGAGGCGATGCTCATGCGTAACATGCTCCTCATCGCAAAACGCGAGTACCTGGAACAGATTCGCGGGCGCGCCTTCAAAATCTCCACCATCGCCTTGCCGTTGCTCGTCGGTGCGCTGCTTGCCTTCACCAGCTACCTCGGCCACAAGGCAAACACCGGCAGACACATCGCAATTGTTTCCGACGATGCGTCCCTCGCGGCGCAGGTCCGTCAACAGATGATCGAAGACCGCGACGCCCACTATGACGTTAATGTCGTCGCGCCTGCGTCCCCAGCGCAGCGCGAAGATCTGCAAGACCAGGTGCGCGCCAAAACCCTCGACGGTGTGCTGCTCATCGATTCTTCGAATCCGCAAAAAATGACCGCCACGTTCACCTCGCTTTCCGTTGCCGACGTCTCCGCATACGGCGGCCTGCAGAACGCACTCAATCGCGGAGCCATTAATGAACGCATGCTCGGCAAGGGAATAAGCGAGACCGAAGCCGGCACGATGCTGGCCAAGGTGCCCATTGAGGCTCTGCAACTCGATAAGAACGGAAAGGTCGGCAAAAGCACCGGCAGCGCCACCGTTATCAAGGCGACGCTCATGCTGTTGCTGCTCTCCATTCCCATCATGCTCTACGGCCTCGACATGGCCCGGGCAATCATTGAAGAGAAGACCTCTCGCATCTTTGAAGTGATGCTCGCCGTTGCCAAACCCACCGATCTGCTCGCAGGCAAGCTGCTGGGCGTAGGCGCAGTCGGCATCACGCAGATCGCGATCTGGGTTGTGGGCGCCGCGGCCTTCATGGGCACGCCGCTTGCCGCCGCTTTGCTCACCGGCGACATTGCCATTCATTTCTCGTGGGCCGAGGGCATCTTTTTCCCGGTTTATTTCGTCCTCGGATTCGCTCTCTTCAGCGCCATTTTCTCCGGCCTGGCCGCAACCTGCGAAACCTCTCAGGATCTGCAGAAATTCATGTGGGTGGCGATCGTCCCACTCTACATGAGCATGGGTATTCTTCCCGTCATGATCGGCGACCCCAACTCGGCCTGGAGCGTCGCCGCGACGCTCTTTCCCATCACATCGCCATACACTATGATTTCGCGCATGGGCATGGCCGTGGTTCCCCTTTGGCAGATCGGCGCCTCCGTCGTTCTTCTGGTCCTGGCCATCTGGGGAGTCCTCTGGATCTCCTCGCGGCTTTACCGCGTCGGCATCCTGATGTATGGCAAACGCGCTACCCTCCCCGAACTGCTCCGCTGGCTCCGCTATTCCTGATCAAAATCCCTCAGTCTCATAGTCCCTCAGCCCCTCAGTCCCCCTCAGTCCTTAATCCCTCAGTCCCTCCATCCACATACAATCAAAGCAGTGACCGCCGACCCCAAATTCACCTTCTCGCAGCGCCTGGCTCTGGCCATTCTTCCGCGCGTGGTCTGGGCGCTGTTGTGGGTCGTGAGCCGCACCTGGAGATTCGAAGAAATCGCGGTCGAAGGCGTTACACCGCTTCTTCGTGGATACGGTGCAGGCTCGCGGATCTTCTGCTTCTGGCACCAATGCGTGCTGCCTTGCACAATCTACTTCCGCACCACCGGCGCCACCATCCTCATCAGCCGCAGCTTCGATGGCGAACTGGTCACGCGCGTCCTTGAGACATTCGGATTCCATGCCGTGCGCGGTTCCAGTTCAAGCGGTGCTCGCGAAGGGTTGCTTGGCCTGAAAAAGGTCATCGAGAACGGAGGTCCGGCCATTTTCACCGCCGACGGTCCCCGTGGCCCGATCTATCAAACCAAGATGGGCCCCATCAAACTTGCCCAGCTAACCGGCGCCCCCATTGGTGCATTTCATCTCCAGCCCGAGCACGCGTGGGTCCTCAAGTCCTGGGATCGCTTCCTCATCCCCAAACCCTTCACACGCATCTGCGTAAGCTGGGGTCCCTGGACTCAAGTTGCCTCAGACATTCCTCCCGGCCAATTCGAGTCCAAGCGCCAGGAACTGAACGCCAACATTGAGGCCGCTCGGCTACGCGCACTTGAGTATTTCGGCGGGCCCAAGTCTTGAGCAATGCAAGACAATCCGCAACGGACCTGCGCGTTGACGACTTCGATTTCGATCTGCCGCCCGAACTCATCGCGCAACAACCACCCGCCGAGCGCGGCCAGAGCCGCATGCTCCTCATGGATCGTGAAACCGGCGCGCTTCGCGATTCGCACTTCGCAGCCTTGCCGGAATTCCTCCGCCCCGGCGATCTCCTCGTCCTCAACGATAGCCGCGTCATTCCTGCCCGCCTCTACGCTCGACGAACTCTCCGCCGCGAACGCGAAAAACCGACTGGCCGCATCGAAGTCATGCTCACCGAGCCCGCGGGCCAGAACCACTGGCGCGCGCTCGTCCGCCCCGGTCGCAAGGTCGCCATCGGTGAGCGCCTCATCTTTCCCGCACTCACCGGCGAAACCGTTCTCGAAGCCGAAGTCCTCGATCGCGGCCCATTCGGCGATCGACTGCTGCGCTTCCAACCCGCTGGTGACTTCTTCTCCATTCTCGACCAAATCGGACACATGCCGCTTCCCCCCTACATTCATCGCGATGACGCGACCACCGATCGCGAGCGCTACCAGACCATCTTCGCGCGCGAGCGTGGCTCTGTCGCTGCACCCACCGCCGGGTTACACTTCACTCCGGAGTTGCTCGATACCCTCGCGGCCAAACACATCGAGATTGCGCGCGTCACTTTACACGTCGGCCTCGGCACGTTCGCGCCCCTTCGCGTGGAATACGTCGACGAAGTCCATCTGCATCGCGAACGATATTCCATCTCCGATGTTGCCGCGGACGCCGTCAATCGCGCCATCCGCGAGAACCGTCGCATAGTCGCCGTTGGAACCACGGTTGTCCGCACTCTCGAGTCCTGCGCCTCGCACGCGGAGCCTGGTCAATTCGTCGCCCGCTCCGGCGATACCGAAATCTTCATCTCACCCGGCTATCATTTCCGCATCGTCAACGCGCTCCTGACCAACTTCCACCTGCCCCAGTCAAGCCTGCTCATGCTCGTCAGCGCCTTCGCCGGCCGCGAAAAGGTCCTCGCCGCCTATAGTCATGCAGTCCGCGAGAAATACCGCTTCTTCAGCTACGGCGACTGCATGTTCATCTCCTGACAAGGCGAGGTCGCCTGATTCAAGAGTGCCGGGATGAGGGTGCCCCATCCATTTCACAGCTCCATCGTGAAATGGGTGGGATACCACAAACCTTGAAGCCACCGGGGGCCGGTCAACACTGCTATCGGACCAACCCGCTGCCTCATGGCTGATAAACTCACTACCGTGCCCGATCAAGCCAAACCGCCTGTATTCCTTCTCGACACCATGGCGTTCATCTTTCGCGCTTATCACGCCATGCAGCGGAGCCGCCCCATGTCGACGCGTGGCGGCCTTCCAACGGCCGCCATTTACGTCTTCGTCAACATGATCAAAAAACTTCGCCAGGACTTTTCGCCGCTCTATTGCGCGGCCGTCTTCGACGTAAGCGGCGAAGTCTTCCGCGACGAGCGCGCTCGCACCATGGGCCCCCTGCGCCGCTGGGACAGCAAGACGCAGGCCTTCATCGATGTCAGTTACGAAGGATACAAAGCCAATCGCGCTGCCATGCCCGAAGACCTCGCGCGCCAAATTCCTTACATTCGCCGCTCGCTCGAGGCTCTCCGCATTCCCATTCTTGAAGCCGTCGGGTTTGAGGCCGACGACGTCATTGGCACTCTCGCCCGCGAGGCCGCCGAGGTCGGTCACGACGTCTTCATCGTCTCCGGCGACAAGGACATGATGCAACTCGTCACGCCAAAAGTGAAGATCCTCAATCCGCAGAAAGACAATCTCATTCTCGATCCTGCCAAGGTCATCGAAGTCCTCGGGGTCCCGCCCGAAAAAGTTGTTGACGTGATGGCTCTCCGCGGTGACTCCGTCGACAACATTCCCGGTGCACCCGGCATCGGCGACAAGGGCAGTGTTGATTTGATCGTTGAATTCGGCAGCGTCGAAGCCGTCCTCGATCGCGCCGCTGATGTCAAGCGCAAAAGCTATCGCGAATCGCTCGAACAGAATCGCGCTGCCGTGTTGCTCTCGAAAGAACTCGTGACCATCGACAGCCACGTGCCGCTCGCCCTCGATCTTGCCGCCATGGAAACGCAACCACCCGACATCGAAGCTTGTCGCGAGTTGTTTACTGAACTTGAATTCACGTCCATGCTGAAGGATTTGGCGCCCGCTGCCACCGCCGCTCCCGTTGAGCTCATTGAAAATCCCACCGGCGAGCAAGCCGCGGGCTTTTACTCCGCCGCGCGCGCCAGCGGCTTCGCGCTGGCCATGGATACCATCACTCCCGCACCCGAAGACAGCGAAGACGAAGTTCCGGACGCGCAAACTCTCTTGAACCTCAACGAGGCTGAAAAAGAGGCCGCTTGCACCATGGGCGTGTGCGCTCAACAGGGCGTCGCCTTGCAACTCGACATCACCGCCGAACTGCGCGCCCTGCTTGAAGACGCTGCCATACCCAAGTTTCTTCACGACTGGAAAGCGGCGCTTCACGCCCTGGCCCGGCAGGGAATTGAGTTGCGCGGCTCCGTTGAAGACTCCATGCTGCTCTCCTATGCGCTCAATCCTACGCATACCACCCAGACCCTCGCTGACGTGGCTGCGCGTCACGGTGGAAGCACTCCTGTATCGCTCGCCGCGAGCGCCGCGGTCATTCACGCTCTCATTCCGGACCTCCGCGCTGAAGCGGAGAAATCGCACGTCACCAAAATCTACGAGACGATCGATCTCCCGCTGGCGCCAGTGCTCTTCCGGATGGAACAGGCCGGCGTGCGGATCGACAAACTCGCACTCGACGCGCTCTCCAAACGCTTCAGCCTGGAACTCGAACGCGTGGGCGAGCGCATCTTTGAGTTGGCTGGTCAGCGTTTCAACATCAACTCCCCCAAGCAGCTCGGCGTTGTTCTCTTCACGCACATGGGCCTGCCCGCGCCTGTCGCTCGCGGCAAAGGCAAAACCGTTTCCACTGCACAGGATGTACTTGAAGCCCTTGCCGTTAATCACGAAGTGCCGCGCCTGGTGCTCGAATACCGCCATCTCTCCAAGCTCAAGTCGAACTACATTGACGCGCTCCCGCTCCTAGCCGACTCTGACTCGCGCGTTCACACAACCTTCCAGGCGGCGGCAACCGCCACGGGCCGTCTCTCGTCCATCACTCCCAACCTGCAGAACATCCCCATCCGTACGGAGTTAGGCAGAGAAATCCGCGCCGCATTCACCGCATCACCCGGCACGCAGTTGCTCTCCGCCGACTACTCGCAAATTGAATTACGCCTCCTCGCGCATTTCAGCCTTGATCCCCTGCTCATGCGCGCCTACGAAGAAGAGATCGACATACACACCCTCACCGCAAGCGAAGTATTCGGCGTGCCCATCGGCAGCATGGACAAGGAAACCCGCGGCCGCGCCAAGGCAGTCAACTTTGGCATCGTGTACGGCATTTCCGCGTTCGGTCTCGCCGCACAGCTTGGAATTCCGCAAGCCGAAGCGCGTGCCTATATTGAGCGCTACTTCGCACGCTATGCAGGCGTAAAAGAGTTCATCGATAAAACCCTTGAGCAAACACGGCGCGAGGGCGCAGTGCGAACGCTCTTCGGCCGGCTGCGCCCCATCCCCGACATTGAGAGCCGCAATCCCAACTCGCGCGGTTTCGCCGAGCGCACCGCGGTGAATACGCCGCTGCAGGGCACAGCGGCCGACCTCATCAAGCTCGCCATGATCGCCATCGATCGCCAGCTCTCCGAGCGCGGCCTGAAGACCCGCATGCTTCTCCAGGTCCACGACGAACTCCTCTTCGAAGTTCCGCTCGACGAAACGGAAACAATCGGGAAACTGGTTAAGGAAGCAATGGAGGGCGTGGTGCAATTGCGCGTTCCGCTTGTCGCCGATGTGGCATTCGGCGCGAACTGGCGCGATCTTTAAATGTGGTTGCCCCCGGTCCCTCGCATCTGGGGACCGGGGAGCGCGCGCCCTTTTTTATCAACCGAACGGAACCTCGCTCCGGTGTCCGGCGAATCAGAGGCCAAGCTAAACGCCCAGCTCACTGCGAATTGCTTCCGCAATCGCATCCGCATGCCGGCGCATTGCCTCTTCCGACTCCGCTTCAATCATCACCCGCGCCAGGGCTTCGGTTCCGCTGTAGCGAATCACCACGCGGCCCGTGTCTTCCAGTTCCTGCTCCGCCGCGCGAATGCTCGCGGCCACTGCCGGAATCGACTCCAGCGATCTCTTCTCGCGCACCTTTACGTTCACAATTACCTGCGGAAAAACCTTCAAATCCGCAGTGAGCGCATCGATCGACCTTCCGGTGCGTGCAATTAAATCGAGCACCACAAGCGCGGTCAACAGTCCATCGCCGGTCGTAGCGAGGTGCGGAAAGAGAATATGCCCTGACTGCTCGCCGCCCAGCGCCGCGTTGTGTTTCTGCATCTGCTCCAGCACGTAGCGGTCGCCCACCGACGCGCGCAGCATGCGAATCCCTGAGCGCTTCAACGCCGCCTCCAGCCCCATGTTTGACATTGTGGTAGCCACCACAAGATCGCCCGTAAGCAAACCGCGCGACTTCAGATCGCGCGCTGCCGCAAGCAGAATCGCATCTCCGTTCAGCACGTTGCCATGCGAACCAGCCATCATGCAGCGATCCGCATCCCCGTCGAAACTCAGCCCGACATCGGCCTGGCGCGCCTGCACTTCGTCCGCGACATGCGCTGGATGCAGCGCTCCGCAACCGTCGTTGATATTGCGGCCGTCGGGGCTCGTATGCAGCAACGTCACGCTGCCGTCACTGGAACTGAGTCGCCGGAAGAGCTCCGGAGCAATCGCGGCCGCCGCACCATTCGCGCAGTCGGCGACAATCTTCAACGCATTGAGCTTGAGGTCCGGAACACACGCGAGCAGGAACTGAATATAGTCATCCGCAAACGCGGCATTGTCCCCAAGCCCTTCCTTGTTGCCCGGGTCGAGCACCTGAGCACGAGTCGCTTCGAGCGAAGCATAGTGCAGGATCTCTTCCTCCATTGCCAGTTCAACAGCGTCGGGGAGCTTGAATCCATCGGAACCAAACAGCTTGATGCCGTTGTCGCGCCACGGATTGTGCGAGGCCGAAATCACCACGCCGGCTTGAAACCCGTGCTTGCGCGTTAGAAAAGCGACAGCAGGCGTAGGCACGACGCCCGCGCTTTCAATTGTGGCTCCCGCCGCGCGCAAACCCGCCGCGAGAGTTTGCCCAATCCAAACGCTCGACTCACGCGTATCGCGCCCCACCACGACCGCTGGGCCGGCAGAAGCGCGTCCGGCCGCGGCTGCCTTCAGTGAGTGCCCCAGCGCAAGGCCGACAGCAAAAATAGTCACGGGATCGAGTGGGGTTTCACCGGCGACGGCGCGAATGCCGTCTGTTCCGAAAAGCTTGCGGGTCGCAGTTGCGGTCATGATCTCACTTCTTGATTGTAGTGGGCGAGGCCGTCTCGATCTTGCGATTGCTCTTCACCTCGCTCGTGAATGTGCCGTCTGCGATACGCGTGGTCAGCAGCGCGCCCGGCTTGGCCGCAGCAGCCGTCCGCACCAGTCCGCCCTCATTGTTGAAGACCAGTGCGTACCCGCGATCGAGAACAGCCATGGGCGAAAGCGAGTGCAGGCGCGCATCCAGCGCGCGCAGCGCAGAAGTCCCTGTGTGCAATTGGTGTTCCATCGATCGCTGCAAATGATTACGCCCCGCCTGCAGCCGTTCGCGCGTCGTGCCCAGCGCGCGCCGCGGATCGTGGCCGAGCACCGCTGCGGCAAGAGCGCTTACGCGATCCTGGCGTCGCCGCAACTGTGCAGACAGCTCTGCTTCACAGCGAAAACTCAAATCGTCGAGCCGCTGAGCATTGCGATGGAGTTGCGTCAGCACAAGATTTTCAGTGCGGCTCACCGGCACTCGGGCATACCGCTGCCGTGCCTGCAGAAGTTGAAACCGCGTAGCCCGATCGAGCCGATGTTCCATGGCTGCCAGGTGTTCGGCGATCTTGTGCTGCGCCTCAGTGATCAGCTCGGCAGCAGCCGAGGGCGTTGGAGCCCGCAAATCAGCCACGAAATCCGCAATCGTGAAATCCGTCTCGTGCCCTACCGCCGAAACTACGGGGATTTTGCTCGCTGCAATCGCGCGGGCAACTCGCTCGGAGTTGAACGCAGCCAGGTCTTCAAGCGATCCCCCGCCGCGGGCAAGCACAATCACATCCACAGCGACCGGCGACATTCTGGTTGCAGCGTTCAGATCGAGAAGCGCGGCCTCAATCTCCCCGGCGGCCTGTTCGCCTTGCACCGAGACTGGCACAAGCAACACATTCAGGCCGGAATGGCGCCGGCCCACAATGTTCAGGAAGTCGCGAATCACGGCGCCCGTGGGCGAAGTGATCACGCCAACCGTTCGCGGAAACGCCGGCAACGGCTTCTTGCGAGCCGCCTCAAAAAGCCCTTCGGCCTTCAACCGCTCTTTCAACTGCTCAAAGGCAAGCTGCAGCGAACCTGCGCCCACCGGCTCCATGGTTTCGGCGATCATCTGCATCTGGCCGCGCTGTTCGTACACGCTCACCCGGCCCCGCACCAGCACGTGCAAGCCGTCATCGGGCCGAAATCGAAGCAGCGTCGCCTGGCGCCGGAACAAGACTATGGGAAGCTGCGCCTCGGCATCTTTCAGCGTGAAGTAAACGTGCCCCGAAGGCGCGGGCCTGAAATTCGAAATCTCGCCCTCGACCCAGACATCGCCAAATTCGCCCTCAATCAGTTCTCTCACCTGGCCAACGAGTGCGCGCACCGGCCAAATGCGGCGCGCAGTGCGCGGCTGATCGAAACTGAAATCCAGTTGCGGTCCGGATTGATCCCTCTCCAGCATCCTGTCTTCGAGTGTAATCGGTGCCGCGCCGATTACGACGGTTCGACGCGGCTGTGCAACGGACCCTTACTCCGACCGCAGCGCATTCACGGGATTCACGCTGGCCGCCCGTCGCGATGGGAAGTAGCACGCCAGGCACGCCGCGGCCAGAACGCAAACGGTAATCGCGGCGTACGTCAAAGGATCGACCGGGCTCACATTGAACAGAATCGAAGACATCAGGCGCATCGAGACGAAGGCCACCGCAAGCCCGCAAGCCGCGCCAATCGCAGTCAGAACCATTCCTTGCCGCAGGAACATCGATGTCAGTTCACTGCGCTGCGCACCCAGCGCCATGCGGATCCCAATCTCCCGTGTGCGCTGCGAAACCGTATAGGCAATTACCCCATAGATTCCGATCACTCCCAGCAGCATGGCCATCGCCCCGGCAATCGAAAGCAGAACCAGAGTGAACGATGTCCGCGCCATCGACTTCCTGAACAGCTCGCCCACGGTTGTGCTATTGGCCAGCGGCACGCTTGAGTTGATTGACCACACTTGTTCCTGCACTTCCTTCAGGAACGCCTGCGACCCCGCGCGCGGACTGCGAATCACGAAAGCCACACCCCGCCGAAGCTCGGACTTCTGTCCCTCGAAGTTGATCAGCATCGCCGGCCAGTAAACCGCTGTGGGTGCGGGCTGATCCACGCCGTCGTCGTGCACGTCCTGCGCAACGCCGACGATCTCGCGCCAATCATCGGTCGAGGCCACGCGAATCTTCTTGCCCAGTGCGCCGGCCGCGCTATGCCAATACTCGCGCGCGAAACCCTCAGAGATGATGGCAACGGGATGCTGTTCGTACGTATCGGTCCAGGTGATGTCGCGCCCCGCGATCAGCTTTGTGCCCATCGTTGCAAAAAATCCCGGCGAGACGAATTTGAAGCGTCGAATCGGCGGCAGTTCGCCCTCGCGATATTGATGATCCTGCGCGTAAAGAATATCGTTGGAATCGAAGCCGTCCATCGGAATCGCGCTTGAAAAACTCACCGACTGCACGCTCGGCAATGCCGCCAGCTTGTTAAGAATTTCCTGCTGCTGGTGGACGACGCGTTCCGGCTGCGTCTCCGGAATCTGGGTCTCCGGAATATAGAAGCGGAACGTCTCCAGCGACTCCGGCGCATTGAATCCAGGATCCACTTTCATCAGCGCGCGGAAGGTCCTGATCATCAGGCCCGAACAAATCAGCAGCACAAGGGCAAGCGCCACCTGCAGCACCACAAGGGCCTTGCGCGCGCGCTGGCGTTCCCGGCTCTGGCTCAGCGCCCGTCCGCCTTCGCGTAATCCCGATGCCGCTTTCACCCCGGCATATTTCACAATCGGAATGATTCCAATCAAAAGGCTTGTGAAAAGCGCCAGGCCAAAGGTGAACAGAAGCACCAGTGGGTCGATGCCAATCTCGTGAATGCGCGGCAACCCGGTCGGCGCAAGCGCAACCAGCGCCCGCAAAGTTCCGTAGGCGAGGGCAAGCCCGATCGCACTGCCCGCAACTCCAAGGGCAACGCTTTCAAACAACAACTCGCCAGCCGCTCGTCCCCAGGGCGCGCCCAGTGCCGAACGAATCGCCAACTCCTGGCGACGGCCTTCCACGCGCACCAGCAACAAATTGGCCACGTTGGCGCACGCCACCAGCAGCACCATGCCGATCGAGCCCATCAGTACCCACAAAACCTTGCCAATGTCGCCCACCACGTCCTGCTTCAGCGGCCGAAGATTGGGCTGGAAATGGGCCTTCTCAAAAAGTGCCGGACTGAACCCATCCGGAGCCGGAAAACTACGCATGGCGATTGGCAGCAAGCGCGCCATGTCGGCGCTGGCCTGTTCCATCGTCACGCCTGGCTTCAGGCGCGCCAGCGCCCGCTGGCTGAAATTGCCAAGTTTCACCTTGCTGCGATCCCATTGAAAAGGGATTACCAGCGCCGCATCCTCGTAGTCGAGAAAATGGAAACCCCTGGGAAGAACGCCGATGATTTGGCGCGCTTTGCCGTCCATGGTGATGGAACTGCCAATCACCGAAGTCGCTCCGCCGAACTTCTGCTGCCAATATGCGTACGAAAGCACCACGGTGGCAGGTGCTGCGGCTGTGTCGTCCTGACGGCTGAACAGGCGGCCCAGCGCGGGCTGAACGCCGAGCAAGGGCAACGTGCCATCCGTTACATCGAGGCCCCGCACATGCTCCGGCTGCCCGGAGCCGGTCACATTGAACGCATCGCCATCGTAAACGCCAATATCTTGCAGCGTTGTGCTTTGCTCCCGATCAATGAAATAAATCGACGGGGCCATGTTCAGATCCTTAATGTTGATACCCGGCGCGGTGTGCCAAACGCCGATCAGCCTGTCCGCCTCAGGGTAGGGAAGCGGCTTCAGCAGCACGCCCTCAATCACGCTGAAGATCACCGTGTTGGCGCCGACGCCGATTGCCAGCGTCAAAAGCGTGATGGCCGTAAACATGGGAGCGCGGCGAAGCCGGCGTACCACCTGTTTCAACTGATCCAAGAATATTGCCATGTTTCAAGCCTCCGCTCGGACCTTCGGCTGGCTGCCGCTTCGGGCATTCTGCCGTCTCCTGCTTCCTACGCTTGCGCTGCGCCCCTGGTTCCCGATGGAACGGAGCCTTTCCGGGAGACAATGCATGTGGTTCGCCAAACACATACCCGCATT
>Ga0302275_10003268_pt1 | contig 16504 bp, 15 predicted proteins | sample III_Bog_N2_2_FD_200229 | JGI IMG/M metagenome (GOLD analysis project Ga0302275, IMG submission 200229) | Peat permafrost microbial communities from Stordalen Mire near Abisko, Sweden - III_Bog_N2_2 | ecosystem: Environmental > Terrestrial > Soil > Wetlands > Peat | place: Sweden: Abisko...
GCCCAGGCGTTGCTGGAAGGCATGATGCTGGTCAGCGCCGATCTTGTCTTCGACGAGGTGTCCGTCCAGCGCCTGTGGTAATCGCCGCGACAAAAAAGTTACAACCCCAGCAGAGTGAAACTGATACCCTGAAAGCATGAAATTCGGGGTTCTAGTCTTTCCCGGCTCCAACTGCGACCACGACACATATAACGTGATTGCCGAAGTCGCACACCAGCCTGTCACCTTTCTCTGGCACGACTCCGAAGACCTGGGCGGCGTGGATGCGGTGCTGGTTCCGGGCGGCTTCGCCTATGGCGATTACCTGCGCACCGGAGCCATTGCGCGCTTTTCTCCTGTGATGCAATCGGTGCAGCGGTTCGCTGCCGGTGGCGGCCTGGTTTTGGGCATCTGCAACGGCTTCCAGATTCTCACCGAGGCGGGCCTGCTGCCCGGCGCGCTGATGCGCAACGCCGGCCTCAAATACATCTGCAAGCAGGTTCATGTGCGCGTTGAAACTGCCGATAGCCCATTCACCAACCAACTGGCAAAAGGAGACGTACTGCGGATTCCGATAGGCCACATGGAGGGCAATTACTTTTGCACGCCCGATGAGTTGCGCGAGCTCGAGGCCGAAGACCGCATCGCCTTCCGCTACTCCACGCCACAAGGGGACATCGTGCCCGAAGCCAACCCCAACGGCTCGCTGAGCAACATCGCCGGCATCCTGAACGCGAAGAGAAATGTGCTGGGCATGATGCCGCACCCCGACCGGTCCAGCGAACTGTTGCTGGGATCGGCGGACGGCTTGAAGATTTTTGCTTCGATGATCGAGGCTTTGGCGATCCGTTGAGGCTGTGGTTGCACCAAATCTCGATTTTGAGACCTGGGATCTCGACTCCATCCGCTCTCTACACCAGCCCCAGACCGCCATCCACCGTCAAAATCTGCCCGGTAATAAACCGCGGTCCCGTCGCAAAAAACAGCACCGCCTGGGCCACATCCTCAGCCGACCCATTGCGCATCATCGGCGTCCTGGCCGCAAAGCGGGCCACCTCGTCTTCGCTGTGATCGTCCATCTCGATTCGCCCCGGCGCAACGCAGTTCACGCACACTTCCGGCGCAAATGCCTTGGCCATGGCCCTGGTCAGCATGTGCAGCGCGGCCTTGGAAGCGCAATAGTGGGCATGATCGGCCCAGGCCTGAATCCCGCCCAGCGAGCCGATGTTCACAATCCGTCCTGAAACGGCGCGCAAGTGCGGCAACGCCTCCCGCGCCACCAGAAATGGCCCGCGAGCATTGGTCTCAAACACCGCATCCCATTGTTCCAGGCTCATCCGCTCCAGCGGAGCTGACTCAAATACAGCGGCATTGTTCACCAGCACGTCCAGCCGGCCAAATCCGCTCGCCACAGCATCAACCGCCCGTCGCACCTGGCGCTCGGAACGCACATCGCATTTCAGGGCCAGCGCGCGGCAACCGAAGAACTCAATCTCGCGAGCCGTCTCCACAGCTTCGCCGCGCGAACTCCGGTAAGTAATCGCCACATCCGCGCCCGCCTCGGCCAAAGCCAGGGCAATCTCCCGGCCAATGCGTCGCGCGCCCCCGGTTACCAGTGCCGATTTGCCGCTGAGGAGTTGAGTTGCCATCACGGGAAAAAGCTTCAATCGTGTTCAGGTGGCAGGGCCCAGGGTCTCACTTCGGCGCAGGCTGGCTGGCCGGTGCGTCCGGTTGCGCTGTTGAGTCAGCTGGTTTGGCCGCCGGCGGCGCCGCAGCCGGAGTCTTGCCGCCAAGCGACGACCCATCGTGCTTATCGTAAATCGAGTACTGCGCCCCAGGCCGCTTCATCTTGATCTCAATCTCCAGATCGGCCTTGTCAATCTTGTAGTCGTCTCCGAAGGTCTGAAACCCGTGCGCAATCACCTGCAGCCGCACTGTGGAGCCGACCGGGAGAACATCGATGATGGCCTTGCCGTCCTCGTTGGTCTTCAGCTCCATGTTGCCCTCGTCCTTGTCGCCCTGCATGGGATGAAAAACCACAGCCGCGTTCTCAATGGGCTTGCCGTTCACATCGCGCAGAATGGTGACTTCAATGCGAGCCGTCGGCGGCGGAGCCTTGTACTTGCGGCCGCGCTTGGTGGTGTCCTGCTGGGCTTGGGCGGCAAACGAACACAAAGCCAGGCTCAACCCGGCCACGATAACGCTGAAGCGAATGAGACTGCGGTGAAACATGCTGCCCATTGTAAATGGTTTTCACCACACCTCGCCAGATGAAGTCCTCGGCATGCTCATGAAGCAAGCCACGAGTTGACAGTTTTAAGTTGTAAGTTGTCAGTCAAGGACGCCTGTTCCGGAATTGCACCCGCTGACAACTGATCACTGACAACTTACAACTGTTCACCGACATCGGCTGGGAATATAAAATCCCCCACGAAGAGTCAAACAGTTCACTTTATTCTCTAGATTCATACTTTATGAGCGCACTACACTCATATTTTTATCGATTCCCCCTTGACAACCCAACCCCTACTTCCCTATCGTTAGCAATTGGAAGGCGAGAGTGCTAGCACCCCGAGAGCGGAACTGCTGAAGCAGACCCTCCGCTGCCAGTCAAAGGGGGAGCATCCCGCAAATTCCAAGGTCTATTTTCACTTGTCACTACAATACCCACGGCCAGGGCTCAACCCTGCCCGTGTGTGAAGGAGAAGCAAAGCAATGGCAACAACATCCGTTACAACCACCTTCACCCCGCTTCACGATCGCATCCTCGTCCGTCGTTTGGAAGAGGGCGAAACCATCCGTGGCGGAATCATCATCCCCGACAGCGCCAAGGAAAAGCCCCAGGAAGGCGAAGTCATCTCGGTAGGCAAGGGCAAGTCCAACGACAAAGGCGAGACCTTCCCCCTCGACGTGAAGGCGGGAGACAGTATCCTCTTCGGCAAGTATTCCGGCACCGAAATCAAGCTCGATGGCCAGGAGTTTCTGATCATGCGTGAGGAAGAAGTCCTCGGCATCATCAAGAAGTAAGCTACGAGCCGTCAGTTGTCAGTTGTAAGTTGTCAGTTAAGAACGCCCGGTACGCGAATGCGCTCGCTGACAACCGATCACTGATAACTTACAACTGACAACTTACAACTGTTTACCGACAACTGTTCCAAGGAGATTGAAGCAAATGGCAAAGCAAATTCTACACGGTGAAGATTCCCGTCAGGCGATTCTGCGCGGCGTAAACACGCTGGCGGACGCCGTGAAGGCGACGCTCGGCCCCAAGGGCCGCAACGTTGTAATCGAAAAAAAGTTTGGCTCGCCCACCATCACCAAAGACGGCGTGACGGTGGCCAAAGAGATTGACCTGAAGGACCCGGTTGAGAACGTAGGCGCGCAGCTCGTCCGCGAAGTCGCCTCCAAGACCAGCGATGTGGCCGGCGACGGCACCACCACCGCCACCGTTCTGGCCCAGGCCATCTTCCGCGAAGGCGTGAAGACGGTAGCGGCCGGCGCAAACCCAACCGCCCTGAAGCGCGGCATCGAAAAGGCCGTGACCGTGATCATCGGCACCCGCGACAAGGACGGCAAGTGGACCGAGGGCGGCGCTCTCGGCAAGCTCTCCAAGCCTGTCGACGAGGGTTCGGTTGCCCAGGTCGGCGCCATTTCCGCCAACGGCGATCAGGAGATCGGCGACATCATTGCCGAAGCCGTAAAGGTTGTCGGCAAAGACGGCGTCATCACCATTGAAGAGTCCCGCACGATGCACACCGGCCTCGAGACCGTCGACGGCATGCAGTTCGATCGCGGCTACCTCAGCCCCTACTTCGTCACCGACACCGAGCGGCTTGAAGCGGTGCTCGACGAGCCTTACATCCTGATCTACGAAAAGAAGATCAGCGCCATGAAGGATCTGCTGCCCCTGCTCGAGCAGGTTGCCCGCGGCGGCAAGCCCCTGCTGATTATTGCTGAGGATGTGGAAGGCGAAGCGCTGGCGACACTGGTCGTAAACAAGCTGCGCGGCACCCTGAATGTTGCTGCCGTCAAGGCTCCCGGCTTCGGCGATCGCCGCAAGGCAATCCTGGGCGACATTGCTACCCTCACCGGCGGCAAGGCCATCACCGAGGATCTGGGAATCAAGCTGGAAGGCGTCAAGCTCGAAGATCTGGGCCGCGCCAAGAGGATCACCATCGACAAGGACAACACCACCATCGTCGACGGCTCCGGCAAGTCTTCGGACATCGAAGGCCGCGTCAAGGAGATCAGGTCTCAGATTGAAAAGACCACCTCCGACTACGACAAGGAAAAGCTGCAGGAGCGGCTGGCCAAGCTGGTCGGCGGCGTTGCCATCATCAAGGTGGGCGCTGCAACCGAGACCGAGCTGAAGGAGAAGAAGGCTCGCGTCGAGGATGCTCTGCACGCCACTCGCGCTGCTGTGGAAGAAGGCATCGTCCCCGGCGGCGGTGTGGCACTGGTCCGCACCATCCCCGCGGTCGACGCCCTCATCAAGACGCTCGAAGGCGACGAGAAGATCGGCGCGCAAATCGTTCGCCGCTCGCTTGAAGAGCCGCTCCGCCAAATCGTCTCCAATGCGGGCGGTGAAGGCGCGGTTGTGGTGGCAAAGGTCATCGAGGGCAAGAACACCCCCGGCGAAACATTCAACGATTACTTCGGCTACAACGCCGCGACCGGCGTCTTCGAAGACCTGGTGAAGGCTGGCGTCATCGATCCCACCAAGGTGGCCCGCACGGCACTGCAGAACGCGGCTTCGATCGCGGCTCTGCTGCTCACCACCGAAGCACTGGTTGTCGAGATTCCGGAGCAGAAGCCCGCTCCGGCCGGCGGCGGCCACGGTGGCGGCATGGACGGCATGTACTAAAGACAGTGGTCAGTGGTCAGTGATTAGTGGTCAGTAAAAACACGGCCCTCTGACTTCTCTTTCGCAAGTCGAATCGCAAAACGCCTCCAGCTTCGGCTGGGGGCTTTTTGTTGATATCTTGACGATATTGGTATTACAGGTATATATCTCTAAACAGAAGGTACCAATGAAACCTATAATAGCAACTGAATTCTATGTCGCAGATCGAATCTGGGTCGCTACCGCCCTGCTGCACCGGGAGTTTTGTCTGAGAAATGACTTTAAGAAAGATGAGATCAGGCGGAAGATGGAGGAAGAGGGATTGGCGGATGGAGTCGAGCGCAGGACCCTTAGTGCTCATCTCGATCAACATTGTGTCGCAAATGTACCTCCGTCTACAGGTAAATACCGGATGCTGTATGAAACAACCCCGGGAGGCAATCTTCGGCTCTTCCGCCCAAACGATTTTGCCTGGGCATCGAGATACCAGAAGCGCAAACCCTCCAAAATCGTGCCCAAACGCGAACAGGTCCCACAGAAATATTGGCCGCTTCTCGATTGGTATGAAGAATGGAGCCGACAGGTTCCTCTCGTTGAGCCAATCAAATGGGAGGACGACCCACTGATCCGCCTGATCGGTTCCGGGAAGCACATCTGGGCCGACGAACACGCCGACGAATACGTTGAGAATCTGCGCCGGGAAGATCCCGCATGAGCCGAATCTTCTTTGACACAAATGTGTTCATCTACATGTTCGAAGGGCTAGAGCCGCAACGGACGAGGATGATTGAAATTCGGCGTCGGATGCTGGAGCGCGGGGACCAGATTGTAACCTCCGCAATGACGCTCGGGGAACTGTTGGTGAAGCCCACGAAACTCGGCCAAGCCTCGCTGATCGAACAATACGACCGCGTAGTGAGGTCAACGGCGCAGGTAATCAGCTTTGATGCGCAAGTCGCTTGGCGATTCGCCAGCCTGCGCGCCACTCACAACATCCGCAGCGCGGACGCAATTCAGTTAGCGTGTGCGGCCCACGCCGGCGTCGATTTGTTCCTCACCAACGATAAGCACTTGCATCCCATGAACGTTCCAGGAATCGGATTCATTACGCCGCTCGAAAAAGCACCGCTGTAAGAAAATCCCCGATGCCTAAATGCCTTTAGCTTCGGCTGGAGGCTGTTTGTTGCCTTCAGTCCGCCCCTCTTTCGCCGCCCGCCCGCCTTCAACCCTCTCCCGCCACCGAAGCAACCCGCCCCGCCCGCACAATCCCATACTTCAAATCCAGAAACTCCTGCAACTCATCCGGCAACGTCGCGGCCAGCTCCTGCCATGTCAGCACTTTCAGCCGCACCCGCATCTCGGCGCTTTTCACCGCCGCCATCACCTCGAACCACGCCTCCCGCAAATCCGGCCGGCGCTCATCGTGAAGCACGCAAAAGCTGCATCCTTCTGCATACGCAGCCAGCACATTCCGGATAAGCTGATATCCCGCATACCCCGCCTCAACCAGCTCCGCCTCCCGCGCCCGCGCCACAATCGCCGCCTGAAACTCCCGCGCCAAATCCTCATCCGGCGCGGTCTCTTCCCACTCCTGTGTGAACTCCTCGGCAAACTCCACCGCGGTCCGGCGCCTTGCCGCCCTCAACTCCACGCGCGGCAGCATCTCCCGCTCAAACACCGCATCGAAGTCCCTATACCCCTCAGCCACCGCCGCCCTGCAGGTTTGAAAATCTCCTTCCGTCAGCTTGGCCTCCACCAGCAGCGAACCCCACCGCATATCCACCTCGGTGCGGTCGAGCTTGCCCGACTTCAGCGGCACACGCGCCTTCCATCCAAACAAGGGCGGTTCCTCGCTCTCAACTCCAAGAGCCCGCCGCACGGCCGGTGCCCCCGGGGTACAAAACACATTCATCAGCAGCGCGTCCGAGCTCATCGACGAGTCCAGCTCCCGCCATCGTCGCCCGCTCTCCGCTTTAGGCAGCGCCCGTCCCTGCGCATGAATCTTGTCGAACCGCCGCATCCACTCCGCCCGCCGCAAAATCGCCGCATAGGCAGCATCGAAAAAGTTCCCATGCTTGTCCTCGTCGGGAGCATAAACAATCACCGGCGGCGTCCCATAGCTCTCCACATGTGCCCGCCCGCGCGCCCAAAGCCGGTTCCGCGCCATCAACTCCCTCCGCAGCTCGCTCGCATACCAGCCAGTCGTCCCCGCCATATCCAGACAGCTTATCCCATCGAACCGCGATCCATGCGCCGCGCATCAACTCGCTTTTCACCGCCGCGCCCTCTGCAAAACACTGCCGCATTAACCTCGTTTTGTCCTAATCGTAATATCGCTGAAACCTAGCCGTAATCCGGCATTCACACGGGATTGCTACTTTCTATTCGGGTGTGGCCAATATCCAATCCTGCAAGCCCCGAGCCGCCCATCACACCATCATCACAACTTCTTTGGAGGACCACCTTGACACACTCGATCGCAAGCGGACGGATGCGTCTGATTGCATCTGCGCTTTCCGTTCTCATGTTCATATTCGTTGCCGGGCTGCACGCACAGGCCACAGGCTCAACCCTCAGCGGCACCATCGTCGATACGCAGGGCAAGGCCGTTGCCAATGCCCTGGTCACTGCGAAGAGTTCAGCCGGCGCACTGAAGGCCACGCGGACTGACTCGAACGGCTCCTACAGCTTCGAGGGCCTCGGGGCCGGGACCTACTCTGTGGATGCCACCGCTCCCGGATTCTCGACCGCATCGAAGACTGGCATTGCGCTTTCCGAAGGCCAGAGCGTGCAGGCCAATCTCAAGTTGAGCGTCAGCTCCGTTGCCGAGCAAATCACCGTCAACGCCGGCATCGATTCCATCGCCGCGGAAATCGCGCCCAGCGGCGGGTTTATTGAAGAGCGCACGCCGCAGTCGCTGGTCTCCAACACCTACATCGAAAACTTTACTGCTCCCATCGCAGACTTCGGCGAGATCGTCCAGATCGTTCCCGGAACCTTCACCACCAGCACCGACGGCGTGGGCCTGGGCCAGAGCAAGACCTACTTCCGCGGCTTCCAGGATGGCGATTACGACATCGACTTCGACGGCGTTCCCTTCTACGACACCAACTCCCCAACCCACCATTCCTGGGCGTTCTTCCCTGCGCAGTGGGTCGGCGGCGTCGACTTCGATCGCAGCCCCGGAACCGCCTCCACCATTGGCCCAACCCCCTTCGGCGGCTCCATTCACCTGCTCTCAAAGCCGCTCTCCAGCGAGTTCGACATCCGCGGCACCGCCTCTTGGGGCACATGGAACACCAAGCTCTACGACGGCTCTTTCAACTCCGGCCTCTTTGGATTCTTCGGCGGCGCCAGAAAGTCGAACCTCTTCGTCGACTGGCACCAGATGACTTCCGATGGGTACCAGAGTTTCAACTTCAACGACCGCAATGCCGGGTCCTTGCTTTACCAATATCAGGTCTCGCCCAAATTCGTAATCACCGGCTTCAGCGGCGTTCTGCGCATCGACGCCAATGCGCCCAACATCGCCTCCACGCGCTGCATGCTCTACGGCTCCGGCTCCGGCTATACCTGCACCAGCGCCGATACAGCCAGCGGACTTCTCCCCTTCACCGGCGCGGGCATCAAGTTCCTCATGACTAATAACTCCGACCCCACAAGCTGGTTCAACTATCAATACAACCACTATCAGGTACCCACTGACTTTGAGTATGTCGGAATCAAGAAGGAGTTTAACCGCGGCTGGTATCTCGAAGGCAAGGGATACACGTATAACTACGACAACGGCGAGTTATACTCGAATGCCGTCCCCCAGACCGAAGTTACTCAGGCCGCGGCCCTCGCCAACCCATCTCTGGTTCCAGGCACGTTTGTCACCGGAGGCAAGGCCTATTACGACGGTGTGGCCATCGCTCCCTGCGACGTCGCAGTCAGCAAGACCAGCAAATCCACCGGAATCACCACCGTCGCCGAACCATGCGGCATCGACAAATACAACAGCTACCGCAAGTACGGCGAAACGTTCCTTATCTCGCAGACCTCGCACTTTGGTGTCTTTCGCGGCGGTCTCTGGTTCGACTGGGCCGATACCAACCGCCATCAGTATCCCAGCGACCCCACCAACAACTGGCAGGATCAGGCGCTGCCCAAGTTCAACGAGACATTCTGGACCGACTCGTGGCAGCCCTATGCCGAATATGAGTTCCACGTCTCCCCACAGTTCAACCTCACCGCCGGAACCAAGTTCGCCGACTACAGAATGACCGTCCTGCATCACGCCGACGACGGAGCCACTGTGGGACCGCTGACCTGCGCCCCCATCACCAATCCCACTGCCGCCTGCGCGGCCACTGTTACCAACCAGGGTACCTTCACCGCGTGGCTGCCATCGCTCGACTTCAACTACCGCATTCAGCCCGACTGGGCCATTTATGCGCAGGCCGCAACCGGCAGCATCATCCCGCCCAGCGCTGTGTACGACTACTACCAGACCCCCACTGCGGCCGTTGCCAATCCCCAGCTCACCACGCCGCCCAAGCAGCAGAAATCCACCACCTACCAGCTCGGCACGGTGGTCAAGGGCAACCGCGCCACACTCGATGCGGACGTGTATTACATCCGCTTTCAGAACAGCTACTCCTCCACCACCGACAATACTGCCGGCGACGCCGACCTCGGCGATACCCTCTACTTCCTGCAGCCAAGTTCGGTCACCAAGGGCATTGAGTTTGAAAGCACCATCGTCCTCACCAAAGGCCTCAACCTCTACCTGAACGCGACCGCGGATAACGCATTCTACGCAGGAAAGCTGAACGCCGGCACCCTCGACGCGCCGATCTATGAACAGGCGCCTCCAGGCCTGTGGGTAGCTTCCACGCCTACCGATACGGAGCAGCAAGGCCTGACCTACCAGAACCATGGCCTTGACCTGGGCATCTTCAATCACCGTATTGGCGAGCAGCGGGTAGACAATGGGGCCTATCACAATCAGGCCATCATTCCCACCTTCAGCACGCTTGGCACTTACATTAACTGGACCGTCCGCAACCACAACATCTTCGATGGAACCAAGATCCGGCTCAGCGCCACCAACCTGATGGACTCGCACAACATTCAGAGCCTGTCCCTGGCCGGAACGGCAACCGCCATTCCGAGCCCCATCCTCCCCGCCGCCGCCACCGAACAGTTCGCCGCTACCACCCCGGTCAACGGCGCCGATACTCCGGGACTGATGGCGGGCCGCAGCTTCTCAGCTTCGGTCACCTTCGGCCTGGCGCCCAGGGAGCGCAAGTAGAACCCGCCTGAGCCAGTTTCAGGCAAGCAACTCCGGCCGCGTTGCGGGCAGCAATGCCCGCCGCGGCCGGAGCTGTTTGCGGCCGGCGCTCTAACTCTCTGGCTCCGTTGCTAACTGAAACAAGGTCCGCAGAATGGCTACTGATTTTGGCAGACCTTGTGCTTCGAGTAAAACGAGGAATTCCTCACTCGATTTCGGCGGGTTCTTAAGACTTCGGCGGTGCATTTCGGCAGCTTCAAGGACAACATCAGGCGCTATTTCGACAAGCTGCAGGATGAACTCGTCCGGGTGCTGCGCTTCGATTCCGTAAAGCTGAAGAACTTCACTCGGAAAGTCCTTCAAATTCATCGTGACGATCACATGCGCCTCGGATCGGATCGCCGCTGCAAGGACGTGGCGGTCATTTTCGTCCGGCAGACTCAGGCTTGGAATCAAATCCTCATAGCCTTCAACGAGCGAATCAAGCGTCGCCTTGTCCATCAGTTGGCGCGTACGTTCCAGCTTTGCCCGTGAAAGGTCCGGCCTATTCTTGAGGAGGTTTGAAATCCATTCTTCGTGAACGGCAGCAGACCACTTGGCTCGAAAAAGGCCAGGAAGAGCCAGGTGCATGAGAAGGTTTCGCAACTCGGCGGGGTAAAGAACATTTGCGTCGTAGAACGCAATGAGCGTTGCCATGCTCAGATACCCAACTCCTGATCGTAGGCCGCGAGCTCTTGAAGCGCCGCATTGCGCTCCGCGTCGATCTGCCGCTTATAAGCAAGTGCGCTCTTGAACGGGACCCGGCGATGAGTTCCAACTTTGTGGAATTCGATCTTGCCTTCATCGAGCAGGCGAATCAAGGTCGGCCGAGAGACATTTAGCAGGTCGGCGGCCTCCTGTGTTGTCAGTTCCGCACGGACCGGAATGAGCTTGACCGCATTGCCCCGGCTCATTTCATCCAGAATCTGAACGAGAAGATGCGCCGCCTGGGCAGGGATCTTGATTGCAGGCTCTTTGGGGGAATTGATTGCACGCAGATCGAATGGCGAGGTCGAACTTACGCGCGGAGCCAGAATCTTCCTGGTCTCTCTGGCCAGCTTGACGTCATCGTCCGAGGGGATGAAGGAGATGAGAGGCGCGGCAGTTGGCATGGAATTAAACCTCAACCACAATCATAAACAATCGAAGCAAACGAAAGCAAATGAAATAAGTGCAACGCAAGAAGCGCCGGCTTTGAAAGGTCACGAAGTCCGTCGAGGCCGGCATCGATCCATCAAAACTAGAAGAGGCTCTTGCTTTTTGGATCAAGGTCAATCTTCATCAGCCCATCGCGGTAGTCGATGTGAATGGTCATACGGCTTATCGTTCTCAGCCCAACCAAACCGGAAATCTCCATCCCGGAGTCATCGGTGAACGGCGACGTGTCAAAGCCGCCCATTACGGCTTCATTCCAGGAAATCCCCGCAAAGCTGAGCTGGACATTGTTTAGCGTGACGCTGGATTCCATTTTCGCCAGCGCGTCCCTGTCCTCGTATTTTGGGTTCTTGCGCCCGTTCAAAACCTCGTATGCAACTCCTGGGGAAAAAAAGCTGTATCCCACGGCCGTGTCCGCGACAAAGAGCATCGGCGGTTTTCCGTTTGCCGACACGGGCAAAATCAAGTCGCTGCCCGAGCGATAGATTGGGTGATAGTCTTTCATCTCCGGCGCGATATAACGGTTATAGAGTCCGTTTGTCGACGCAATCCCTTCCGGTCGTGCCGGAAGCATTTCCAGAGTCATCTTTCTCGCCGGGAAATCAAGCGTCACAAGGTAACTGGAAAGAATATCCATTCCAATGATGCCTTCTGCGCCATTTGCGAAGGCAACGTCCATCACCTGTACGGCGCAGTTATGGAATTCGACCGGGCCGATTGCAATGGAATCGGCAATCGCGACGAAACCCGACCGCGGCGGCTGCCCGCCTGTCCCGAGCACGTCGTCTTGGTATATTGCTTTGAGACCCGCCTGGCGGGCGACAGCTCGGCTGACCAGCACTCCACTGGCGCCGTCAATTGGTAGCCGGGCGTTGTAACTGGTGTCGATCAGCAGGCGGACAGCTCGGTCGTTTACCTTCGCACCCAGACCGTAAGCGACTGTTCGGTCGGAATTGCCCACAATCGGAGCGAGAGGCATATCGACTTTTGTTTCCGTCGAAACCATGGTGCAGGGCTTGCGAGGCACAGTGGCCCAAGCCTTAAAACGATCCAGATCCGTTTGCAGGTCGCGCCGTTCGTCCGCACTATCTCCATTGGGGGCCGCGAGGTAGGCTTGCATCTCCGAAATCCGCTGGTCCGCCGGCAGGGTTTTTATCCATGCCGCGCGTATCTGAGGATCCTCAGGGTCAAGCAAATGCGCGCTCAACAGCATCTTGCGCGCCGTCGCGTATTGCGAGTTCAAATCCTCCAGCCTGGAAAGCAGGAACAATGTTCGCGGATTGCAGGGATCCAGCTTTACTGAAGCTACAGCGGCCTCCGCAGCCTTCTGCGGCTCGCCCTGCCTCAGTTCTAGTTCGCCGCGCAAAGACATCAACGCAGGTGAATCAGGCGTGGAGGTGCTGAATGTCTGCAACGCGTCCGCCGCCGCCTGCAACCTCTGCCGCTTCAACAATGCGTGAACCAGCCCGATGATTGCATTCGTGTCGCCCGGCCTCAACGTCAATGCCGACTGGTAAAGCCCTGTTGCCAATTCGTAATTGCCGGTCAAAAGCGCAGTGTCCGCATCCGAAGGCTCAGAACGGTGCACAACCTTGCAGCTTTCCGCAAACATTGAGCGCGCCATAAGCGAAAGCAAAACAACCGCAAAACAAGTGCGCATCAACGTGCGAACACATATTCCGAAGTAAATGCAATTCCAAGACATATAGGTCCTCAATTGTGTTCCGGGCAGAATTTTACACCTTTAACTCCTGAAATTGGCCGTCTCCTCCCCCAGCAATTAACATGAGATCACCCCACCGGAGAACTATGGATCCGCTTTGCTATCTGCTTCAAGGCAAGGACTACGCAGCGTTGCTATTCGCTTCCGGACTCGGGTATTTGGCAGGGATGTTCGTGCCGCATGGCTGGCTGTCTATCTACGTCTCCATCCTGGTCTCTTATCACCTGTTTCTTGCCTGGCTTTTGCTTACAAGCGAGCGCAAGGTTGAGGTTCCTTTGTCTGCGTTCAACTCCATCGGGATCCACCTTTCCTGCATGGCAATTATTCTTGCCCTCGGGCTAACGCGCTCGTTCATCCCGAATTTCGACTTAGTCTGCTGCTGTTTCGCAGCGTTGGCATTCTGGGAACGTAACTGGTTGTTCCGCGGAGTCTAGCGCAGCCCAAATTATCCCCCGCACCGCCTTAGTTATCGACCCCCCGCCGCACCACTCGCTAAACTGGAGTCTGGGAAGGTGGTTCCATGAGTTCCGACGCAGCCCCAATGAACAGTTCTCCCGAGCGCACCATCCGCGCCATCTTTGAGCATGCGGCCATCATCGGCCGCGAGCAGCAGATTGAGGAACTGGTTCGTCTCAATGCGGACTTCGCCCGCGACCTGATTGGCGCCGACCGCTGCAGTCTGTGGCTCATCGACCTCGAGAAGAACGAGCTCTGGACCAAGGTGGCGCATGGCGTGGACCAGCTTCGCATCCCCATGGGCGAGGGCTTGATTGGCGCATGCATTCGCGACAACCAGGTACTGCTGGTAAACAATGCGGCCCAGGAATCACGGCTGCTGCGACGAGTGGATACCCTCAGCGGCTACCGGACCGAGCAGGTGCTGTGCGTTCCCTTGCACGCGGAAGGCAAGGTGATCGGCGCCTTGCAGTTGCTCAACAAGCCGGCCGGGTTTACTGAGACCGACGCCGGCCTGCTGGGCCTGCTGGCGCACTTCGCGGCCTCCGCCATCGAGAGCGAGCGGCTTCGCCAGGAGGCTGAAGGGGCCCGGCTCATCCGGCATGAGCTGGCCCTGGCGCACGAGGTTCAGGCGCGCATGCTCCCCGACCCGCCAACCGGTGTGGACCGACTGGAGTGTGTGGGCTTCTGCCGGCCGGCGCGCTCCATCGGCGGGGACTACTACGACCTGCTTCCCCTCCCCGATGGCCAGTTTGCGCTCACTCTGGGCGACGTTTCAGGCAAGGGAATTCCAGCGGCTGTCATGATGGCCAGCATTCAGACGCTGCTCCGCAGCCTGCTCAAACAGGATGCGCACGACCTCGCCGCGCTGCTGGCCGCGCTCAATCTCACCCTCTATGAAACGTCCATGCCAGAGCGCTACTCGACGCTGCTCGTCGGCGTCATATCCAGCGATCGCAGGAGTTTTTCCTATGTGAACGCCGGCCACATCTCGCCGTTGCTCCTCCATGCCGACGGCCGCCTGGAGCGCTTACCCGGAGGGGGTTGCCCGGTGGCGCTGTTTCCGGTGATGAGCTATGAGCAATCGAGCGCCGCCCTCGAGCCCGGCGATACGCTGGTGATCGTCTCTGACGGCATTGTCGAGGCGCGCAACCAGGCGGGCGACTTCTGGGACGAAGCGGAGGTTGAGCGCGTCCTGCTCGCGAACCTCGATGCCCCGCTCAGTCAGTTGCCGGAGTTGCTCTGCGCCGCTGTAGACAACTTCGCCGCGGGCGCTGAGCAGTACGACGATATGACCGTGGTTGCCGTGCGCATCCACTAGTGTCCCGAGTCTGAAATAGGTAACACAAAACCGGTTGTCATTCTGAGCGAACGGGGCCCCGAACGTTTTTCAGTTCGGGGGTGGTGAGTCGAAGAATCTGCGGTTGTTCTTCGATGAACTTAAGACTCACTATACGAGCAGGTTGCGGAGAAACTCACCCGGGCGGCAGACCGGGGATTTATCCCCGGCATTGAACTATCAAATCGGCGTGGACTTCAGCCCCTGAGGTACATTTTCAGGCCTTATCCCAGTAGCAAGGCCAGTTCCGCATCCACTGACACCCACTTCACGGCAGTCCGGCGTGCGGCGTCTCCACCCTGGTCATCAGAATCGCCGCTCGACGGTTCCCGGCTAACTCTGTCTCATCATAAGTGGGCGCAACACACGCGAACAGCGTGCGGCCGTCGTCTCCGCCCAGCATGCAGGCAAACGCGCACAACTCATTGGTTTCAAGCTCCTCCAGGATTGCGCCGCCCTCAGCCACTCTTATCAAGCGGTGATGCACCACGTCGGCAACCCATATCGCGCCTTCCGCGTCGAGGCAAATCCCATCGGGCACGACCTCAGCTTGCGAAAGAATTTCAGCCACATTTGTGGATGTTGGAGCAGCGCCGAAGCTGGCCCAGTCTCTGCGCTCGCTCAGGCCGTCGCCGGTCACAGTGAATGCGCTGAGCCGGTTCATCGTAGTCTCGGCCACAATCAGCGTGCGTCCATCCGGCGTCATCACTGTTCCATTGGGAAAGCCGAGCTCGTTGGCCACCACGCGGCTCGCGCCGTCCGGCGTAACCAGAATCAGTACCGTGCTGCGTGCTTCTGCGCCGCCCATCAGATCGAATCCAAAGTTGCCGGCCCACGCCCGCCCTTCATGATCCACCAGCATGTCGTTCAGGTGCCACGGCGCAAGATGCGACAGATCCGCATGCACCACCAGCGATCCATCCAGCTCAAGCCGCAGAATTTTTCTCTCGAGCATCGACGTAATCAACAGCCGTCCATCGGGCAGGAAGCCCAGACCGCAGGGTAATCCATCCGTGCGAACAATCGTCTCTGCCGTGCCATCCATCGCAACGGCAAGCACGCTCCGTGTATAGCGGTCAGAAACATACAACCGCCCATCTCTCCATCGCGGGCACTCGGTAAACGTCAAGCCATCAATAAGGGTCGAAAACTTCGGCACGATTAGCCTCGTGGATCTAGGAATTTGCGGCTGGTAGGCAGGTTAGCACGCCAGCGGCTCGCTCTACCGGAGTCTACAATTCCAGACCGAAGCGTCCGGAGGGAGCAGGGGGTTTTAACCCCCTGAAAACGGAGCAAATCGACAAGGCCTTCAGGCCCGGGCCCTTCTCTCTTAATGAGGCTTTTTTCAGCCAACTCACTCTCGACCTCTTCAACCACCCTTTTTCTCCACGCACGATTCGCCCCTCATGGCGTCGCCCGGGGCTCAGCGTACTCGTTCAGATTGAACGGGCGCCAGGCTTCGTCGGGAGGCTTGATGCGGAGAACGAGTGCAAGCGACGACGGCGGTCCCTGAAAGTATGGCACGTGGATGGAGTGCCGACCGGCGCTGAGTTTGACCGGGCCGGCTTTCACCAGTGCGGGGTGGACGCCGTCGTTATCGATGACCTGCCTGTTGTCGATTTCCAGGCGGGAGCCATCGTCGGATTGGAGTTCGAATCCGTATTCGCCTGGCTTCGTAATGAAGAACTCGCCGTA
>Ga0302275_10003292_pt1 | contig 16448 bp, 12 predicted proteins | sample III_Bog_N2_2_FD_200229 | JGI IMG/M metagenome (GOLD analysis project Ga0302275, IMG submission 200229) | Peat permafrost microbial communities from Stordalen Mire near Abisko, Sweden - III_Bog_N2_2 | ecosystem: Environmental > Terrestrial > Soil > Wetlands > Peat | place: Sweden: Abisko...
GATCTTGGATTTGCTGGAGCTTTCCCATGTCGGCCACACTGAACACAGGGTGGAAAACGTCGATCTGAAAGAATTGGTTGGCCTTGCCCTGCTTAATCTCAGCGTAGCCATCGACGAAACCAAGGCGATCATCACTCTGCCGCCCAAGATGCCGCTCATCACCTGTGCCCCCCGCGAGATGACCCGCGTTTTCCAAAATCTGATCGCCAACGCCATCAAATATTCCGACCCCTCGCGTCCTCCCCAAATCGACCTGCATGTGGACCTCACCGCCCAGGGATGGCGAATTATCCTGGATGACAACGGCATTGGCATCCCCCCCGAACAAGCCGAGCGAGTATTCCAGATCTTCCAACGCCTCCATGGCAAAAATGATTATGGCGGCGGCACCGGCATTGGATTGGCCGTCTGCAAAAAGATTGTCGAAAGCCATAAGGGAAAGATTTGGGTAGAGCCGAATCCGACAGGCGTGGGCTGCCGATTTGTCTTCACGATCGGACTCTAAAGTCACGGAAACTGCGTTTCCCGGCAGTCTTAGCCGCCTAACATCTTAATTCCCATAAAGAAAGGGGCCGGTGACAAGCACCGGCCCTATAAGTTTAGGGAGGAAACGTCCAAGAAAGGCAGACAAGTGAATGATCAGGGATCACTCGTTTGCTGCAGTGCAAAATATACGGCCCGAATTGGTGCGCTGCAAGAGAAAAATTACCCATCCGCCCCCGGAATCCGAATCCGTGTTTAGAATCAAACTAATAATTTTTGTGCACTGCAGCTATGAGCCAATCCTGGCGAAAACTGGCACGGCTCTCGCATATATGGGCAGGAGAATTACCTCCCGCTGACGAGGGCAATGATGGCGCGAATGATCCGATGGATGGTCTGGACCCTGCTGGCAAGCTTGCCGCTGCTGGTCGCCAATCCTGCGCAAGCCCTTGAAGACAATCAGCTTTGCGGCCCCGACCGCCTGCTGCATGCCATTTCCCTGGTAGAATCCGGCCGCTGGGATTCCGAGCGCCGGGAAACTCTTGCCTGGCCCTGGACCGTTATGGCCGAGGGCGAGGGGAGATTCTTGCCCACCAAAGCCGCAGCCGTCGCCGAAGTGAAGAAACTTCAGGCCCGTGGCGTGCGCAATATCGATGTGGGTTGCATGCAGGTCAACCTGCTGGCCCACCCCGACGCCTTCGCCAATCTGGACGAGGCCTTCGAGCCCAGCACCAATGTCGCCTATGCCGGCCGCTTCCTGATGGGGCTCTATGGCTCGACCCAGAACTGGGCCACCGCCGGGGCATATTACCATTCCCAGACCCCCAGCGAAGCTGCCCCCTATAAGGCCAAGCTGCTGTCCACCTGGAACACGGCCAAGGGCAAGGGCGACGCCCGTGTGCAGCTGGCTTCGTCCGCCGAGAACCAACCGCCCATCGGCATCTATCTGCCGCCCGATGTTCACGAGGTCGAGGCTCAACTGGCCTCGCCCCACCCGGCGGCTCATCTGCGCGGCACCGCCATGGCCGCCCAGGGCAGCGCCGACAGCCGCAGCGAGGCCGAACGAGCCGAGGCCAAGCGCATCGCCGACGCCTATCGTCAGGCCCGCATCGCCGAATACCAGCTGCGCCGCAGCCAGATGTCGGCCAAGGGATAAAACAAAAAAGGCTCCGTTTCCGGAGCCTTTTTCCTAAAATCCTCAAACGCCTAGTCCTTCAAATCATTCAACATCTGCTGCGTGATCAGGGTGATGCCCTTTTCCGAACGCAAGAAGCGCTTGGCGTCCAGCACCGGATCCTCGCCGACCACCAGGCCGGGGGGAATGATGCAGCCGCTGTCGATCACTGCCTTCTTGATGCTGGAATGGCGGCCCAGCTCGACGTCGGGCAGCACCACCGTATCTTCCACCAGGCAGAAGCTGTTGGCGCGGACGTTGGAGAACAGCATGGAACGGCGCACCGTCGAACCCGACACCACGCAACCGCCAGAGACCAGGGAATCCACGGCCATGCCGCGGCGATCATCGGCGTCGAAGACGAATTTGGCCGGCGGTAGCTGGGCCTGATCGGTCCAGATGGGCCAGTTGTTGTCGTAAAGATTCAGGGCCGGGGTAACACGGCAAAGGTCGATATTGGCTTCCCAATAAGCGTCCAGAGTGCCGACGTCGCGCCAATAAGCTTCCTCGGCACCGCCGTCCATGACGCAGGAATCCTGGAAGCGATGGGCCACCACATTGGCCTTGCCGACCAGAGCCGGGATGATGTCCTTGCCGAAGTCGTGTTCTGTGCCCGGAGCCACGGAATCCTTGACCAGCAGATCGTCCAGCAGGTCGGCATTGAAGATATAGATGCCCATGCTGGCCAGAGCCAAGTGAGGCATATCGGGAATCGGCTCAGGATTGGCCGGCTTTTCCTGGAAGCGGACGATATAGCCGTTGTCATCGACGCTCATGACGCCGAAGCCGTTGGCCTTTTCGATGGGAACCTCGATGCAGGCCACGGTAACCGCCGCGTCCTTGGCGATATGTTCGGCCAGCATCTTGCCGTAGTCCATCTTATAGACATGGTCGCCGGCCAGGATCAGCACATAGTCGGGGGCATGGTCGCGGATGATGTCCAGGTTCTGATAGACCGCATCGGCGGTGCCCTTGTACCAGTTTTCACCCTCGGTCCGCTGCTGGGCGGGCAGCAGCTCGATGAATTCGTTGAATTCGCCGCGCAAAAAGCCCCAGCCGCGCTGGATATGCTGGATTAGGCTATGAGCCTTGTACTGGGTCAGCACGCCGATGCGGCGAATGCCCGAATTGATGCAATTCGACAAGGTGAAGTCGATAATGCGGAATTTGCCAGCAAAGGGGATCGCGGGTTTGGCGTGCCAGTCTGTCAGCTGCTTAAGACGGCTTCCGCGACCACCGGCCAGGACCAGCGCCAAAGTGCGCCGCAGCCGCTGCGGGATGTCGATTGACGTGGGAGCCGAGGTCTTATCATGGGTATTCATTCTTCCCCTCGCTATACCAATCTCTCGTATAATCTGCGCGCGTAAGAGTGGCACGGAGATGATCAAAGCTCAAGTCCACAATCCCTTGATGGAATTGACTTTGCCATGCACTTCTGGTGACTTCCCAGGCCGTCTCCATTGGGCTAGGCTTAAGGATATGTTTCGACGCCGGAGCCCAATGGAGCCCAGTCATGAAGGTCCTGTTCGCATCCTCGGAAGTCTATCCGCTGGCGAAGACCGGCGGGCTCGCCGATGTCGCCGGGGCCCTGCCTCCGGCCCTGGTGGCCGCCGGCACCGACACCCGCATTCTGATGCCGGCCTATCGCGGCGTCGCCGCCGCCGCCAAGGCCAAGGCGGTGGCCAATCTGGGCGATCCCTTCGGGCGCGGCGATGCGGTGATCCTGGAAGGCAAAATGCCGGATTCCGGCCTGACCGTCTGGCTTTTGGACTGTCCGCCCCTGTTCGACCGCGACGGTGGACCCTATCAGGATGCCACCGGCCACGACTGGCCCGACAATGATTTCCGCTTCGCCATGCTGGGTTGGGCCGCCGCCCGACTGGGCCAGCCCTCCAGCCCCTTCGCCTGGAAGCCCGACATCATCCATGCCCACGACTGGCAGACCGGACTGGCTCCGGCCTATCTGAAGGCCTGGGGCGGACCGCGTCCGGGGCTGGTCTTCACCATCCACAACATGGCCTATCAGGGCTGCTTCACCGACCAGATCGTGCCGCGCCTCGGCCTGCCCTGGAGCCTTTACACCATCGAAGGCTTCGAGTTCTGGAGCCATCTGTCCTACCTGAAGGCCGGTCTGGCCCTGTCGGACAAACTGACCACCGTCAGCCCCACCTATGCCCATGAAATTCAAAGCGCTCCCAACGGCTTCGGCATGGAAGGTCTTCTGTCCTGGCGATCCAATGATCTGACCGGCATCCTCAATGGCGCCGATTACGCGGTGTGGAACCCGGCCACCGACCAGCATTTGGCCCACCGCTATGACGCCAGCCAATGCCCCGCCGGCAAGGCCCTGAACAAGGCCGTCCTGCAGCAGGAGATGGGCCTGCCGGAACGTCCCGACGCTCCGCTGCTGGTGGTGGTCAGCCGCCTGTCGGACCAAAAGGGCATCGATCTTCTGCTGGGCATCATGCCGGCGGTACTGGAGTTGGGCTGTCAGCTGGCCGTCCTGGGCAGCGGAGACAAGAGGCTGGAGGACGCCTTCCGCACCCTGGCCGAAAGCCGCCCCGATCAGGTTGCCGTCAAGATCGGCTTCTCCGAGCCCTTGGCCCACCGCATGCTGGCCGGCGGCGATCTGCTGCTGATGCCGTCTCGCTTCGAGCCCTGTGGCCTGACCCAAATCTATGCCCTGCGCTATGGCACCATGCCCATCGTCCACCGCACCGGCGGGCTGGCCGACACGGTGGTGGACGCCACCTATGACAGCATGCTGCATGGCAAGGCCACCGGCTTCGTCTTCGAGCAAGGCACCGCCAGCGCCCTGCAATGGAGCATCGAACGGGCCGTCGCCCTCTATCGCTCGCCGGACCAATGGAAACGTTTACAAGCCAACGCTCAAGCCGTGGAATTCGGCTGGGACAAGGCTGCCGTCGCCTATAACGAGCTTTATCGCTCGCTGCGCCCCGGCATCCCCCTATGAGCGTTGCGCCGGGACTGATCGCCGACATCGGCGGCACCAACGCCCGCTTCGCCCTGGTGCCCACCGGCAGCACCGAGGCGCTGCATCCCATGACCCTGCCCTGCGCCGAGCATAGCGGCCCGGCGGAGGCGGCCCTGGCCTACCTGAACGCCATTAAGCCCGAGATCATGCCCGACCGCGCCGCCTTTGCAGTGGCCTGCCCGATCCTGGGCGATCAGGTCAGCATGACCAATCATGCCTGGCGCTTCTCCATCGAGACGGCCCGGCAGCAGCTTTGTCTGAAGCGCCTGGACGTGGTCAACGACTTCATCGCCGTGGCCTTGGCCGTGCCATTGCTGGGGCCCAGCGATCAGGTCCGCATCAAGGACGGCCATGCCGATCCCTCGGCCCCCGTCGTTGTGCTGGGCCCCGGCACTGGCTTAGGGGTATCGCTGCTGGTGCCTTCGGGGACCGGCTGGAACGCCATCCCCACCGAAGGCGGCCATGCCACCATTCCCGCTGCCAGCGAGGACGAGGCCCGGATCATCGCCGTTCTGCGCCGCCGCCATGGCCATGTCTCAGCGGAACGGCTGCTGTCCGGCCCCGGCCTTGCCAACATCCATTCGGCCCTGCGCGAGCTGGCGGGCCAACCCGCCGAGCCCCTGCCCCCGTCCGAGGTCACCCGTCTTGCCGCCGAAGGGGACCTTCTCGCCCATCAGGCCCAGGAACATTTCTTCGAGATCCTGGGAACCGTGGCCGGCAATCTGGCCCTTTGCACCGGGGCTCGCGGCGGCGTCGCCCTGGCGGGCGGCGTATTGCCGCGAATGCTGCCGGCCTTCCAAGCCTCGGGCTTCGCCAAGCGCTTCGTTGAAAAAGGCCGCTTCCGCGATTATCTGACGCCGATCCCGGCGGCTCTGATGACCCATGCCTATCCGGCCTTCATCGGGCTGGCGGGCCTCGTAAGAGATTAGAGGTTTCGTAAAGCCCGCTCGATCCGCCAGACATAGGCCAGCAGCCCGACGGCTTCGCGGCCATGGGCGGCGATCAGGGCAGGGCTGAAGCGGGGCGGTGGGGCCGCCGAGCCTTTGGCCGTCATGCCTAAGCGGTTGAAGGTGTAAAGGGCCCTTGGCAGATGATAGCCGTCGGTCACCAGCAGCAGCTTGCGCCAGCCGTGGCGCTCGACGATGGGCTTGCAGAACATGGCGTTTTCCAGGGTGTTGCGCGACAACTCCTCCAGCCGCAAGGCCCCTTCGGCCACCCCCAGCGACAAAGCCGCCTGCCCCATGACCGCAGCCTCGGTGAAACCGCCCTTGGGCTGGCCGCCGGTCATCAGCAGAAAGGGTGCCGCTCCGGCATGATAAAGCGCCGCGCCATGGGCGATCCGACGCAGCAAAGCCGGGCTGGCGGCGCCATCCGCCTCCACCTTGGCTCCTAATATCACCAGCGCGTCGTAAGTCCCTGTCATAAGGCCATCATGCCACGGGCAAGGCTGGACAGTCTTGGCCCCTTTGCACCATGATTCAGCCTCAGCCTTAGGAGCCGCCCCCATGATCCGCAAAAAGAACCTCGACCTGCTGCCTGAACTGGTGCCCCTGGAAGGGAAGCGGGTGCTGGACGCCGGCTGTGGCGACGGTGGGCTGGCGCGGGTAATGGCCGGTCATGGCGCCATCGTCACCGGCATCGACACCAGCCCCCGCCAGCTGGCCAAAGCCGTCGCCAAGCCGCCGATCAAGGCCGAGACCTATCTGGACGCCGTGGCCCAGGCCATGCCCTTCGCCGACGCCAGCTTCGATGTGGTGGTCTTCGCCAACAGCCTGCATCACCTGCCGGTTCCCGTCATGGCCCAAGGCTTGGCCGAGGCGGCGCGGGTGCTGGTGGCGGGCGGCCTGCTCTATGTCTCGGAACCCATCGCCAGCGGCGGCTTCTTCGAAGTCACAAAGCTGATCGACGATGAGACCGAGGTCCGGGCCAAAGCCCTGGAGGCCTTACGCGACGCCGCCCGCTGGGGGCTGGAGCTGGTGCAGGAGCTGGAACATATCAACCCGGTGCGCCACAAGGACTTCGTCACTTTTAAGGAGCGCATGGGGGCCATCGACGCCCAACGCGACGCCCGTCTGACCGAGAAGTCCGAGGAATTGCGCACCGCCTTCCACAGCCATGGACAGGAAGAAGCGGACGGCTGGTATTTCGACCAGCCGACCCGCGTGCATTTGTTCCGGAAGACCTAAGGCTCGCGGATGCTTTCGGTAAGACCCTTGGTAATGGGGGTCAGGAAGAAGCCCAGGACGCTGCGGCGGTCGATCTTGATTTCCGCCGTCATGGTCATGCCGGGGAACAGATGCGCACCCGGCGGGGCATTCAGCAGTTTGACGGAATTCAAGCTGACCCGGCCACGATGATAGACCCCGGCTTCGCCGCCCTGGATGTTGGGCGTTGAGGTTTCCAGGCCCATCTGGGCGCTGCTTTGGGCGGCTTCCTCGCTGATCCACTGAAGCTTGCCTTCCAGCAGGCCGTGGCGCTGATAGGGGAAGGCATCCACCTTGATCACCACGTCCTGGCCGGGGAAGGTATAGCCCACATCCCGCGAGGCGATGACGATGTCGGCCACCAGCTTGGCGTTGTTGGGCATGATGGTGACCAAAGCCTCGCCGGCCTGAAGGACCGATCCCACCGAACGTTTGGCCACATCCAGCACCACGCCGTCCTCGGGCGAAGTGATGACCACCAAGTCGTTGAGGCGGGTGGCCTTGGCCATGTTCTCATCCATGCGCCGGGCCTCGGTACGGATCGAGGCGACGCTTTCGGTGATCTGGCGCTGCCAGTCGTCGATGAAGGCCTGACGCTCCGATTTGCGCTCCTGCAGATCGGACCGCAGACTGGTCTGACGGCTCTCCAGGTCCTGAGTTTCCCGCTCCAGACGGATGCGGGTGGACTGGGCGTCAAGGAACTGCAGCTTCGAGCCGGTCTGGGAGCGCATCAGCTCTTCGCGCATCTGCTCCACATCCCTGGTGATGGTCAGCTGTTTGGACAGCATCTCGCGGTCGCCCTGGACCGACTGGATCTGGCTTTCCAGCTGCTTGATCTGCTCGTCGAAGACCTGAAGCTTGAGCTTGTACTGGGTCTGACGCTGGACATAGAGGTCGTACTGGATACGGTCGTTGGAACCCGCCAGCGGACCGGGATTATAGGGCGCGCCCTTCATCTCGGCCTCGGCCCGGCGCAACTGAGCCTCGATGGAGGACTGCTGCACGGCCAAGGCGCCCAGGTCGGCTTCGGCGAAGGTGGGGTCAAGGGTGGCCAGCATCTGGCCCTTATGCACCACGTCGCCCGAATGAACATTCATGTCGCGGATAATGCCGCGCTCCAAGGGCTGCAGAACGATGGGCGGCTTTTCGGCGGAAATACGCCCCGAGGCGGAAATCACCACATCCACTTTGATCAGCCAGGCGATCAACAGCAGCATCAGGAACAGCGCCATGATCAGATATTGGGTCCAGCGCATGAAATGCGGCGGACGCTCTTCGACAATGGCGTCGATCTCGTTCTGGAACGGCAAGGCGTCGTCCAGCACGGTGCTTTCCATATTGGTGAACAGCCAGCGGGCGACGCCGCAGAAGCTTCCCCAAGCGGCGTCGAGAGAATGGATGAGGGCGTCGATCTGTTTCTTCATGACCATCCCCCTCAATGCACGTGCTTGGTCTGTTGGTGCCACAGGTTGCGATAGACTTCGCAACGTTCCACCAGCTCGTCATGGGGAGCGAAATCGGCGACCTGGCCCTTGTCCAGCACCAAGATGCGGTCGGCCAGGGTCAAGGACGACAGACGGTGCGAGACGATGACCATGGTGCGGCCTTGGGCGATCTGATCCAGGTTGTTCTGGATGATGGCCTCGCTTTCCGGGTCAAGGGCGCTGGTGGCTTCGTCGAAGATCAGCAGGCGCGGCTTGATCAGCAGGGCGCGGGCGATGGCCAAACGCTGCTTTTGCCCGCCCGAGAAGTTGGTGGCGTTTTCTTCCACCCAGGTCTCGTAGGAACGCGGCAGGCGGTCAATGAATTCGTCGGCGCCGGCCATGCGGGCGGCCTCCACCACCTCTTGCAGACTGGCGTCGGGACGGCCGGCGGCGATATTGTCGATGATGGTGCCGCGAAACAGGATGTTGTCCTGCAACACCACGCCGATACTCTTGCGCAAGTGGGGCAGATCGATATGGCGCAGATCGTTGCCGCTCAGCTTGATCATGCCGCTTTGGGCGGTATGGATGCCCTGGATCAGGCGGGTCACGGTGGTCTTGCCCGAGCCGGAACGACCGACGACGCCGATCACCTGGCCCTGCTCCACCGTGAAGCTGATGCGATCCAGGGCCGGGCTGGTGCCGCCTTCATAGGTGAAGCTGATATTGTCGAATTCCATGCGACCGTCGATCACCGGACGGATACCGCGCTGACCGGGATCACGCTCGGGCGGATGATTCATCACCCCGCCCAGCATGCGCACCGACAGGGCCGTCTGCTGATATTCATTGATCAGACCCACCACCTGGACCAGCGGTCCAATGACGCGTCCGGCCATCATGTTGAAGGCCACCAGAGCGCCCAGGCTGAGGGTGCCGTCAAAGACGTTGGCGGCGCCGATGCCGATGATGGCGATCTGCATCATCTTTTCGATGACGCTGGTGACCACGCCGCCGATGGCGCCGATGGCGCCCACCTTGAAGCGGCACCGAATGGCGTTGGCGGTCTTTTCATTCCAGGCGGCCAGACGCGAAGGCTCCAAAGCCAGCGACTTGATGGCGCGCACGCCATGGACGGTTTCCACCAGATCGGCCTGACGATTACCCTCGGCGGCATAAAGCTTTTCCAGCTGGGAGCGGAAAATCGGCAACATGCCGGCAATCACCCCCGCCATGGCCAGAGCGAAGCAGAGCACCACCATGGTCAGCTTGAAGCTGTACATAGACAGACCAACCAGAAGAATCGGCAGATTGGTGATGTCCAGCGCCGTCGAGAACAGACGGCCGGTCAGGAAGGCGCGGACACTTTCCGCCTGCATCATATTACGCACCAGCACACCGGCGGATGTTCGCTCGAAGAAGTGGAGCGGCAGGCTCAACAGCTTCTCGAAGGTGCGCGAGGCAAGGCTGGCGTCGATCTTGTTGGTGGCGAACAGAGTGATATAGGTGCGCAAGTAAGAGAAAATGCCGTCGAACACCGTGGTCAGGGTAAAGGCCAGTACCACCGCCATCAAAGTGTTGTAGCTGTGATGGGGAATGACCTTGTCGATCATCACGTTGAAAAACAAAGGCGTGGCGAAGCTGATCATATTGCCCATCAGGGCGCAGATGGCGATATCGCGGAAATAGCGGCTATGACGGACGATCTCGGGCAGGAACCAGCGGAATCCGAAGGGCTGGGTAGTGTCGCTGACGCGGTAATAGCGCTTCGACAGGACCATGATGCCGGTCCAGTCCCGCTCGAACTTGTCGCGGGTCAGCAGCTGGACGCCTTCATGCTCGACACGGGGGTCGAGCATGGCCACCACCGGACCCTCGTGGGATTCCATGGCGAAGGCGATGATCACCCAATTGCCGGTCCGCATCTGGCAGATCACCGGGAAGGCGCTGCCCAGCGAGAAGAAGTCGTTCCACTTGCGACGGCGGATCAATTTGCTCTTGAAGCCGGCGTCGAACAGCAGCTTGCGCAAGGCCCCGCCGGTGTCGGTGGTGGCAGCCCCTTCGGCGGCATGCAGCAGATTCTCCGGCGGAACCTGAACGCCGTGATGCTGCGCCACCAAAAAGGCGCAGCGTAATGCGGTGAGGTGCGGCGACATCGCGTTTGTATCGGTTGCGCTCAAAATGCCCTCTTCACTCCACAACCCGGCAGCGAAAACTCTTACGGAGGACCTATGCGGTCTCCCAATTGAGACGGAGTTTAGAGGCAATTCCTAACGAGAGTGTTAATGCGCGATGAAATTCAGAGGAAAAATCTAAAGATTGTCAGAGCCCTAGCCGACGATTTTAAGGCACTTTGGCATCTAAAAAGAGGCCTCGGTCAAGGATTCCTTAACCAGCAACCCTGCCTTATTGCATAAGGGGCGCATCAACAAGGCGGCATCGTGGCATGAAGGCACCATTCGAAGCGGATCTGGTCAAGATTCACATCACCCGGGACTGCCCGCGCGCCTGCTCCAACTGCTCGGATCTGACACCCTATTTCCCCAAACGCCAGGACATGGAGCTTGCCAGCTTCACGGCGGCGGCGGAAAGCCTGCATGGCTGGCTGCGGCCCGGCTCTGTCGTGGGCATCGCCGGCGGCGAGCCCACCTTGCATCCCGACTTCGAGCGCTTTTCCCAAAGCCTTTTGGAAATTCTCAATCTTCCAGTACGGATCAACAGCCGCGTCCCTGTCGCCGAACTTCAGGATTTGGCCCTGCCCCGGTTGATGGAGCGGGACGGCGTCTGTGGCCTGTGGACAAGCCTGGGCGAGGGGTTCTATCGCCATTACGAGACCATCTTCGAGGTCTATGGCCATGTGAACATGGAAAGCCACGGCTGCGGCAAGCGTCACCATGCGGTGATGATCGACCGCGACGATTACGCCGAGATCACCGGCCAAAGCGACGAGCAATGGCTGATCAACCGCGACGCCTGCGCCTATCAAAGGGCCCATGGCGCCGCCATCAATGATCGCGGCGCCTATTTCTGCGACGTCGCCGCCTCGCTGGACCGCCTGCTGTACGACGGCGCCCACGCCTGGCCGGTGGAAAACGGCTGGTGGAACCGCAAGGTCAAGGACTTCGGCGCACAATTGTCGCTCTGCGACTATTGCGCCCTGGCCCAGCCTACACCCGCCCAGGTGGACAGCGTCGGTCGCGACATCCTGGGGCGCAAGGCCCACGACCGCCTGAAGGCCACCGGGGCCACCCAGCCCTTCGAGCTGTTCTCGCGTCATCATCGGGCCTCCAGCCGGATCATCGACCATAAGCCCTTCACTGCCGGCGCCACCCCGCGCGTCGCCCCCGGCCACACCTCCATAAAGCCACGCAAGCTGTCTTGCGTGCTGGTCTCTGTGGGCTATGGCCAGGCTTTGTCCGAGTCCCTGCCCCGCAATATGGCCCAGTTCGATCAAGTGGTCGTGGTCACCACGCCCGAGGATGAGACCAGCCGCAAGGTGGCCAAAGACTGCGGCGCCACCCTGGTTCTGTCGCGCCGCTGCTATGATGACAACCATGCCTTCAACAAAGGCCGCATGCTCAACGACGGCGTCGCCGCCCTGGAAGACCCCGACTGGATCGTCTTCACCGACGCCGACATCACCATGAACGAGTCCTTGCGGGCGCATGTGATGTCCAATGCCTTCAATCCCGGCTGCCTCTATTTCACCTCGCGCAAAGATCACAACGAGGTGATCAATCAGGGGATAGACGCCAATTTCGAGCCCAACGGCTATTTCCAGATGTTCCACCCTTCGGCCAAATCCATCCGCCATTTCTGGCCCAAGCCGATGTCCGAGGAATTCTGCTCGGCCGGCAGCGTGGATTCCTGGTTCTATCAGCAGTGGCACGAACAGAAGCTGATCTTCATGCCCGAGGTCGGCGTGCAGCATCTGGCCAGCCGCTGGTTGGCCGAGAACTGGAATGGCATCGGCGAAAAAAAGGGCCGCTGGTGCCAGCTGGGCCTGATGACCATCAAAGGGCTGATCGCTTTTCGCCCCATCGAAACCCTGCCCAAGGTTCTGCGCCTGACCGATACGGTCAAAGGCGAGGTCACCATGGTGACCGGCGAGACTTTCTATAATCACCTGCAGAAGACCGAATTCGGGCTGGTCTATAACGGCCGCCTGCTGGGCAAGAAGCATGTCCATATCGCCTTCTTCGACGAAGGGGAATGACGACGAGCACCTAATCCCGGTGAGAGTATCTCAGCGGGATTAGGCTGGGCCATTGCGGCCCCGCGCGAGCCTTCGCGCGCAGTCAAGCGGCGAGGAGCCGCGCCCGGCGCATGAGGGGCAGCCGGTGATCGCAGATCGCCAGGATAACGGCTTAGGGCCGCCTGAGGGGGATCAGGCGGCCCGGCCATTCATTCGGTCGGTCGGTCGGTCGAGGAGAAGGTCTTCGTCATTCAGCTTTGCGGACCGGCGGGCCGGGAGGGCTTGGGGGAACCCTGTACCCCGACCCGCCGTATCCTATGGTTCTGGCCGTCCACTTCGCGGGTCCCTGGGGGTGCGCCAGGGGGGAGGAGCGCGAGACTCGCGACTGTCGCTTTCGGCCAAATCTGATCTTGCCGGTCAATCTTCGGCGCGATCGGACAGGAGAAGATTTCGACCCGGAGCTCGCCTGCCGGCTGGGGAAACCGGCGTTGCTGGCGGAAGATGGTTTCGGGTCGCCGTCTTCGTCTTGATGTGAAAGCTAGCGTCCGACTATGGCGAGATTAGGGCAGGAATAAGATTTCTCCGCCCCAATGAAAAACGCCGCCCCCATGGGAGCGGCGCTTTATTGAACTGATGGATCCCGCAGGGGTTACAACCCCAGCTTACCCATATCCAGGTACTTGTCGCGACGACGAGCCCGCAGGATGCCGCCTTCGGTCAGGCTTTGGACCTTCAAAGAAGCTTCGATCTTATCGGCCAGGGCATCCATGGCGACGTCGGGACTGCGATGAGCGCCGCCCAGCGGTTCGGCAATGATGTCGTCGATGACGCCCATCTTGTGCAGATCCTGAGCCGTCAGGCGCAAAGCCTCGGCGGCATCCTTGGCGGCATCGCCGGAACGCCACAGAATCGAGGCGCAGCCCTCGGGGCTGATCACCGAATAGATGGAATGTTCCAGCATCAGCACGGTATTGCCGGTGGCCAGGGCGATGGCGCCGCCCGACCCGCCTTCGCCAATGATCACCGAGATCAAGGGAACGCGAATGTCGAGGCAGGTCTCGATGGAACGGGCGATAGCTTCAGCCTGGCCGCGGGCCTCGGCCTCGACGCCCGGAAAAGCGCCGGCGGTGTCCACCAGGGTCAGGACCGGAATCTTAAACTGATCGGCCATTTTCATCAGACGCCGCGCCTTGCGGTAGCCCTCGGGCTTGGCCATGCCGAAATTATGCTTCAGGCGGCTTTCGGTGTCGTTGCCCTTTTCATGGCCGATGACCATGACCGAGCGGCCCCGGAAGCGACCCAAACCGCCGATGATCGCCTTATCCTCGGCAAAGGCGCGATCGCCGGCCAGAGGTGTGAAGTCGGTGATCAGGCGATTGATGTAATCGCTGGTGTGGGGACGATCGGGATGACGCGCAACCTGGGCCTTCTGCCAAGGGGACAGCTTGCTGTACGTCGTCCGCAAGAGCTTGTCGACCTTCACCTGGAGACGGTTAATCTCTTCAGCGATGTTGATCTCGTCGGAGTCGCTTAAATGCCGCAACTCTTCGATCTTGCCCTCAAGCTCGGCGATGGGCTTTTCAAAATCCAAGAAATTCATGGGTGGGCTTTTATCACAGCCTGATCGGGGACGAAAGAGGCGGCTTGCGCAGAGCCCGCCTCTTGCGCCCTTCACGGAAGAAAGATAACCTATAGGTAAATTACCATAAGGGGCTGATATGAGTGAGTTTATCGAGGTCACCTGCAAGGATTCCATTCAACTGGTGCGCATGAAGCGCCCTGAAAAAAAGAATGCCCTGACCCTGGAAATGTATGGCGCCATGGCCGACGCCCTGGAATCCGGCGACAAAAACCCTGATGTCTCCGTCCAGCTTCTGGCCGGTGGAGCGGATTTTTCCTCGGGCAATGACCTAGGGGATTTCCTGAAACTCACCAGCCTGTTCGGCACCCCTCTGGAGCGCTTCCTCAAGGTGGTTTCCTCCACCAGCAAGCCTTTGGTGGCGGCTGTTTCGGGTGCCGCCGTCGGCATCGGCTCGACCATGCTGCTTCATTGCGACATGGTGCTTGCCGCTCCCAACACCCGCTTCCAGTTCCCCTTCATCAATCTGGGACTGGTGCCGGAAGCCGCCTCGACCCTGCTGCTGCCCCGCCTTGCCGGATCGGCCAAGGCCGCCGAGCTGCTGCTGCTGGGCGAGCCCTTCAATGCCGAGACGGCCCTGCAAATCGGCATGATCAACGCCATCCACGAGGCCGAGGCTTTGGAAGAGGCCGCCTGGGCCCTGGCCCTCAAACTGGCTGCCAAGCCCCGCCAAGCCATGGCCTGGACCAAGGCTCTGCTGAAGGCCGAGCCGGAAGCCATGAAGGATCGCATCCTGCGCGAAGCCCGGATGTTCGAAGACTGCCTGAAGACGGCGGAACTGAAGGAAGCGGTGACGGCCTTCCGCGAGAAGCGGGCGCCTGATTTCACCAAGTGTCGGTAAAAGCCGAACTCCCTCTCCCGAAATCGGGAGAGGGGGGATAAGGCTAAAACTCTAGTATTCCCGGCCGTTGGAGCGGCTCCAGATGCCCTGAGGGGCCTCCGGGTTGGTCAGATAGGGGACGTACTTCTTGTCCTCGCCCAGGATGTGCTGCAGCAGCCAGTTATAGATCAGGTCAAACAGCTGCTTGGCATCCACCGCCCGGCCATGTTCCACGTCGGCCTTCAGGTTGTAGACCACGTCGTACATCTTGTCGTGCAGGTCGCGGTGTTCCTTCCAGCCAGGATAGCCGGCCCGCTTCATGGCCTGCTCTTCCTCGCTGAAATGCACCAAGATGAAGTCTTCCAGCTTGGCCAGGACGCCGTTGACCTCTTCGTCACGGCCTTTAACGTCCAGCAGCGGATGCAGCTGGTTCAAGCAATCGATGATCATCTGATGGTGGCCGTCGAGCTTGCCCGACCCCACCGACATTTCCGGTTTCCACTCGATGAATTGCATAGTCTTTCCCTCGGAAACACCCTTGCCGGTCCCCCACGGCCAGCAAGGACGCGTCTAGTCGTCTTCAGGCGTTCATCAAAGCCCGCACATGGCCGGCGACACAGGTCGCCAGGGCGCGGGTGTCATAGCCACCCTCCAGCACCGAGACCACTCGGCGGTCGGCGGTTTCGGCGGCGATGGCCAGCAATTCGCGGGCCAGCCAGTCGAAGTCGCCCACCAGCACGCGGAAATGGGCCATGGGGTCGGCGGCATGGGCATCGAAGCCCGCCGAGATGATCAAAAAGTCGGGAGCGAATTCCCGCAGCTTCGGCAGAACGATGTCCGTATAGGCGGCGCGGAAGTCCGCCGAGGCGGTTCCCGCCGGCAGCGGCACATTGACGACCACCGCCCCGCCTTCGGGGCCGATCTCGTCTTCCTTCCCGGTATAGGGAAAGGCGTCCAGCTGGTGGGTCGAGGCATAGAACATGCCCGGCTCGTTCCACAAGACGTCCTGGGTGCCATTGCCGTGATGGACGTCGAAGTCCACCACCGCCACACGCTTGAAGCCATGGACATCGCGGGCATGCAAAGCAGCCACTGCGGCATTGGCGAAGAAGCAAAAGCCCATGGCCTGCTCCTTTTCCGCATGATGCCCCGGCGGTCGCACGGCGCAAAAGGCGTTGCGCACCTTGCCGGTGGCCACTTCGTCCACGGCGGCGACGGCGGCACCGGCCGAGCGCAAAGCAGCCTCGCCGCTGCCCGAGGACATGAAGGTGTCGTCATCCACCTGATATTCCTCGCCCGGAGCCGGGACGCAGGACAGGATATGATCGACATAGCTTTTCGGATGGGCCCGGAGCAATTGCTCCATGGTGGCCTTGGGCGCCTGATCGCGGATCAGGAACGAGAAATCTTCGTGCTCCAGAATATGCATGATCGCCTTCAGACGATCGGCGCATTCCGGATGATATTCGCCTGTATCGTGCTCGAGACAAGCGTTATGCGTCAGCAGCAACGTG
>Ga0302275_10003308_pt1 | contig 16405 bp, 13 predicted proteins | sample III_Bog_N2_2_FD_200229 | JGI IMG/M metagenome (GOLD analysis project Ga0302275, IMG submission 200229) | Peat permafrost microbial communities from Stordalen Mire near Abisko, Sweden - III_Bog_N2_2 | ecosystem: Environmental > Terrestrial > Soil > Wetlands > Peat | place: Sweden: Abisko...
CCTGGTGGTGCTGCTGGTACATTCACGGCCGTCAAAAGAGTGGAATGGTGATGGCCGGACCGCCTGCATACAACATGCACACGTAGGTGAGGGCCAGTGAAGAAGTGAAAGAGTGAAGACGTAAAGGCTTCGCCCGGCGTCTGAAAAGTCAAAAGTCCGCGGCGTATGTACGCCGCGGACTCAATTGCAGACTAGGGAAAAGGTAATTTCAGGCAGTTCTGGTTTCGCGCAAGCCGGCTTCGGCAAATTGAGGATCGGCCTCTGCGAGGCGCAGGAGGCGGTGCAGATAGGCGCGCGAGATGCAGAGGCTCCGCGCAGCAATGGTCTTGTTGCCGTTGTGCTCGCGGACTGCGCTCACTGCCAGCTTGATCTTGTAGTCGCGTAACTGGCGTTCAAAGGAGCCGTCGGGATGGTAGTCGGCGAAGTCGATCACAACGTCGCCGCTGGCGGGAGTCTCCTCTTCCTGGACGTTGATGCTGAGATCTTCGACACTTATGCTGCGTCCGGTCGAGACGATGATGGCGCGCTGCATCACGTTTTCAAGCTCGCGAACGTTGCCGGGCCATGCATAGTTCTGCAGGATCTCGAGCGCGTCGGGTTCGATGGACTCCATCGGCTTTTGAAAAATCTGCGAATAGCGCTTCAGGAAGTGTTGCGCGATCTGGGGAATATCCTCAGGCCGATCCTGGAGCGGCGGCGACTCGATGCGCATTACGTTGATGCGATAGAAGAGGTCCTGACGGAACTTGCCTTCAGCCACCAGCTTGGAAAGGTCCTGGTGCGTAGCGAAGATGAGCCGCGCCCGCAGCGGGATGAGTTTAGTCGAGCCCAGGCGGCTGAACTCCATCTGCTGCAAAACGCGCAGTAGTTTGACTTGAGTAAAGACGCTCAAGTCGCCGATCTCATCGAGGAAGAGTGTGCCGTCTTCAGCCTGCTCAAAATAGCCAGCGCGAGCGCCCACGGTTCCGGTGAATGCGCCTTTTTCGTGGCCGAAGAGTTCGGCTTCAATCAGGGTTTCGGGAATTGCGCCGCAGGACACGGCAACGAAAGGCTTCTTTGAGCGGCTGCCCAGGTTGTGGATGGCGCGGGCAATCAGCTCCTTGCCGGTTCCGCTTTCGCCGGTGATGAGAACAGAAGCATTCAGACTGGTTACGCTTCTGACCAGCTGGTAGACGCGCCGCATGCTGGGCGTTGAGCCCAGAATTTGATCGCAACTCGCCGGCTCCTCGATGCGCTGCTGCACGGTTTGCAATTGTTGTTTGAGTGAGGAGTTTTCATGGGCCCGCTGCAACATCGTCTTCAGGTCGCGGATGGATGGCGGACGGCGGCAGTAGCCAAACGCGCCCATTCTTACCAGCTCGAATGCCGTAGTGCGCAGGGTGTCATCGGCGAGCAGGATTGAGGGGACGTTTGAAGCTATCAGGCGTCGCGAACATTCAATGCGCTCCTGCAGCGTGTCACGGTGCGATGAGAGATCAAGAATGATCGCATCGCATTCGCCAGCCGTGATGAGGCTGTCCATCCCTTCGCCGTCCGACTCCAGCAAAACTTGAAACTCTTTACCGAGGGCGGAAGAGAGAAGAGGTTGCAAGGTGCGATCTTCAGAATAAAGTCCGATTCGAATCATTGGTCGAGGCGCTGCCTTCTCCTGGATTCCGTCATGGCGTTCCCGCGGGAACATCTTATAAGTAATCGGCGGTGTACCCCTATAATCCCGAATCGGCCGGTGTTTGCCAATCCCTGTTTAGTGTTAAAGAATGCAATATTGGTAATCCAGAGTGCAATGAAGCGGCACTGAAATTCAACGACTTAAGACGGATATGTGATCAGCTCCAGCCATTTCGGTCTATGGCCATCCCAGGCAGGGCGCCGCATGGTTGCTCTTCCCAGTACCAGGCGGAGGGGAGCAGAGAGCCCGGATGAGTTTGCGATAACTTATTGTAAAAGAATAGGTTAGTTAATGCTCTCAGCTCGCAGGACATCAAAGCAAATTTCGAAAAGTTACCGGCAATTTCGTGGTGAGAGGATCGACAGAAGAATAATGACTAAAGGGACTAACTTTAGTAACCACCATGGTTACTTCCAGGCGGCAAGCCGTGCCCCAAATAACATCGATTTAGATGAGAATGGCACAAAGATTGCTCAAGTGAGCTTTCCGCCTCGCTCTTGTTCACTGTTTCAGATCGGTAACGAATAGGGAAACGATCCCTCGCCGCGTCTTTCCGCAAGTCAGAATCGATTGCTGGACTATGGGCCTGCGGCGGTCCATAATGGTTTTTTTACAGTTGATCTGGGTGCTGTATCTGTTTTAATTTGATACAGCTGATCCATGAATGAGCCAAGTTGGGCTTCCGAGGCCGGGATTTCGGCGTACGTCCGGCACGGCATTCGAATGTGTAAGATTGAGTTGTCTTGTCATTGGGTACCGGCGTGTATACGAGTTGTTCCACAGCCGGCATGGGTGCGTAAACAGGCGTGTACAGTGTGGGGTTGACTCAGGCGTAATGTATTGAATCCCCGGGTTATATCGACGCTGTGATTTGGTTGGCGAATTGCTCTTACTTAATTATCCCCTGACACTAACGGGGTTTAAGGAGCAGGGGGATGCACTTGTATGGCTGGTGGCCGACATTGGTTGTCTTGAGTTTCGCGACAATCACTGACCTCCGCAGCAGGCGCATTCCGAATTGGCTGGTCTTCCCTTATTGGCTGGCCGGGATCGTGGTTCAGGGTGTGTTGTTCGGCTGGCATGGCATTGGTCAGAGCCTGGCTGGAACTGGACTTGCGATTGGTATATTTGGTGGTCTTTTTCTGCTTGGTGGCATGGGAGCCGGGGACGTTAAGCTCTTGGCCGCGGTGGGGGCTTGGATAGGCCCCGCTCAGATGGTATTTGCGCTGATCTTCACCGCTTTGGCGGGTGGTGTCATCGTGATGATCTGGGCGGCGCTGGGTGGGTTTATGCTCGACCTATTCAAGGGCACAGGAGATTTGATGGCGGGCTGGGGGCAGGGAACGCTGCGTGATCCAGAAGCCACGATCGACAACCCCAGGCGACGCAAGATGCCTTACGCGCCGGCCATTGCCATCGGAACTCTGTTCTCATTTTTCGTTCGTTGAAGAGTGAGGTAGCAGTCCATGAGGGGCGCGCGCGAGAATGATCGGCGCTGGAAGCACCAGCATGGAACGAGTAAAGAATTAAGGAGCGAGGGCGCGGTGTCAACGGATTCTTCCCCGTATTTCGGTTCTCAGTTTCCCGACTCGATCGGATCAGAGGCGCTAACCATTGCCTTGATCGGCCCGAATGAGGAGCGGCGCGCTGCGGCTTTGCTCGCATTGGCTGGGACATCGGGGAATGACGTTCGCGAGTTCGCTTCATACCCGCCGGGGCTGGACGACGTAGCGCGGGTCCTTGAGCAGCATTACGATGTCATCATCATCGACCTTGACTCTGACCCTGAATACGCCCTGGAGTTGATAGAGAGCATTGGCTCGACGGGCGCCGCGACGGTCATGGTCTACTCCGCCAAGACAGATTCAGACCTGCTGATGCGCTGCATGCGCGCTGGGGCGCGGGAATACCTGACCCTTCCGTTCGATCGCAATGTTGTGGCTGAGTCGCTTGTGCGCGCCGCTGCACGTCGGCCGGTTGGTAAATCGACCAAGAAAGTCGCCGGGAGGCTTTTGACCTTTTTGGGCGCCAAAGGCGGCTCAGGCGCAACCACGCTGGCCTGCAACTTTGCCGTGGCCCTGGCGCAGGAGCCCAATCAAAAGACCTTGCTGATCGACCTTGATCTGCCTTTGGGAGACGCAGCGCTCAACCTGGGGATTGTAGCTGAGTACTCCACCATCAATGCGCTCCAGGCTGCCAGTCGCCTCGACGGCGCGTTCCTTCATCAGCTTTTGGTCAAGCACAGTTCTGGTGTCTGGGTGCTGGCGGCGCCCGGAAAATTCATTCAGTTTGAGGCAAAGGACGAGGATATCGACCGGTTACTGGCGGTGGCGCGCCAGGAGTTCGATAACGTCGTGGTGGATTGGGGATCGCAGTTGAGTTTTGAAGGCTCGTCAGTGATGAAGGAGTCGACGGCGATCTACCTGGTAACCCAGGCAGGCATACCTGAGCTAAGAAATTCCAATCGCCTTATTACTCAGTTCTTCACCGGCGGCGGCCCGCGGCTTGAAATTGTGATCAACCGCTATGAAGCCCGTTCGATGGGAGTATCTGAGGAACATATCACCAAGGCTTTAACGCGCGCGGCGCAGTGGAAGATCCCCAACGACTACACCGCGGTTCGCAAAATGCAGATCAATGCCACGCCGTTGGCCTTGGCTGATTCCCCGATTTCCCGGCTCATTAAGCAAATGGCGCGAGCGGCCATCGGCCAGACTGAGCAGCAGCAAGCGGCGACGAAGAAGAAGGGGTTCAGCCTGTTTGGATAAGGCGGCCCGCAGTCATCATCGCAAGTTTCATACAAGAGTCCTGGAAGGTGCAGCATGGAATTGATGAACCTCGAGAAGTACAAGGCGGAAATACACCGGACATTAATCGCGAAGCTGGATCTGGAAAAGCTATCGCGCGTCAATTCCAGCCAGGCCCGCCAGGCCGTGTCGAGCATCGTGAAAGAGATCATCGCGGATCAGCGCGTGCCGCTCAACTACGACGAGCAGGAACGGATCCAGGCCGATCTGCTCGACGAAGTTTTCGGGCTCGGACCTCTCGAGCCGCTGCTGCGCGATCCCAAGATCTCCGACATTCTGGTCAATGACAAAGATCATGTGTTTATTGAAAAGGGTGGCCTGTTGCAGCGCGTGAATACTTCGTTCCGCGACGACCGCCATCTGCTCCAGATCATCGACCGCATAGTGTCGCGCGTCGGCCGGCGTGTAGATGAATCGTCGCCGATGGTTGATGCGCGCTTGCCTGATGGTTCGCGTGTCAACGCCATTATCCCTCCGCTTGCCCTCGATGGACCGTCGCTCTCCATTCGCCGGTTCGGCACCGGCCCCCTGGCAGCCAATCAGCTGGTTGCGCTGAAGAGCATATCGGCCGAGATGATGGAAGTGCTTTCCGCCGCTGTTAAGGCCAAGATCAGCATCGTGGTTTCGGGAGGCACCGGCGCCGGTAAAACGACATTCATGAACATCCTGTCGCAGTACATTCCGCACAGCGAGCGGCTGGTAACCATTGAAGACGCGGCTGAATTGCGGTTGGCGCAGGAAAACATCGTGCGTCTTGAGACGCGCCCGCCGAACATTGAAGGCCAGGGCGCGATCCGCCAGCGGCAACTGCTCTCGAACGCTCTTCGTATGCGGCCCGATCGCATCATCATCGGCGAGGTCCGCGGCGAAGAGGCCTTCGACATGCTGCAGGCAATGAACACCGGTCATGAAGGTTCAATGACCACTGTTCACGCCAACACGCCTCGCGACGCCATTTCCAGGCTTGAGTCGATGGTGGCGATGGGCAACATGAATCTGAACGAAAAGTCGGTTCGCCAGCAGATCGCCTCGGCGATCTCGATTGTTGTGCAGGCTACGCGCATGACTGACGGCACACGCAAGGTGACAAGCGTTACTGAGATCACCGGCATGGAAGAGAGTGTGATCAGCATGCAGGAGATCTTCAGCTTCCAAAAGAAGGGCATCGGGCCCGATGGCAAAGTAATTGGAGTGTTTCAGCCAAGCCGCATCCGTCCCAAGTTCCTTGAACGGCTGCGCGTTTCGGGCATTGTTCTGCCGCCCACCATATTCGAGCGGGAAACGCTGGTCAACTAGCAGAAAGGAAGAGCCGTGCCAATCATATTTATTCTCGTGTTCGTTGGCGTCTTTGCACTCATCGCATTGCCTTTGGTGGTTGCCGGCTCGGCCCGCACCTCAAAGCAGGTGCTGGCCTCTCTCGATTCCGCTTTGTCCACTGACGCCCCTTCGACGCGCGAGCAGATTCTCAATATCCGCAAAGATTCGTCCATGAGCAGCATTCCGTGGCTGAATAAGAGGCTGCTCCAGTTTCAGGTTGCGCCTTTTCTGCAAAAAATTATCAGCCAGGCAAATCTGAAATGGAGCGCAGGGCGCCTGCTGGCGCTCACCGGCGTTTGTTTTATCGTTCCTGCTTATGGCATCTACGCGGAATTCAAGAACGGTCCCATTGCGCTCCTGGCAGGTGTCGCAATTGGATTGGCTCCGCTCGGTTGGGTAATGTATTTGCGCAGCCACCGTTTTCTCAAATTCCAGGAGGGGCTGCCCGAGTCGCTTGACCTGATGGTGAGCGCCTTGCGAGCCGGTCACAGTCTTATCGCGGCCATGGGACTGGTATCGCGCGAGTGCCCCGATCCCGTGGGCATGGAGTTCAGGGGATGTTTTGAGGAGCAGAACTACGGTCTGGAGTTGAAAGTGGCGCTCGACAATATGACGATGCGCATGCCGATTCAGGACTTGGCGATTGTGTGTACCGCGATCATGATTCAGAAAGAAAGCGGCGGCAACCTGGCCGAGGTGCTCGACAAGACATCGCACGTCATCCGGGAGCGGTTCCGGCTTCAACGACAGGTCAAGACTCATACCGCGCAGGGACGGCTCACCGGCTGGATTCTCACCTTGCTGCCGGTGGTACTTTCGTTCATGCTCTATTTCATCAACCCCGACATGATGAGCGTGCTGTGGCACAAGCCACTGGGCATCAAGCTCATCTGGATTTCAGTTGGCATGATTTTCGTGGGTGGCCTGATCATTCGCAAAATCGTCACTTTGGATTACTAGAGGCAAACGTATGCTGATTATTATTGCCGCATTTGTCGTGATCTTCGTGCTGCTGGGCAGCGGCTTGCTTCTGCTGTTCTATCGCGAAGCGATGATCAAGCGCATCAGCGAGGTCATTAATACCCAGCCCAAGCAGCGCTCGCTGATGGAGACCATTCAGCAAACGGGAAGTTCGCTGGGCGGCGTGGTTGAACATTTCGAGCAGGTGCTTCCCAAGAGCGAGGCCGAGGTGTCGGTCGCGCGGCAGCGCCTGGTACGCGCCGGCCTGCGCCAGGATCAGGGCCTCAAAGTTCTCTATGGAGCCAAGGTTTTGCTTCCGCTAATTCTTGTCGCGATAGCATTCGGGACGGGATTGGCATACAAGAACATCTTCATGGCGATCGCTTTTTCTGTCGGCGGCGGATTTCTGATTCCAGACTTTTACCTGGGCCACTTGATTAAGAAGCGCCAGAAGCAGATACAAAAAGGTCTGCCCGACGTGCTGGACATGCTTGTGATCTGCATCGAGGCCGGACTGAGCCTGGATCAGGCAACCGCGCGTACGGCTGACGAACTGGTGAAAGCGCAGCCGGAATTGGCCGATGAACTGCACGTGGTGGTTCTGGAGCAGCGTGCCGGCCGTCCGCGCGGCGAGTCCTGGAAGCGTATGGCGGACCGTACCGGCGTCGACAGCGTGCGCAACCTAGTATCAATGCTCGTGCAATCGGAACAGCTAGGTACCAGTGTGGCCAGGACCTTGCGTGTCCATGGAGACACGCTGAGGACGCAGCGTGTTCAGCAGGTTGAAGAAGAAGCGGCCAAGACCTCGGTCAAGTTGGTTTTCCCGCTCGTGTTTTTCATTTTCCCATCGCTTTTTGTCGTGCTCCTGGGACCGGCAGTGCTCATTATGATTGACTCCTACCACGAGCTGGTTAAGTAGCGCTTGAAAGTACCAATGCGATTCGTAGCAAGAATCGCGGAGTTTGCGTCTGAGTTATCGGGTTATCACTCTAATTAATTCGATCCAATAGCGAAGATTGCAAGTTGAGCTGTTTTCAAACAGGGCCGCACCGAAGTTGATCCGAGTCGAACGCGACGGCAAGGAATCAGGGTTGCGGTTTCAAGGTTCGAACCGCGTTGAAAACCGGGATCAGAAAAACCCGGAGCAGTAAGAAAAGGCTGAGGGAGAGGGAATCTATGGACACCACAATGCTGGTCCGGGTAGTTTCCGGTGTACTAGTTGTCATCATCTTGATCGTTTTGATTCAACGGCGCCGCACTCGGGTGAAGTAGTTCTAGACCGAAAACATCCGGCGGCGTAAGAATGAATTCTTTCGCCGCCAAGGTGTTCCGCTGACCGATGGGCTACGCCGAGCAGGCGGTAATTGTCCGAAGAAGCTGGTTCGGCAGTGGTGCGGGAAAGGTGTCGCTTCATGGCAACATTACGTTTCGTCGAGGCAGGTCTTTAGGTGAATCCCAGGCAGGAAGGGAAAGAAGGTAGACCAGAAGTGAAGGCGTCGTCTCAAGATGCAGAGGGTGCGCCGAATTCTGGAGAGGCCATGGAAACGCGGACACATTGCGCTTACAACCAGACTCGGGAGTGCTTTCTCGGGCTGGAGATCACGATAGCGGATCTTTCCTATGCGGGCATCGTCGACTTGATGTCAACGGTGTCGCTGAAGTCAGGAGAAGGTTTGTGGATCGTGCCGTTCCGCGATATCCCCGCTGCCGGGCTCCAGGCTCCGCTTGACTTGATCTATCTCGACGAGGACTGCCGCGTCATCGACCTGGTGGAATCGTTCCCGACATTCCGCGTCAGCTCTTCGAGCCCCAAGGCGGCGAGCGTGCTGGCGCTGCCAGTTCACTCCATCTACTCCTCGCAGACGCAGACCGGCGATCAGCTTGTACTTTGCATTGCCGAAGAGATGGAACGGCGGCTGGAACGGATTTCCGGCATGCGCAGCGAAAATGGAAGCGCGCCCCCGCCTGCGCCGAAAGAACAAGACAAAGAGAAGGACAAGCCGCTTTGGGCGAACGATTCATTGTTGTTCGAGCCTGAAAAGCGTGGGGACAAGGATTCAAGGATTCCCAAGCGGGCGACTGAACCGCTGCCGCCACCGGCAGTCTCGCCTTATCCGCCCAAGACATGGCTGGAGCGGTGGCTTTCGCCCGATCCGCGCAAAGCGCCACGGGAGCAGTTTGAAGGGTTGACTGCGTTTTACTGGACTGGCGCCTCACCCCAGGCGCACTCCATTCGCGATATCAGCTCCACGGGGGTTTACATCATTACTGAGGAGCGCTGGTATCCCGGCACACTGGTGTTGATGACGCTGACTACCAACGGCGGAGACGACAGGACGGATGAACGGTCAATTGTGATTCAGTCGCGAGCGGTGCGTTGGGGAAGCGATGGCGTTGGCCTCAAATTCGTGCTGCCCGACGCGCGTGCCTTCCGCCAGGGCCACAATATTCTGACCGATGGAGCGGACCGCAGAGAACTCGATAAGTTTCTGGGTGAACTTAGAAGGTCAAAGTAACTCGAATTTCTGGAATTTGAAGACGTAAGTAACGGCAGGTCAGTGCCCAAATGGGCAGGCATTTTCCCTAATTGTGGTATTGCCTGACCGGGAGGTGGGTAAGAGATGATGAATAGCGAAAGCTCAAATTGGGGGAATAGCAAAATGCGGCAACTGCCCCTCGGGGCTCAGCGGACGTTCGAAGGCGAGGTCACAAGGATGCGTCCACTTACGCTTCGGCAGAAGCTGTGCACATTTTGGGGCACAAAGGAAGACGGCTCACAACTGGTTGAGATGGCCATGGTGGCGCCCATTCTGCTGGTTATTCTCACTGGCATGGCCTCGTTCGGCATGGCGCTTTATACCCAGCAGGAGCTTGGACTGGCAGCGGCCAATGCTGTGCAGGCAGTGGGCACGGGCGCAGATTACCTTACAAACCCCTGCTCGACAGCGGAAGCGAGTTTGGTCGCGGGCGTTCCGGGAAACTGGACCGTCGCGAACATCAACTTTACGCTTACGATCACCATGGTGACATCGGGCAAGACTACCACCCAGGTTGAAACCTGGAAGGGAACCAGCTATCCCAGTGACTGTGCTACTACAGGCCTGACCGACCTGACCTCGACGCCTGCCCAGTTTCAGCCTTTGATCCTCACGGTTTCATATCCCTACACCTGGTTCCCGATTATGGGCTGGGCCAACTGGGGATCGACATTCAAGCCATCGGGAAATCTGACAACTACGCAAGCCGCGATGATTCAGTAACAGACATTGAAGAAAGAAGGAAGGGCACTATGAAACTTCTCCAAAACATACCCATTCTTGGCCGGCTGATCAATGAAGACAAAGGCCAGGCACTGGTCTTCACATCCGTGGTCCTGGTTTCGTTTCTAGGCGTTACCGGAATCGCGGTTGATGCCGGCAAAGGTTACTATGCCTTCCAGATGCTGAAAGCATCAACAAACGCGGCAGCTCTCGCTGGCGCCGCAGGCATGCCTGACACCACAATCGCGACCACTTACGCAAATGATTACGGCTCGAAGAGCGCGGCATACAACAACAACGGCATCATGAACACCGTGACCACCAATCCGACGTTTGAATGCCTGACTTCGGTGCTGGACGATTTCTACGCGCCGTGCGAAGACGCCACTGGCGGTAGCACCGGAACAACCTACAACGCCATTCAGGTGACCCAGACCGCGAAAGTGCCAACCTGGATCGGCCCGCTCTTCGGCATGCCGACGTTCAACATCCGGGACACTGCTACGGCTTCAATGAAGGGCGGCACACCCACCCCCTACAACATCGCAATCGTCCTCGACACGACGGCTTCGATGAAAGACCCCGATAACGGCACCAACAACACGGCAAACTGCGCTTCGCAGATCGCATGCGCGGAGCTGGGTATCCAGCAGTTTCTTGGCGAGCTTGTTCCCGGCACGGCCAGCTCACCGATCGATTTGGTTTCGCTCTACGTATTCCCCGGGGCGACCACCACTTCGTTGAAGAACGATTACGCCTGCAATGGCACCAGCCCGAGCAGTGTACCGTACGCCTTCACGAGCGCGACCAGCCTCTCGAGCTCGACCTCGGATCCGACAAACGTCAGCATGCCTGCCGGCGACAGTTACGCTGTCATTTCCGGAGATACGAGCTACAAGAGCAATAACACCACCTCAACGCTGAACACCGCCGACAACCTGGTTCTGGCGGTGGCCGGCAAGAGCGGCTGCGGCGCGGGAGCGCCAGGCGGCGAGGGTACTTATTACGCGCAGGTGATTTACCAGGCGCAGGCCGATCTCGCTACTGAACATACCGCGAACGGCAATGCGAACATGATGGTCATCCTGTCTGACGGTGATGCGACCGCTTGCAATACGCAGGTTTCCATCGACGACGGCAGCGGTTGCCAAGGCAGCGGTGAGTATCAGATCGATGTGAGCACCTGTCCCTCGATCACGACAGCCAACGGCGCCATAACCAGCGCCGCGCCTTGCGCCAGCCCTAACACTGGGCAGCCTATCAATGGGACCGACTACTCGTATACGACCGGGACCGGCGTCAACAAGGTGACGCACAACATTCAACCGACGGGCTACTTGAGCGCCACGTATCCTTCGGCGCTGGGATTGTGCGGCCAGGCGGTTGTTGCCGCGCAATATGCGACGTCGCAGGGGACGAAAGTATATACGATCGGGTACGGCACTGAAACCTCGGGCAGCTGCCTGACCGACACGACGTACAGCGCGAGCGTTACAAGTACGACAAACGGCGGCAATACATGGGGTCCGGGAGACCAGGCCTGCGCGGCCATGGGCGCCATGGCTTCAAACTCAGGCTACTTCTTCTCTGATCAGTACCACAATTGCGATTCGGCCGACTCGAACAATGTGGGCATTACGAGTCTGAAGCAGATTTTCACACGCATCGGGGCCAACATCTCTTCGGCGCGCCTCATCCCCAACAACGCCACATAGCCACGATTCGCCAGGACGGAATCGCCATAGAATTCGAAAGGGTACGAGCCTTGGCTCGTACCCTTTCTTTCATGGCAGAACCAGTGCTTGCGTGCCTTTTCATAGAGATTTCAAGAACCGCCATGCCCCGTCATCTCCGCGGACTCCGTTCAAACCTGCGCCGCGGGTGAAGTCTTTGCTTGCCGGCCAGAAATATTAGCGATAATGGCGAAGTATGGCGAGAAGGCAAACCCCGGAACAAATGATCCAGCGAGGCTTGAAGTCCTCGCTGATCGGTATTGGGTTCAATCTCGTCCTCGCCTTGCTCAAATGCGCGACCGGGTTCATTGGACATTCTTTTGCCTTGATCGCAGACGGTATTGAGTCTTTGTCCGATGTGATCAGTTCGAGCGTGGTTTACCTCGGCTTGCGCCTGGCCATCAAGCCGCCTGATGACGATCATCCTTATGGCCACGGAAAAGCGGAGCCCGTAGCTGCCATTATCGTGAGCCTTGCGCTGATTTTGGCCGCTATCGTAATTGGGGTCGAGAGTATCGTGCGTATTCAGACCCCTCATCGTTTGCCCGAGCCATATACGTTGTGGGTCCTGTTAGCCGTGGTTGGAATCAAGGCATTGCTGTCCCGCTATGTGTCTTCCGTCGGCGAAGGCATCGACAGCACAGCCGTTCGTAGTGACGCCTGGCATCACTTGAGCGATGCCATCACTTCAGCCTTTGTGTTTGTCGGCATCTCGGTGGCCCTGTGGACCAGGAATGCCGCAGCGGACGATTGGGCCGCGCTCTGCGCATCACCAGTCATCATGTTTAACGCGTGGCGGCAACTTCGAGCACCCTTCGCAGAATTACTCGACACCGCGCCTGCTCCCCGGTTGGAACAGGAGGTTCGCTCGGTTGCCTCAACTGTTTCAGGAGTCATCGGTCTTGAAAAATGCCACGTCCGAAAGGTGGGCTTCCGCTATTATGTTGACCTGCATATCGTCGTCGAAGGAACTCTTTCGGTGCGTCAGGGGCATAACATTGCACACAATGTGGAAGACGCTGTACTGGAGCAAGTGCCACAGATCGCAGAAGTCCTGGTTCATGTTGAGCCGGAAGAGGAGCTTCTGGCCCCTTCTCTCAAGAGATAAGTATGGGCGTATCGCAGGGCGGAGCCTCACGTCGGCGCGCCTCATCCCCAATAGCGCTACATAGCCGCGATTCGCCGGGACGGAAATGCCATAGAATTGCGAAGGGTACGCGCCATCGCTCGCACCCTTTCTTTTTGGTGCTCAGAATGAATCAGGCGATTAATCGTCTTCGTCGGGGATGACGAGCAGCACTTCGGTGCGAATGGGTTTGCCATTCTGCGCCGCCGGCCTGAACTGCCACTGCGACAGCGACTGCAATACAAAATCAGTCATTGGGAACGCGGGGGGGAAAACGACATCGAGGTTTTCAAATCGACCGGCTGTGTTGATGAAGCCGTGCACCATGAGCGCATCGGAATCGATGGCTCCGGGAGCCAGGTTGGGGCGCACGATATTGAACGGCCAGGGCGCGTCCAGCTGGCCGACGGAGCCAGCCTCAGATGCATCGGCTGTTCGAGGAAGCGCGTATTGCAGTATCCAACTCTTGGCCAATCCAACATGAAGGTAAACGGTGTAGGCCATGCGACTGTGCCAAACGCTGCCCATCTCAGGGAACTGATCTTCGAGCGAGGTGCCGGTCACCACGGCTCCGAAGCGGCCGGTTGGAGGCAGGGCAATTTTTGTAGCAGTCGGCCGATCGTCGTCGCCTGTTCCGTTGCCGGTCTTTTGCCCCGAACCGCTGCTTGCACCATTGCCGCCGCCTCCTGGCGGCAGAGATTTGCCTCCACCCGAGGTGAGATCGGGCTGGTTGGCTGTACCAGTGCCCGGGTGGATGCCGGCTGATTTTGAATTGCCGTTGCCGGTCGCGTTCTCCGCGACATTCACGCTTCCGGAGCCCGGCAGCGGCTTTGTTTTTGCCGGTGTCAAAGTACCATTCGCATCGCCCCGAGCAGCCTGGTTCACGGCGGGTATTGCGACGTTAGCGTCTTTCATTGTGATGTCAGAGAGCGACATGATTGCCACTGGCGTGGGCTGCAATTGACTCTGCGTAGTAGAAATCGGAGTGACATCGATTTGCTGCGAAGGATGCGTATTGACGATGGGTGTTGTGTTGCTGGCAGTGACCAAAGGTTGCAGAGCCAGCTTGCTGGTGGACGCCAGCGGTATGTCGGCCAGGTTCACTTCCTGGTTGGGGATGTCGACCCGAGGTTTCACATCGACGCTGGGAGGCTGCTGGACCTTGGGCGCGGCGATTTTTTTCACCACCACCTTGTTCGATGACCAAATGACAACATTGGGAAGGGGTATCTCATGGTCGAGCATTGCGGCGATCTTCAAATCAGGCTGGATGAGGGTCTGCGGCCCGACTGGAGTATGGGGCATGAGTTTTGGCGAAGGCCGGTGGGCGGCTTCGTCGCCTTTTGTTCCGGGGCTTTTTTGGGCAGAGGGCGGGCCAGGAATACTGTCGGCTCCCGATCGAATGCGAGCGAGCTCACTATCGGGCACATGCAGATCAAGCTGGCGCATGTCGAATCGCACCGGTACGTGGGTATCGATGCGGGGCGCAAAGGCGATGACAAAGTAGGCCAGCGCAATGACCGTGCCGTGGATGAAAGCCGAAGCGAGAAACGATGTAGGCGGCTGCCGAAACTGAGGCTGCTGGTTCAGAAGCGAGATTGGCAATGTCGTCGACACTCTGACCAGTACCTCCTTGCGAAGGTGGGTAACGCCGTTAAGAAGTTATTTGGTAACTCAAATAGTAACTCACGATGAGCCCGTGAGTACTAACAGGCTAAGAATAATCAGCGTTTCAGACGCTCGTGATCCGGGGAAACATGCAACTCAACGTTACATGCAAGCGAGTGGCTTTTTAAAGGCTGCAAGCAGCCATTTCGAACCTCGTTATGGTGTGGTGTACATGCCTGTTATCGAGGCGTATACCCTGGCATTTTCCCAGGCCTTCTGGTGTGACCTAAAGTGTACCGATGAATACAGCTGGAAGTTCAAGCGGAGTCAAAAATTCCCTTGCTTCAGCATCGCTCATTCTGTAGCCTAAGGCTCATAGCTCTCTTGATACCTGAAACGTAGAAAAAAATAAACTCGATTTGAGTTTAGTGTGCACGAAGAGGATATACTGAATCGACACTATCCCCCTCCAGGCTCGAGAGACATCGAAGTGTTCCCCGGTGCAGTCGCGATCGATGGCCGTCAGCCGGGCACGGCGATCGAATCGGGGTCCAGAAAGGTGTGGTTGGCCTAACCGCCAACCAGGATCATCCCAGGAATGAATCGAAGACTGCTTACGATCCTTCTCGTTGCGTTTGTGATAGCTGGCGTTTGCGCGTTCGCTGTCTATCGCGTGGTGGGTTCCAAAATGTCAACGCAGCAAGTGTCGCCGACGACCTCCATCGTGGCGGCGGCCACAGATTTGAAGCTTGGCACAGTGCTGACTCAGGCAGACCTCGGCGTGATCAAGATCTCAGGAACGCTGCCTAAGGGAGCTGTCCCTGAGCAGCAGCGTCTTACCCTGGTGGGCAGAGGCGTAGTGACTGAGATTGCCCAGGGCGAGCCGATCGTTGACAGCAACCTGGCGGCTGCGGGTTCCGGTGGCGGCCTGGCGGCCACAATCCCAGAGGGGATGAGGGCCTGCGCGGTCCGGGTTGACGACGTTGTGGGCGTGTCGGGATTTGTCACGCCGGGCATGCACGTTGACGTTCTGGCTTCGGGTATTCCGCCAGGCAGTAATGCTCAGGCTGGAACTGTGACGACTACGCTCCTGCAAAACATGCAGGTGCTCTCGGCCGGCATCAACATTCAAAAGGACTCGGAGGGCAAGCCGGTGCAGGTGCAGGTTGTGAATCTGCTTGTGACCCCCGAACAGGCACAGACATTGAGCCTGGCGAGCAGCCAGTTGAGGATTCAACTGGTGCTGAGGAATCCGCTCGACACGAAGGTAGAACCGGTTGCGGCGACAGCCACGCCAGCATTGTTTGGATTAGTGAAGTCTGCCGCTCCGCCGGTGAAGGTTGTGAGGCGCGTGGCTCCCAAGCCACCGGCACCGAAACCCTACTCAATGGAGATCATTAACGGGTCATCTTCATCGCAAGAGAACTTTGGTTCTTCAGAGGGACAGCATTGAGAGCTAAGTCTGCAATAACGATTATGTGCATCAGCGCTGTTGGGGTAGTCCTGTTTGCTGCGCAGGGCTTAAAGGCTCAAGCCTCAACCCCGGCTGCGCCCACTTCCGGAGCTCAGGATTCAACAAACGACCTTTCAGTAATGGTCGGAAAAACAGTGCTTGTTGATACCAATGCCCCAATCGCCAGGGTAGCTATCGGCCTTGGCGGCATTGCTGAGATTCATGGGGTTAGCCCGACCGAAATCATGGTTAACGGCAGCAAGCCCGGTGAAACCAGCTTGATCGTCTGGGATATTCACGGCGGCCGCGAGTTCTTCAACGTCACGGTACATTCGCCCGCGCCAGTTTCGAGTGACACTCTGGATGCAGTGCGGCGTGAACTCAGAAACGAACTTCCGGGGCAGACTATCAAAGTCAGCTACGACAACAACAATGTGTTCTTGCGTGGCACAGTCAACGATCTTACCGCCTC
>Ga0302275_10003310_pt1 | contig 16402 bp, 12 predicted proteins | sample III_Bog_N2_2_FD_200229 | JGI IMG/M metagenome (GOLD analysis project Ga0302275, IMG submission 200229) | Peat permafrost microbial communities from Stordalen Mire near Abisko, Sweden - III_Bog_N2_2 | ecosystem: Environmental > Terrestrial > Soil > Wetlands > Peat | place: Sweden: Abisko...
ATCTGCCCGACCGAGACGTAGTTAGCGGCACGCCAGTAGGCGTTCATTAGGCGTAACTCTTCAGAACCGAGCGTCGCCTGTCGGTCTGGAGACCGACTGTTATTGCTCCGGCTCTTAGTCTCTCGGGCTGAAATGACTGCGTCCATCCTGCTGCCTCAATGTGTGACGATTAACCCGCCACCGCGACGGCCATTGCCACGGTGGAAGACTCATGAAGCCTCGACGGGTGGGGCAAATCGCCGGCAGGGCGTACATGCAGATAAGGCTGCCTTCGCGGAGCCGGCAGCCCCATCGAACGTGGCCTGCCGGCACATTAACGACCACGGATCGGTGAGAGGAGGCTCGGAAAATACTCAGGGAGGCAAGCGCTCTAGGCGATGCGATCTAAGTGTGAAGCGTTGTTCTAAGCCAGATCCAAAACCGAGCGGAACTCACGCGGGTGGGGAACACGGAGGAGCGCGCCAGACGCGACCCTCCGGTCCGAAAGAGGCAATAAGACGCGAGGCATGGAGAATCTGACTTGTCGCCGTCAGGTTTGAGTAGTTTCCGAGCCTGCCGTGCTCAATTTCCTGAATGCTACGGTTTGGGGCGTTGCCTTTCGAAGGACCCGCATATTGGTTGAGGCACTGGCGAGGCCATTACGGACTGGCGTGGTTGGCACGAATATGCCTCTAGCGTCGCCTGCACCCGCATCGGTGCCGCCGCGGCGCCATCTCGGGCACGGTACGGACGAAAGCGAGATAAAGGGAACAAAAAGCGCATGACCTCAGAGGCACCCCAGGCACTCAACCGGCTCGGCCAGAGCTTATGGCTAGATAATATCACGCGCGACCTTCTCGATAGCGGTACGCTGAAGCGTTATATCGACGAACTGTCGATCACCGGCTTGACCTCAAACCCGACGATCTTCGATCATGCTATCTCGCACAGTTCACATTACGATGCGGAAATCCGCCGACAGATTGATCGCGGCACGGTCGCCGAGACTCTTTTCTTTAACCTCGCCATACAGGATCTTAGCCGCGCCGCCGATTTATTTGCAGGTATCTATGAGAACACCGGCACGATAGACGGTTTCGTGTCGCTGGAGGTGTCGCCTCTGCTCGCCTATGACACGCAAGCGACGGTAGCCCAGGCCAAGGCGCTGCACGCCCAGGCGAATAAGCCCAACCTGTTTATCAAGATTCCCGGCACCACGGAAGGTCTGCCGGCGATCACGGAAGCGATTTACGCCGGCGTCCCGGTCAACGTCACCTTGCTGTTCTCCGCCGAACAATACAAGGCGGCGGCGGACGCCTATCTGGAGGGTTTGGAGCGCCGCCTCGCCGCCGGCCTGTCCCCCGACGTGCGCTCGGTCGCCTCGCTGTTCGTCAGCCGGTGGGACGTTGCCGTGGCACACAAGGTAGGCGCCGAGTTACGCAACACGCTAGGCGTTGCTGTCGGCAAGCAAACCTATAAGGCCTATCGCGACGTGCTAGAGAGCGATCGCTTCCAGCGCCTGGCGAATGTCGGTGCGCGGGCGCAGCGGCTGCTATTTGCCAGCACCGGCACAAAGGACAAGAGCGCGTCCGATACGCTTTACATCCTAGGCCTCGCGGCACCGAACACGGTGAACACGATGCCGGAGAAAACGTTGTTGGCCTTCGCCGATCACGGCATGGTGGGCAGCATGCTGCCGCGCGATGGCGGCGATGCCGCAGTAGACCTGCTGAAGCATGCCAAGGTCGGTATTGACGTCACCGCATTGGCGGCGCAACTCCAATCCGACGGCGCCAAGGGGTTCGTCGCTTCTTGGCGCGAACTGCTCGGGGCGATCGACGCCAAGAGCAAGGTCTTGGCCTAAACCTGGAAGAAATCCTATGACCTCTCTTACCGCCGCGCCGTCCTGGCAGGCACTCAAGACGCATCATGCGCAGATCAAGGATTGGCATTTGCGCGATCTGTTTTCCGACGACCCCACCCGGGCCGAGCGCTTCTCGGCCGAGGGCGCGGGTATCTTTCTCGACTACTCGAAGAACCGCATAACCGATGAGACGCTAAGGCTGTTGTTGCGGCTTGCCGAAGAGCGCGGCGTGACGAAACGCCGCGATGCGATGTACGCGGGCGAGAAGATCAATACCACGGAACGCCGCGCGGTGCTGCACGTGGCGCTGCGCGCGCCACTCGGAACGCGCATCGAGGTCGACGGCGCTGATGTCGTGCCAGCTGTCCACCAAGTGCTCGACGCGATGGCCGATTTCGCAACGCGCCTGCGCAGCGGCGCTCTCGTTGGCCACACCGGCAAGCGTATCCGCAACGTCGTGAATATTGGCATCGGCGGGTCCTATTTGGGACCCGAGATGGCCTATCGTGCGCTGCGCGCATTCTCCGACCGGTCGCTTACGTTTCACTTCGTCTCTAATGTTGATGGCGCCGATTTCAGTGAAGCAACAGAAAATCTCGACGCGGCGGAGACACTGTTTATTGTTTCGTCCAAGACCTTCACGACCCTGGAGACGACGACCAACGCAGCGACGGCGCGCGCTTGGCTGGTGCAGAAGCTCGGGTCAGACGCGTCAGTGGCGAAGCATTTCGCTGCGGTCTCAACCAATATTCCAGGAGCAGGTAAGTTCGGTATCGATGCACCCAACATTTTCGGCTTCTGGGACTGGGTCGGCGGACGCTATTCGATGGATAGTGCGATCGGCCTGTCCACCATGATCGCCGTGGGGCCAGACAATTTCCGCGCCATGCTGGCCGGATTTCACGCCATGGACGAGCATTTCCGCACCGCGCCCCCTGCCCGCAACCTGCCGCTGCTGCTCGGTCTTCTCACCGTCTGGTACAACAATTTCTTCGGCGCACAGACGATAGGCATTATGCCCTACGCCGCTTGTCTCGCCCGGTTCCCCGCTTATCTCCAGCAGCTCCAAATGGAGAGTAACGGTAAGCACGTGGCCCTCGACGGGCATGTGGTGGACTACCAAACCGGCCCGATCATCTGGGGAGAGCCTGGAACTGACGGCCAGCACTCGTTCTATCAATTGCTCCACCAAGGCACGAAGCTTATTCCCTGCGACATGATCGGCTTCTGCCGGCCGCTGAGCCCCCTTGTCGAGCAACACGATCTGTTGATGGCCAATCTGTTCGCGCAGGCCGAGGCGCTGAGCTTCGGCAAGACGGCGGAAGAGCTGAAGGCTGAAGGCTCGCCTGATTTCCAGACGCCGTTCCGCGTCACCGAGGGTAACCGCCCCACCAATATGATCCTCGCCAAAGCGCTTGATCCCACGACGCTTGGCAGCCTCATTGCGCTGTACGAGCATAGCGTCTTCACCCAAGGCGCAATCTGGGGGATCGACAGCTTCGACCAGTGGGGCGTCGAACTGGGAAAGGAATTGGCAAATCGCATAGTACCCGAGTTGCACCGTGGCGCAGAGCCGAAACTGACGCATGACACCTCTACCAACGCGTTGATCGGGCGCTACAGACGCCAACGGGAATGGCCTACCGATGACCCAGGCGATGCCCTATGATTGCCTTGTCTGAACGAGATCGAGTACGCGGGTAACATGCGTCGCGATCATGAGGTCCTCGTCGGTACGGATGACCCTCACCTTGACGGGACCGGCATGGTGCGAGATCAGCGGTGCGCTTTTCGCATTGCAGTCTGCGTCGAGTTCGACACCGAGAAAGCTGAGACCCTTACAGATCCGCTCACGGACGGGGGGCGCGTTCTCGCCGATCCCGCCGGCGAATACCAGCGTGTCCAGCCCGCCCAGCGCCGCCGCAAATGAGCCGATCCATTTCTTGGCCTGATAGCAAAACAGGGCGACTGCTTCGGCCGCTCGCACGTCTTTGGTTTCGCGACCGAGCAGGTCGCGCATATCAGAACTGGTCTCCGACACGCCGAGTAGCCCCGATTCGTGGTTTACCATTTTCTGAAATTGCGCCGCGCTCATTTGCTCCGTCTGCGCAAGATAGGAGACCAGACCGGGATCCAAATCGCCTGAGCGGGTGCTCATCACCAGGCCCGCCGTCGGCGTGAAGCTCATGCTTGTGTCGATGCTTTTGCCGTCGCGCACCGCGGCCAGGCTTGCGCCGTTGCCAAGGTGGGCGAGAATCACGCGTCCTTGAGTCGCCGACGGGTCGCCGAGGCGTGCTAGTTCCGCCATGAGGAACTCGTAAGATAAGCCGTGGAACCCGTAACGGCGAACTCCAGCCGCTTCGTAGCGCCGTGGGATCGGCAGGATGGTGGCGACCCGTGGCATGGTGCGATGAAACGCGGTGTCGAAGCACGCCACTTGCGGCAATCTGGGGTGTCGCCGTCGGAAAGCCTCTAGCAATTCAATCTCTAAAGGCAAATGCTCCGGATCAAAGGGGCTGAGCCGGTGGAGCTCCTCGACCATTGCCGCAGTGACTTGCTGCGGCTCACTGTAGTTGGGACCGCCATGCACCACGCGATGCCCCACCGCGGCCAATGCATCGCGCCCGCTGTGTTCCTCGATCCACCCCAACAGGACATCCACCGCCGCGGTGTGATCCGCCGCTGTCACCGGCCGCGAACAGTTGTCACTCGGGTTCGAGCCCTTCACGTCCAAGCTGGCCTTCAGCGTTCCGATCCGCTCAAGCTCGCCCTTCAGAATTGGCCGGAGCACGCCGCTGGCCTCGAACAGCGCGAACTTGATGCTCGACGAGCCGCCATTGACTGTCAGGATGCGCGACTCAGATTGTTTCATGGCTGGGTTTCTTCTTCAGGCTGCAATCCAAGCTTTGCTAGTTGGGTGCGGTCGAGCTGGAACGATGATCCCATCCATCGGTGGGAAGGGATACGGCCTATATCGGGAAAAAGCCAAGCTGGGATTTGCACTTGCTTCATCGGCCTTTTTCAGTCCATCGCAACATTGCTGCCTCGCAGAGTGTCACGCTCCCAGCGCCTTCTCGGCTCGTCCTGGATTATGCCAACCGCCGTCTGCGGCGATGATCGCATCAGCTTCTTTCGGACCCCAACTGCCTTGCTGGTAACAGTGAACCTCATGGTGGGCCTTGAGGACGGGATCGACCGCGGCCCAAGCGGCTTCAACTGCATCCTCCCGGGTGAACAGCGCGCCGTCGCCGGCCATCGCATCACCTAAGAGCAGCTCATATGGCGTCTTTCCAATCGCCCGCTCTTCCATGAGAAAGAGCTCCCGCTGGTCTCCGACGAACTCCTTTCCGCCGCGCTTGACGCGAGCGGCGAGGGAAATGGAGGAATCCGGCGATATCCTGAAACGAAGATAATTGGCCCGACCGGTCGTAGGCGCCGAGTCGGCAAAGAGCCTCTGCGGCGGCGGCTTCAATTCGACCAGGATCTCGGTCGCTGTTTCCGCCAGGTATTTCCCGGAGCGCAGATACCAGGGCACGCCTTCCCAACGCCATGAGTCAATGAAAAGCCGCAGGGCGCAAAAAGTCTCGACGTCCGAGTTCACTGCGACATCCGGCTCTGTCCGGTAGCCAGCGTATTGGCCGCGGATCAGGTCGTCTGCCGTCAATGGGCGCATGGCTTGAAACACTTTGGCCTTCTCGTTGTGGACAGCGCCAAAGTCTCTGCCGGCGGGCGGTTCCATGGCAAGCAGGGCGACGATCTGGAAAAGGTGGTTCTGGACCACATCGCGAAGACAGCCGGCAGTTTCGTAAAACGCCCCGCGGTCTTCGACACCGAAATCTTCGGACAGGGTTATCTGGATGCTGGCCACGTAGTTACGGTTCCAGATCGGCTCCAGGAATGTGTTGGCGAAGCGGAAATAGAGGATATTCATGATTGCCTCCTTCCCCAGGTAGTGGTCGATCCGGAAGATAGCATCCTCTGGGAACACCGCCCGCGCCGCGCGATTGAGGTTACGGGCGGAGGCGAGGTCGCGGCCGAACGGCTTCTCGACAATGACGCGCGCTTGCTCGGCTAACTTCGAGGCGCCGAGCCCCTTGATTACCGTCTCGAAGAGCGAGGGCGGGATGGCGAGGTAATGCGCCGGATGTTTGGCCTCGCCCAGTGCCTTCTTTATCGCCGCGAACGTGGTCTCGTCTTTGTAATCGCCGCTCACATAGCTAAGCCGGGAGAGAAGACGGTCGAAGGCGGGTATGTCCTCGATCTCTCCGTGCTGCTTGAGGCTGTCTTGCACCCGCTCGTGCAGGCGCTCGACACTCCATTTGGGAAGAGCGACTCCGATGACCGGAACGGTTAGTTCGCCGCGCTTAGCCATCGCGTAGAGCGCCGGGAAGATCATCTTGTGAGCAAGATCACCGGTCACGCCGAAGAGCACCAGCGCGTCGGAATGCACTACGGTCATGTGGCGTCTCCGGCCTTGACGGTGTCTTTTTCCTCATGGTCGCCAAACCCAAGACGAAGCGTCCAGAGAAGGGCGCGGGGCTTCTTCAACCTCCCGGCGAAGTCATCGACCGACCGTGCCCCGGCCGACCCCTTTGCGAGCATATTTACGGCGTTGGTCTCGAGGTCGCAAACGAGGCCCCGGTGACCGGCCCGCCGAAGGCGTCGCACCAGTTTAGTTCCCAGACGGCCTTGGCCGATAATCCCCAATTCCATGTGAGTATCCTCCTGAAAATCATATCAATTGCTGACCAACCCGAACGCGCCCTTATGGTACAATTGGCAGGCACTCAAGAGCTTGCACCTTAGCCAGGCGGCGCCGGTGCCGCGGGGCGCCGTTGAAGCGGGCGGTCAGAAAGGTCTCGATTAGCTCCAAGGCGAGCGCAGACCCGATCACCTTCCCGCCGAGGCAAAAGACGTTCATGTCGTCGTCTTCAACGCCCTGCCGGGCGGAGAAGACATCGTGGATGAGCCCGGCACGCACCATCGGAACCTTGTTTGCTGCGACGGAGGCTCCAACACCGCTGCCGCATAGCGCCACGCCGCGCTCAACTTCGCCCGCGGCGACGGCTCGGGCCAAGGGAACGACGAAGTCGGGATAATCATCTGTGGGGTCTAGTCTATCGGCGCCAAAGTCCACGACGTCGTATCCCTTGAGGCGCAAGGATTCCGCTAGTTCGGTCTTTAAGGAAAACCCTCCATGGTCGGCGGCGATTCCTATGCGCATTTTGGGTTCTCTGAGATCCGTCGAGACAAGTTACGCGGGGCGATTGCTCGGGAACCGCTCTTTTAGCGTTCTTTGAACAGTCGACGATGATTGGTGCATAGTCAGTATAGCCTTGTTGCGGGGTGACCCAGAAGGACATGCAGGGGGCCGTGATTTGGTAATTCTCTCGGTCAGGCCGGTGCTGAGACAGCCCGGAAAATTGCCTCGAAGTCTAAAGCCTTTAGGCTTGCCCCACCCACCAACGCGCCGCCAACTTCTGGCACCGCCAGGATTTCGTGCGCGTTCGAAGGCTTGACCGACCCGCCGTAAAGAATGCGCACTTCTTTTCCTTGGACGCCGAAGCGCGCCAAGAGGCATTGGCGAATGTGCGCATGCATTTCCGCGATTTCCTCGGAGGTCGGCATGTGTCCGGTTCCGATAGCCCACAGCGGCTCGTAACCGATCACCATGGCAGATGCGGTCATGTCATTAGGAACGCTGCCGGCGATTTGACCGCCACATATAGACAATGCCTGGCCGTCCCGACGCTGCGATTGCGTCTCGCCGATGCAGATAATCGCTAGGAGTCCCGCGCGCCGCGCGGCTTTCGCTTTCGCCGCCACAACGGCGTCGGTCTCGCCATGATGCTGACGGCGTTCCGAATGTCCGACTATGACCGCAGCGGCGCCCGCACCTTTCAGCATTTCGGCACTAATGTCTCCAGTGAACGCTCCAGAAACTTCCGTGCTGCAATCCTCCCCACCGATGGCGATCCGGCCCGCGGCTGTCTGCGCCGCACCTGCAATCAGTGTTGCGGGTAGGCAGATCAGAACGTCCGCGAACGGTGGCGTAGCCTTTACTGAGGCAGCGATCGCTGCGATTTCTGCAAGCTGCGGTGCAAGTCCGTGCATCTTCCAATTTCCGGCGATCAAAGGCCGCATAGCGATCCATCCAATCGTATCAGGTTGCAGAAAACGTGATGCCATAATTCCACGGAAAGCCTTTGTGATGAACCCGTCAATCGCCATCGAGGACTCTTATGCCGCGCAGTATTCGACCCGGTGACAGTCGACATCAAGTTCATCAGCCGGGTCGGCGCAGTGGACCCCTCCCTCTGATCGTAACGAGACGAAAATCATAGTTGCCGGTCGGACGCGTCGTCAGCCTCGGAAACTACTCAGAAGTCCGTGCCGGTGTGCGCTGGTCGCAACACACCGCTCAGCGGGACTATCGCGCCCTACCGCTTCAGCACCTTTTCGATCGCCACGCCGCGCAGGCGAGCCGCCTGCGCCAGGCCTAGGCCCAGCAGCGGCCGCAGATAGTCTCGGAAGGCGGGAGTGACATCGCTGCCCGAGGGCGCGATGAACGCATCTGCCATGACTTTCGTCTTGCCGGCAACCTTGTCCAGCGTCACCAGCGCGTAATCGACCGCATAATCGCCGGTACGCCGAATCGCCACCGAGCCGTTGCCTGTCCCCCAAATAGCCTGCTTGACGGCGAATTCGCCGACCTCACGCGCCTCCCTCCGATCCACGTCCGACGTGCAGCCGGCGAAGGAGCGTTGGAGATACCCGAACGTATCGGCGCGAACGCGCTTAATGCCGAGTTCGGATTTGATCACCTGCCCCAGAAGATCGGCGAGGGCCCCGGTGCCGGACAGCTGGACATTACCGTGCGCATCTTTCTCCATCGTTCCCGCGCGTTTAACCGAGAGCGGTACGCCTTTCGCGTCGTGGATGCCTTCGGAGACCGCGATGACGCAGCGCCCGAACCTGTCATGGACCGACTTAACTTCGGACAGGAACTTTATTTGGTCGAAGGCGCGCTCGGGCAGATAGATCAGATGCGGTCCGTCACCCTCCACCGTTCGTGCCGCGGCCGACGCAGCGGTCAGGAAACCGGCATCGCGGCCCATCACGACCGCGAGGTAAACCCCCGGCAGCGAGCGATTATCGAGGTCAGCGCCCATGAAGGCCTGAGCGACGAAACGTGCTGCCGAGGGAAAGCCCGGCGCATGGTCGCTTTCCATCAGGTCGTTGTCTATGGTCTTGGGAACATGCACGCAGCGTAGGTCATAGCCCGACTTGGCTGCCTCTTCGCTGACGATACGCACCGTCTCAGCTGTATCGTTGCCGCCGATATAAAGGAACCAAGCGGTGCCATGAGCCTTCAGCGACGCAAGGATGTTCCGGCAATAGTCCAGATCGGGCTTGTCGCGCGTCGAGCCTAGCGCCGAGGACGGTGTGGCAGCAACAGCTTCCAGGTCAGCCCGCGTTTCGGCTGAAAGATCGACGAAATCTTCGTTCACGATGCCACGTACACCGTAACGCGCGCCATAAACCCCCTCGATCTGGCGATAGAATCGTGCCTCGAGCACGGCACCAACCAACGATTGATTGATCACCGCAGTCGGACCGCCGCCTTGGGCGATCACCAGCTTGCCGCTTCGCATTGCCCTGTGCTCCTTGCTGAAACGATAACTCCCACCACGCCAATTACTGATCCGGGAGTGGCGAAATTAAAGCGCCGAATTACCAATCCGATATTTGGCGTTAGTGACCGCCACGATTAAAGCTGCGTAATGTGGTCAACAAGGCTCAGATTGGCCGAATATAGCAGGAATACGGTCATTTCCGGCCTTCATTGCTGGCTCTACTCCGGCCCCGATATGATCGAAGTGATGCAAAATGACGGAACGCCTTTTAACAACGACTTGTAAGTCTGCCGGAGTTATTGCCTCTAAGCGCCTTGGGTCAATTGAGGGCCAGCCATACGAATGCGGCGCGAAACCTGACAGTTGTCCGGTCCAGCACCTTCGAGTCACTTTAGCTGATGCCATGATGCTTCTTCGTCGATACGAAGAAATGGAGCTCGAATTCAGACGCCTTAAGTCCCTCCTAGAGAGACGTGAGCAAGCAGTGAGCATGATGGCGCTGCTTACGCCGCGTCAGCACGAAATAATGGCGCTAGTATTGGTGGGGAGGCCCAGTAAAAATATTGCGACAGATCTGCACATCAGCCAGCGCACCGTCGAAAATCACCGCGCAGCGATCATGAAAAAGACAAACGCAAGATCACTGCCGGAGCTAGGCCAGATCGGGCTTGCCGCGGCACTTCATCAACCGGCCCAGTCTTTAAATGTGGATTAGCAAACGAAAATAGAGCAGTCTGGTCCGGGCCTTTTGGTGCTAACGATTTGTGCGATTGTGTCGGTCGAAATGATCCTCACGGCGCCACCGCTCGCTCAAAATGCCCAGAGTGACTTCAGCTAAATCGGAAGTGGAGAAACGGCAGCAGAGTAGTGGCGCGCCGTGAACAACAATCCAAGCACAAAGAAGTGATGGCTCTACACTTCCCGATTGGAAAATGTGGCGCGGCAAGGTGGTGAATATGGTGGTCAGATAGTTTTAGTGGAACAGGGACGCAACGGAGAACCAACCCGTTTGGATAAAATCTCGCGCGTTGGACACCTTCAGTAACGCTTTTATGCAATTGTCCGGTTTGGACCGAAAGGCCGTCATATTTAAAGCGCTGAGCAGCGTGCGGTGGCCATACTTTTAAGTGAATCGGTCAATGCAAAGAGCCAGCGTGCATCGTGACGGGCTCGGTGCCGCCTGAAAGTGCCACACTTGAGCTTGGTAAGCACCGCAGTGATCTCGGCGGACGTGGCGCCAATATCATCAAGCACAACTTCAACGTTTTCAATCTTCGCAGGTGCCTGAAGGCTTGCTGCGCTTGCTAATGTCTCTAACCAGTAACTGTCTATCTCGCTGTCAGAAATTACCCGATTTCCAGACAAGGCATCGCCCAACGCTTTGGCCACAACGTCAACCGGCTCGCCCTCCCGGAATAGCTGGCCCTGGGTTATCCCATGAAGATGTTCGGCCTCTTCGCTCCAATGCCAATTCGTCCAACTCGGGTGTGGGCGAATAAGCCAAGCGCGAGATCCACATTGATCAGCGATTCCAACCTCAATTGGATAGGATCGACCGTGACGTGGCAAGCAGGATGCTTCAAAGTCGATGGTGACAATGGGTTTGGACCTACGAAGATCGCATACAATTCCGCCGTCACGCCAACTATTGTCGACCGCAGGCGACGCCATGCCTGCCGAATTGAGAGGTCGCGCAGCTCCGGGCATCATCCTGGTGCCTTGCCGAACACCGCCAGTGGTTGCTGCTTCGCAAAGAGACTCACCATCGCCTCGTCCAGCGTCGGCTGCATCACGACCTTGTCACCGGTGACGGCGATAACACGTTTCAACTGCGGAAAATTCTCTCCCGCGGCTTGGAGATAGATAGGTACAATGTATAGAAACGAGTTCTCTATTGGCGTAACGATCAGTTTACCGCGAAGCACATGAGACCCTTTCTGATCCCATAGCGTCAGTTGTTGTGAAATTGTTGGGTTCTGATCGATCATGGCCTCAATCTGATTGGGGCCATAGACCAGTTTATCCTTAGGAAGCTCGTAAAATAGCTTTTTTCCATAATCGGGGAAGTCCGAGCGGGCTGCCAACCACGAAATCATGTTGTCCCGATTTTGCGGAGTAAATGGCGTCATGAGCAAATATTCAAGCGTGTTGCTGCCGGGAAGCTTCATCAGAATATAATAAGGCTGCATCGGGCCTTGCTTGCCGGCGTATGTCTCTTTGGGAGACACCCATAGGTCTTCACGATTATAGAATACCTGCGGATCGGTCATATGGAACGTCTTGTACTCGTCCGACTGAATCGCAAATAGGTCTTCGGGGTAGCGTAGATGAGCTTTTAAGTCAGGCGGCAGCTCACCAAGACTTTTGAAGACACCGGGGAACGCACGCTCATACGCAGCGAGAATGGGATCATTCGGATCCATGATGTAAAGCTGAACCGTTCCGTCGTACATGTTGACGACGGCTTTCACGGAATTGCGAATGTAGTTCAGGCTTTGCCCTAAGCCAGTCTGGTGTTGATTGGCATATGGAAAATGGTCCGAGGTCGTGTAGGCATCCTGTATCCAGTATAGTTTGCCACCGCTCAGCACCGGATAGGGGTCACTATCGAGGCTCAAGAAAGGCGCAACTTTGGTAATACGCTGCTGCACGTTTCGCCAGATTTGGAGTCGGCTTTCCGGTTTGAGATAGGTCGTCAAAAGAATATTGATATCCTTCTGTGTCCAAGCGAAAAGCGCTCTGCGCCAAAAGCTGTCCAGGGGAATGCCGCCCGTTCCGCTGTAGCTGGCGTAGACGTTGTCGTTCCCTTTCGGATAATCGAATTCTTTAGTGCCCGTCGCAACAATCCGGCTTCCCGGCATGGTCTCGCCGTAGTAGATCGCGGGCTGGGTTATGGCCAAGCCTTCTGTAGATGTTGCAGGCACGTTCTCTAGAAGATACTGCGGAAAACCGCCTCCGACCTTCTTGGAGACGAAATTCATGACCAGGCCGTAGCCATGCGTGAACTCCAGATTTTCGTTGACCCATGTTTGCGCTTCCGATGGAAGCTCGGGCGAGAGCTCGCGGGTAGCTAGCATAACTTGGTGATAGCCGTCGGCGAGGTGGTAACGATCGACGCCAACATTGTAAAATTTATAGTAGAGACGGATTGCCTGGGTTTGTTCGTACATTTGTAGGAGCGGCCGCTCATCCCACAGGCGGATATTCTCGATCGTGTCCTGATTGCGCGCGAGGACGGCGGGGGTCAAATCGGCCATTGCCGGATAGGAGGTTTCTTGTACCGTGGTCAAATCATATGCTGCACGTGTAAACTGAATATAGTGATTCAAATATGGGGTCTCGAACGCCAGCTCGCTCGGCTGTACAACGAACTTCTGGACAATCTCCGGGAGAAAGAGGACGCCTACGACATAAATAGCCATGTAGACGCCGGCGCCTATAAGCAGCGCACGCAAGCGTGGGCGGAAGATATTCACCGCCAGCAGCGCACAAGCTACTGCTGACACGCCTACCATGAGCCACAGCGCTGTCCTTGTCACGTGATCGGCGGCAAAACCAGCGCCATAAACGACGCCCAAAGTCGAGTAGACGAGCTCATAATGATCGAGGCAGAGCCCGAAGGCCCAGTTGGCAACCAGGATAAAGAGCAAAATTGACAGATGTGAAATGGCTTTGCCGTCCATGCCGGCATCCGGCGCGCGGCCGTTTTGTAGCACCTTAAAGCTTCCATAGATGAAAGCCGTTCCCGCGATTGCAACGACAGTTAGCAACATCAAGCTGGTTTGCAGCAACTGATAGAACGGCAATTGAAACACATAAAAGCCGACATCGACCCCGAGAAGCGGGTCGGATATTCCGAATGCGCCTCCGTAGCGAAATCGTAGGTATGTGTCCCACTGGTCGAAGAAGGTATCGGCTGCCAACCAGGCGATTAATAGGCTGGCGATGATAACAGCTGAATGCAGAACTTCGTGAAAGAGCCTCAGGTTAGCCCGATCTGTGCCACTTCCTCCAAATAGGGTCGCGCTAATCGCTCGGGTACCGCCAAGTCCAGTGACGGCATTATTGCGTAACGCCTGACGAAGGTTGATCCACATAAAAGCAAGGACGAAAACAAACGCCGCAGCAAACATCGTCCATTGAACCGAGAACAGCTTCCAAAAAATGCCAGCGTAATGAAGCTCGCCCATCCACAGCCATTTCTGCAAATAGCCGGTGACCATGCCAACTGCGATGAGTATTAAGATCGCTGCGGGGATCAAAAGCTGCAGCACAAATATCAAACTCGCATGACTGCGTGGCGTTTTGTGCCCTTGATCGAAGGGCTGCCATGGTTTCGCGGGCTTTAACGGTATCGTGTTCATTGTGTTTCGCTCCGCAGTTAGTCATATAAGCAATGCAGCAGGCGAAAGTGGCCTCTCCCCCGCAGGCGCTAGCAGACTCCCGTCAAAAGAGCCGCCACGATTAACGATCATAGTCAGATCGGTTGCAGGGTCGTAGTTTCGGAATCTACTCAGATGCAATGGCGCGCCGGCCATGCCGCGGACCGGTCTTCGAAGGTATCGTACTCGAAGTGACGCCTAGCGGCGACGCCACAAGCTTGCAGGTGCAAAGTGCACTGACGGCCGGGGAAGATGGCTCGAATGCGCGCTCTCGCTCGGCGGGGCTTGGATAACGAGGACGGCTCCGGCAGCCCTTTTGCTAAGTGCCTTTCATCACCAGACAACGCAGGTGCGCCTTAAGAGGCAGAGCGCGGCTGCGCGGGCTGGTGGCATCGAAAGGCAATCCTCCAAGAGAGAAGCTCAAGGAGGCCCGCTACACCCGCTGGACATGTTGCTGCGCAGGCAACAGGTCAAGGAGGGATGTGGAGTATTGGTAGATCGGATGGGCGCGGGGATATTACAGACAGATGTTATTTAACATAGGGCTTCCAGCTTAATGTCCTTTCGATTCCCACCAGCTGCGACGTTTGTTGCTCTGCGCAATCTTGGCTGGTTGTGGCGGCGGGTGGGCGTATCGGCAACACCTATACCACGGCATTTTGCCGGGATAGATAGCTCTCCGCCTTTTGAACTTCGGTTCGAAGAATGCTGAGCATCTCATGAGTCACTTCAAGCGCGACCGAATACGGCTCGTTGCCGCGAAGGTGACCGACCAACAATATGGCCGCTTGGCGGTGTGGACCAGTCAAAAGTCTGGAGACCGTTACCGTCATGGTATCGTTAGTGATGTCAGTGGACATGGAGGAAGCTCCCAGGCAGGCGGCACGCCGACCTCCTGAAGGGCGTTACTTCGGCGCTTCAAGCCCGACCCTTCGTAATATCTATTGATCTGAGCAACGAATCTGTGCCGAAACGACCACTTTCGCGGGACCATCTCAAGGCCGTGGAATCTATCACACGAGAACGAATGGGCTCGAGATAGTGGCCTATTTATTCATCCTGCGAGAAAATCACCATCGTATACGGCCCAATGCTGATCTTTCCGGAGCAGGCTAGCCCGTCAAATTGCTCCACACGAGCCTCAACATCAGGAGCGGGATGATTGGAAAAATGGAGGCCGTAATCATGCGAGTCGCTATTAAATCGCACTTTCCACAATCCTGCCCGAGGAAAGCCTATGACGTAGCCATCGCAGCCGTGGTTTTTCATATTGATCACCACAACAACGCTATCGGTCGGACCTTGCTTGTCCCAGCGATGGAATGCGAGGACTTTGGTGCTATCGTCAAAATGGTAAACATGGATATTTTGACCGCACAGTCCCCGCGTCACGCCATGCAGGTTGCGCCGTAAGGCGATCAAATCTCGGTATATTCCAAGAATACCGTGCTCGTCTTCTACGCGTGACCAGTCAATCGGGACCGTGTCTTGAAACCAGTGATCCTCGAGCAACTCTTGTCCTTCAAAGATCATCGGGATGCCTGGCGCCGTGAAAACCAGAGCGCCACCGAGTGTAGAGCGTTTCTTTGAAAACCAACTGCTTACTTTGCCTGGCCAGATATCCTCGGGCACGCGGGCGCGCCCATTAGCAACCTCGTCGTGCGATTCCGTAAAGATAATGCGGCGAAAAGCATCCAATTCGTAGCGATATTCGAGTGCTTTGCACACTGCTCCCAGATCACGGGATGCATCATCACGAATAATAATGGCCTGACGAATGTTGTTTACAAACTCGCTATCCCATTGTGCGTTAAAGCCGGCGCCGCCCGCACCCACGTCTTTGGTGACCCAGGCGTTATTATGCATGCCTTCGGCAATGCTGATTTTACCAGGAAAGTGCTTTCGGATTTCGACATTAATCCATTGCATCAAGCTCCAGCCGTCGGGAATGTCATTGGGCGGGTCTGCGTCCCTGCCATCGATATTCCGGATATAGGGAATGGCATCCCAGCGTAAGCCATCGGCGTGATACTCATCGAACCACATAAGGGCATTGTCGCGGAGGTATTGACGAACCTCACCTCGGCCATAATCGGGACGCGTTTCGCCCCAAGGTGTGCGCGAACGCCGATCGTTATAAAAATAGATGCCTCCCTTTTCATTTTCGCTCCAGCCGTCAAACTGCCAAAGGTCGAGATCCGTGGGGCCAAAGTGGTTAAACACCACATCGACTATGACTGCTATCCCATGATCGTGGGCCGCCCTTACAAAGTGTTTGAATGCGTCCGGTCCTCCGTAAATGCTCTTAATGGCAAAGGGATGAGACGGATTGTAACCCCACGAAAAATCGCCCGGAAACTCCGTGATCGGCATCACTTCCACGGCGTTGATACCGAGGTTTTGGAGGTAGGGGAGTTTTTCCATGGCACTTTCAAACGTGCCCGGCCGCCCCTTTTCATGGACGTTAAACGTGCCGACATGCATTTCATAAATGACGAGCTCATTGCCCGTGGCCATATGGAAATTATCACCGTCCCAAT
>Ga0302275_10003313_pt1 | contig 16388 bp, 21 predicted proteins | sample III_Bog_N2_2_FD_200229 | JGI IMG/M metagenome (GOLD analysis project Ga0302275, IMG submission 200229) | Peat permafrost microbial communities from Stordalen Mire near Abisko, Sweden - III_Bog_N2_2 | ecosystem: Environmental > Terrestrial > Soil > Wetlands > Peat | place: Sweden: Abisko...
GGGGAAGTTGAGACAGGCTTCGCCTCGTCGCCGGTCAAAAAGCGGACATTCTAAGGTCCGCACCCCCCTTCCGGGAGACCCGCATCAGCACTCAGTTCCAAGGGGGTATGTCAGGAGTTCTGGATTCCCCGAAGCATCTCGTTTTCCTTCAGGAAGGTGTCGGCTTCATCGATGAACAGGGTGGGCTTGTGGCCTTCGATGACACGGAAAAGCGCAGCGGGGGTGACGCTGGAAGCGACCAGGGGGCGACAGGAAATCTTGGCCATGACGTCCAGCAGCTGGGATTTGCCGCATCGCTTCTGCGGGGCCGTGATGACGGCAATCGGCGCCACCTGGACGAAATCAATGAACCAGGTGAAGGCGATCCAAAGGGTGGCCGTGATGGACGCGGCCTTGTCGCAGACGATGAAGCTCCTGATGGTGGCGTGGACCTCATCGAGCAGCTGATTGGCATCCACCGGTTCATCCCAGGGCTCGACATCGGGGAACATCTCCTCCGGCGGCTCCTGGTCTTCGTCCGACCTGGCAGCTTCCACAGCCTGGTCCAGGAAGGAAGGTCGAACATCCAGCCGGATGGCTTCCGTTTTCCGGATCACCTCATAATCCAACTTGGGAAGGCCGGCGAGGCGCTGGACAGCCTCCTTCAGGCACTCCTGCTTTTCGGCACCGCTGGGTGCCAAAGGAGTGGAAATGTCGGCGTGGAGGGTGGGATCGTCATGGAAGGCGGGTGCCCCATCAAGGCTGGGAGGAGTCGCCGAGCCATTGCCTTCGTGCATTCCATCGGCAAAGGGTAGAAGGATCGGCGGCTGAAGCGCGGTGCGCTCGGGACGGTCCGGCAAGGTCGCCAGCATCGAGAATGTGTCCTGTTGAATGGAGTCGATATTTTCTTTCAAATTGAATCCTTTTGTACCGTGAAGACTGAACGCAACGTATGGCTAGACATCGGCAAGGCTCCCGCCGTGGGGTAGGCGGGCCATGAAATCGTCCAGTTCGGACAGGAAGATCAGACGCCGGGAGCCGGCCTTCACGTAGTCCAGGGACCCGGATTTCATGAAATTATAAAGAGTGCTGCGGCTCAATCCGGAGACTGTGGCGGCTTTGGCAACCGAAAGGTAGCGCGGCGCCACCAGGATCTGGCCAGCGTTGGACGGGGTAACGATCTGAGAATCGTTGCTAATCATTAATTCCCTTTTCGGAAGAAATGTACTGTGTAGGGTGGAAGTACATAGATTACCTGCTGAATGGCTCATGGTGGTGGCCAATCATCAGATAGTGCGGAATGCTAAGTTGGTGCAATCTTTTGTCAGTGGCACTTCGTGTAAAGAAGCTGCCATGGGAAATTGCAAAACATGACGTTGGGAACGTTGAAATTAAAATTAAAAATAATCTATAGCTGCTTTGGCCTTGGGGCGATTTGCAGGCGATTGAAGTTGTTGCTCATGGGCGTGGCTGGAAGGCTGTATCCCCATTGGGAATGATATTTTGGGCTAATGATTTGACCAGCGCATCATATATAGGTGATGTGTCCTAATCTGTGTTATTGATGTGCTGTAACGCTTTTATGCAAAGGAAATCGTTGGTGAATGAGCTCGAAATGAACCCGGACCACATTCCTCCGGAGGGGTGCGGTAATTGGGATCGGATCTTGCTCCTTCGGGGGTTTTTACGGGATGTAGGCGCGGTAATAAATGCTTCCGCTGGCTGGAAGTCGAATAGAGACTCCTCGTCGGGCGAGTCTGCAGCCTCGTTCCGTGTCACGGCCTGCGCAGCCCGGTGTTTGAGGGGGAAGGGGCAGGGTCTGGTGGAGAAAGCATGGCTCGCCGACGGGGGATGTCCTTATCTAGTTCCGGGTGTTCTTGGCGAGCCAAGAATGGGTGAAGATCCGATCCAGGAAGCTGCGATTCCGGTTGGGGCGCTGGCAGGAATCAATCCAGTCGATGAGCGCCTCCTCCTTAAACATCACTTTCATGCCGACCCGCGTGATGACAGGGCCATAGCCGACGCTGGCCCAGCGCTTCATGGTGCGGGGGCACACGCCGAGGATTTCGGCGGCATTGCGACGGGAAATCAGGGATGGGATTGCCAAAGTTACTCCTATATGGAGCTGGGCGGAATTGCCCGGCGAAGACCAATCTACACCTCCAGCTGGAGCCGTCAAGTGGTAAATTAAAATAAAAAACAAAAATCTGTCGTTGACGATATTTTAAGGTTAGATGCTGTTTTTCATGTTCGATACGGTTGCTCCTGTTTCGTTTCAGGCTGTGGGGGGGAGAAGGAGCTTTCCCGGCCAAACCCTTGGACAGCCACGCCTCCATTGGACAGCTTGGTGTTGCCAGGTGCCTCATTGGCCGGGACAACACGGGGCCCGCCATCGCAGACCGGCGTAGCCAGGGGGGGGCGTATTCCTTTCGGATGAAGCTGAATATTCGTATGCGTGAAACGCAGGATTTGAAAGGAGAAATGGCATATGGTTCACGATAAGATCATGTGTAATGATAAAAAAATTCCGCGGATAAGATTGGAGATAATGTTGCGGATAAGGCCACGGATAAGGCCACAGACAAGGCCACGGATAAGGCCACAGACAAGGCCACAGATAAGGCCACGGATAAGGCCACAAACAAGCCCGCAGACAAGGCCACAGACAAGGCCACAGACAAGGCCACAGACAAGACATAGATAATCCCCGGCCAGTGTCCGTCCTCGCCTTCCATGTATAACGGATGGACGGTTCCAGCCAGGAATATCCGCCCCCCGATTGGTCGTGTCCTTTCCGTGAAGGACTGGGTTGCTGGCATTGATAGGGTGCCTCCAGGTGGAGCGGGTTCTGCAACTCCTTCCTCCAAAACCACCCATATCCTAAGCCGAGGCCGTGCGCTCCAGTTGCGGCGATGGCCACGCAGCCGGTTACCCGGCTCGCCTCCCTTTGCCTTTCCGGGTCAACCCCCGACAATCACGGGTGGTCATTGGTAATAAACGACTGAAACCATGTTGATTGGCGTATATTCCGCCTAACGAGGCTTGATATGCCGATGGAAGCACTGGCCTTGGGACAGGTTCGGGAAGGACCTTCCACAGGAGCGACGCCATGACCGCCATCACCCCCACCCACACCCCAGGCCCCTGGAAGGTGGACTTGGACAGCCCCGGCTCCGCCGGAGTCATCGCGCCCGACCAGGACACCAAGGAAGGTAAGCGCGTCGTGGCGGCCCATGGGATCGAAGGCCCCAATTTCGAGGCCAATGCCGCGCTGATCGCCGCCGCGCCGGAGCTGCTGGAGGCCCTGAAGGACGCCGCAGACACGCTGGACGACGCCCAGGCGGGCTGGACCGCCAAGGGCGGAACCCCCAATGCGGTCCTGGTGTGGCGGCGGAAGGCGGTCAGCGCCGCGATCGTCAAGGCCGAAGGCTGCGCTGACGGGGGCGGAACGGGCCCCGGCCAGGAGAAGCCTACTCCCGGGCAAGCGCCCGCCTAGTAGCGTGCAATATTGCCGATGGTGAACTGGAACCGGGACTGGTAGGGTTTCCGGTCCAGGGGCGCCGTCAGGCTGATCAGGATCACCCGGTCCATGGAACTCCTGAGGTTGCCCAGGCGCAGCCCGATGCTGGTATTGGTGTAGGGCTTGGACCAGCCCAGGCCGTCGAACTGGCGAACGGAACCCACGTCCACGAAGGCGTTGTCGCCCAAGCGTACGATGTCCCACCAGCGCTGCTCAGTCACCCGGAGCCACCTAGGTCCCTCAATGCATTCGGCGCATACTGCATGCATCCCACCCACCAGCCATTACCAGTGTGCCCAGGCAAGGGGTCAGGTCATGCCGCCCGAAGCTCCCAATCTCCCTCCAACGGATCCCGATTGCGCCACCACCAGGCCGGGGAAGCTGGTGCCATATTATTCTGTAGAACGTGGGTTTTTGAGCCTCGCCGATGAATGGGCCCAAGCCGCAGTCCTGGCAGGCCAGGAGGAAATCATGCCCCCGACTGCGGACTTGGCGGCTCTGGCATGCCTGATGATCGCGAAGGAGCGGGTTTCCCATTCCATTGCTAGGTTTCGCGTTGCTTGAGCTGAGGAATACGGATCTGGGCATCCTGATCCCCGAGCTGGCTGTGGCGTGAAGCAAAAGCTGTCCGGGTGTGGAACCAAGTTGCCCGTTTGGGAGCCCAAACAGGCCGGTTGGACCCTGCCTTCGGTAGCTTCAGGAAGCATAAGTTGACAGACCATGCAAAAATAGAAGGATAAGTTGTCCAGTCGTGCATCGACCCGAATCTGGCATGGGTGCAAGAATTCGTCTGTGAATTATCCGCTGTGTCTTCTACCAGACGCTAAATGCGCGGCAGGGGTAATTATTTGCTTAATAATGTAATTGCAATGCTTATTTAATGACGTGGCTTGTTCAACGTCGAGTTTGGCGATCGAAGCTCCGTAGATTCAAGCTAAAAGTCTGTACTTTTAGGCAAACATTCCAGGGTGCCGGCCTCTAAACTTCAGTACATCCCCCCGCGATGCACGCGGTGGTCTTGGGTAGAGAAGGCTCATGAGCAAGGATTGGCCTGCAACTGGGCGCGTCTTGGTTTGGATACCGGATTTCTCCTGCCTTTATCGAGGGGAGGAAATGGTTTGCGGGCCCCCATGGACTTCCACATACCTCATAAATAATTAAGGAGAAAACGATGACAACGAAAGTAATTGGTTATGCCGCAAAGTCCGCCAAGGAAAGCCTGGTCCCCTTCCGTTTCGAGCGTCGCGACCCGCGGCCTGACGACGTGGAGATCGAGATTCTGTACTGCGGGGTGTGCCACTCCGATCTGCACACGGCCCGCAACGACTGGGGCTGGACTACCTACCCGATCGTCCCGGGCCACGAGGTCATCGGCCGGGTGGTCGGAGTCGGCAAGGACGTGACCCGGTTCAAGCCGGGTGACGCTGTGGGCGTCGGCTGCCTGGTGGATTCCTGCCAGCAGTGCGAAACCTGCGAATCCGGCGAGGAGCAGTACTGCGACGGTGCTGTCTATACGTACGGCGGGCAGGATCGCCACGACCACACGAAGACCCAGGGCGGGTATTCCGCAAAAAGATCGTCGTTTCCGACAAGTTCGTTCTGCACATCCCCGATGGGCTGGACTTGAAGGGCGCCGCGCCGCTCCTGTGCGCCGGCATCACCACCTGGTCGCCCCTGCGGCACTGGAAGGCGGGCAAGGGCAGCCGGGTCGCCGTGGTGGGCCTGGGCGGTCTGGGGCATATGGCCCTGAAGCTGGCCAAGGCACTGGGCGCGGAAGTCACCCTGTTCACCCGCTCCAAAGGCAAGGAGGCGGACGCCCGGCGGCTGGGCGCCGACCACATCGTGATCTCCGCCGACCCGACCCAGATGGCCGCCGTCAGTGGCCGGTTCAATCTGATCGTCGATACGGTGCCCTACATCCATGACCTGAACCCCTACATGCCGGCCCTGGCCAAGGACGGGACCCTGGTTCTGGTGGGCTACCTGGGCGCCCTGGATCCGTTCCTAAACACGACCCCCATGGTGCTGCGGCGGAAATCGGTGGCGGGCTCGCTCATCGGCGGCATCAAGGAGACCCAGGAACTCCTGGATTTCTGCGGCCAGCACGGCATCACGTCGGATGTCGAGGTGATCCGCATGCAGGACATCAACGCGGCCTATGAACGGATGCTCAAGAGCGACGTCAAGTACCGCTTCGTCATCGACATGGCCACTCTGAAGGCCAAGTAACCCGCCATCCCTTCCAACCAACCGAAAAGGCACTCACCATGGAAATCAAACGATGCGGTTCCCAACCTTCCGCCCAAGGGCCGGAAGACTATTTCACGGGCAGGGTCCGGGTCGATCCCCTGTTCCTGCCCAACGAGTCCTTCCAGGCTATCGGTGCTCGGGTCACCTTCGAACCGGGTGCCAGGACCGCCTGGCACACTCATCCGCTGGGCCAGACCCTGGTCGTGACCGAAGGCTTTGGCCGGGTGCAACGCTGGGGCGGTCCCATCGAGGAGATCCGGCCCGGCGACGTGGTCTGGTTCCCGGCGGGCGAGAAGCATTGGCACGGTGCTGCCCCGGCCACGGCCATGACCCACATTGCCATCGCGGGAGAACAGGATGGCAAGTCCGCTGACTGGATGGAGAAGGTCAGTGATGAACAGTACCATGCCACGAGCATCAGTATCTAAACCGGAGAAGCCACGATGTCACAACGAACATGGTTCATCACTGGCGTCAGCAGCGGCTTCGGTCGCGAACTGGCCGAACAGATCCTCCAGCAAGGCGACCGCCTGGTTGGAACCGTCCGCAACACCAGCAAGGTCGCCGACCTGATGGAGCGGTATCCGAAGACTTTCCAGGCCGAGGTCCTTGACGTCACCGATACCGTGGCCATCCGCCAGGTCGTCGGACGTTCATTCGCTTTGGGCCGCATCGATGTCATCATCAGCAACGCTGGCTACGGGCTGTTCGGCGCGGCGGAAGAACTCAGCGATGCCCAGGTCGACCAGATCATCGCCACCAACCTGGTCGGCTCGATCCAGCTCATCCGCGCGGTGCTGCCGTACCTGCGCAACCAGGGCGGCGGACGCATCATCCAGGTCTCCACCTATGGCGGCCAGGTCGCCTTCCCTGGGAACTCGATGTACCACGCCACCAAATGGGGCATCGAAGGCTTCGCGGAATCAGTCGCCCAGGAGGTCGCTGCCTTCGGAATCGGGGTGACCATCGTCGAGCCCGGCGGGGCGCGCACCGAGTTCCGATACGGCAGCGCCCAAGTGGCGGAGCCCATGCCGGTCTACGACGGAAACCCGGCGCACGGTTTCCTGCGCATGCTGGATCCCAAGAACGGCCTGGCGCCTGGCGATCCGGCACGCATGGCCAAGCGCATCATCGAGAGTGTCGAGGTGACGCCGGCCCCCATGCGCCTGGTCCTCGGGTCGGTGGCCCTGGAGAGCACCCTCACGACCTTGCGCAAGCGGCTCGCCGGATTTGAAGCCCAGACCGAACTCGCCGCTTCAACCGACTTCCCGCCCGGGGAATGATTTTGGCCGAAACCATCAAGGAAAGGCGGGTGAACCCGTGAAAGAAAGCAGAAACCTGATCGCCTACTTCTCACGCAAGGGCAACAACTACCGGGACGGCAGCATCGTCGACCTGCCGATCGGTAATACCGAAGTGGCCGCGAAGATGATCCAGGCCCTGACCGGCGGCGCCATGTTCCACATCGACACCGTCAAGACCTACCCCTCGGACTACACCAAGGCCACTGAGATCGCCCAGCAGGAACTGAGCCAGAACGCGCGGCCGGTGCTTGCCGGCCAGGTGGATAGCCTCGACAGCTACGACGTGGTCTTCCTCGGCTACCCCAACTGGTGGGGCACCATGCCGATGGCGGTCTGGACCTTCCTGGAGGCGCATGACTTCGCCGGGAAGACGATCCTGCCGTTCTGCACCCATGAAGGCAGCGGCCTGGGCCAAAGCGAGCAGGACATCAAGAAACTTTGCCCCAGCGCCCGCGTCCTGCGGGGGCTCGCGATCCGGGGCGGGAGCGTGCGGAAGGCGGAGAAGACCATCGCCGCCTGGCTGAAAGAGAACCGAGTGACCGTTTGAAGGGCCTCATTCCATAGGAAAGAAAAAATGAGCATCACCGAAGCCGCCAACCGGAACCACGAGAAATGGTTCCCCAACCACAAGTCGACCTTGAAGGTCACCGACCTGGAATTCATAGAATTGTTCGACAATTTCGCCTTCGATGAGGTGCTGTCCCATGGGGACCTGGACGACCGCACCCGGCTGATGACGATCCTGGCCGCCCTCATCGCCGCCCAGGCGCTGGGCGAATACAAGGTCCTTGTCGGCGCGGCGCTGAACCTCGGCGTCACCCCGGTGGAGGTCAAGGAGATCGTCTACCAGGCCGTACCTTACTGCGGCATCGGTAAGGTCTTCGACTTCCTGCACGCCACCAACGAGATCCTGGTCAACCGCGGCGTGCATCTGCCCCTGAAAGGACAGTCCACCACCACGCCCGAAACTCGGTACGAGCAGGGGCTGGCCCTATCCAAGTCGATCTTCGGGGATACGATCGACACGATGTACCGTGTGACGCCATCGGACCAGCAGCACATCAACCGCTACCTGTCCGGCAACTGCTTTGGCGACACCTACACACGGACCGGGCTGGACGTGCAGATCCGCGAACTGCTGACCTTCTCCATGCTCCTGGCCCTGGGCGGGTGCGAACCGCAGTTGAAGGGGCATATCCAGGGCAACCTCAAGGTCGGCAACGGCCGGGAAACCATGATGGTGGTCATCACCCAGCTGCTGCCCTTCGTGGGGTACCCGAGGACGCTCAACGCGATGCGCTGCCTGAATGAGGTCGTGCCGGAAAGCAAACAGGAGGGCTGAACATGAGACTGTTGGCAGGAACGCTCCTTACCCTTTTTGCCGCTTCCGTCTCCCTCCTGGGGGCGCCCTCCAAGGCCAAGCCAAGTCCCATTTCGGTCCTGACGCCCGCGGACGTCCGGCACGTTGCTCCGGCTCTGGAGGGTTACACCCAAAGCATCCTGATGGACGATCTCTGGAACCGCCCTGGGCTTTCTGAGCGAGACCGAAACATCGTCACCCTTGCCGCGCTCATTGCGCGCAACCAGGCGACCCTATTGCCCACATACCTCAACCTGGCGCTCGACCATGGCGTCAAGCCGAGCGAGATCTCCGGCATCATCACCCACCTGGCGTTCTATTCCGGCTGGGGCAACGCCATGTCGGCCATAGCGGTCACGAAAGCTATCTTCGCTCAGCGCAAGATCGGGATTGACCAGCTCCCGCCTGCTACCGGTCCCCGCCTCAGTCTGGACGAGGCCGCCGAAACCAAGCGCGCCACCATCACCGAGCAGACCATCGGTCCCATCTTCCCCGGACTGGTGCGCTACACCAACGAGACGCTCTTCCACGAACTATGGCTGCGTCCGGACCTGACGCCCCGGGACCGGAGCCTGGTCACGGTCAGCGCCCTGATTGCCCTGGGCGCGTTCCCGCAGTTGACCTACCACCTGAACCGGGCGCTGGACCATGGCCTGACCCAGGAGCAGGCATCGGAAGTCATCACCCACCTTGCCTTCTACGTCGGCTGGCCGAATGCCGTCTCTGCGGTCGCGGTCGCCAAGGATGTCTTCGAGAAACGTGCCCAATGATGGCCATCGGACACCCCCACCCTTTTTCAACTGACCATAATTCAATCCTTAACTAGGGAAGCGGGAGGCCCCATGGTCCAAGAACGCTCCAACCTCCATACCAACGATCCAAACCCCGCACAGGGTGGCTTGGCCCGCCTGGCCGACCTGATCCGGGCCCACGCGCCCTATGATGGTCATTTCAATCTGCGCCTGCCCGGGTTGGAGGTGGTCCGGGTCTCAAAGCCCAACCAGGAGAGGATCCACGGCATCGTGCGGCCCTCCCTGTGCGTCGTCGCCCAGGGCGCCAAGACGGTCTTCCTGGGCGACGAGACGCTTGCCTACGATGCCTCACGCATGCTGGTCTTCTCGGTGGACATGCCGGTTTCCGGTCAGGTCACCCAGGCCAGCCCTGGGGAACCATTCCTCTGCCTGAAGGTTGAGCTGGACCCGACCCGGATCGCCGATCTGGTGCTGAAGGTGTACCCGAACGGCCTGCACCAGGCCCAAAAGAACCTGGCGATCTTCGCAGCCCCCTCTGAGCCTGCCATCATCCACGCCGCCGTTCGACTGGTGGAGTTGATGGCCCAGGCCGAGGACGCGGAGCTGATCGCCCCCCTGGTGGTGGATGAGATCCTTATCCGCCTGCTGCGCAGCCCCATCGGCGGGCGGGTGGCCCAGATCGGCCAGGAGGACTCCCGCCTGCAGCGAGTCGCTCAGGCCCTTTCCTGGGTTCGCGCCAACTACGACCGTCCCCTGGATGTGGAGCGCCTGGCCGCCAGGGTGCACATGAGCGTGTCCAACTTCCACCAGCAGTTCAAGGCGGTCACCTCTATGAGCCCCCTGCAGTTCCAGAAGGTGCTGCGGCTCCACGAGGCGCGAAGGCTGATGCTGGCCCGGATGATGGACGCGGGCTCGGCCTGCCGGCAGGTGGGCTACCTCAGCGCGTCCCAGTTCAGTCGCGAATACGGGCGATATTTCGGCAGCGCCCCGATGAAGGACATCGCCAGGCTTCGGGAAGTCGGCATGGCGGAAGCCACAGCCGAGGTTTGACCCAAAGGAGAACCCATGCAGAAGCGCAAATTAGGCAGCAGCAAACTTGAAGTGTCCGCCCTTGGACTGGGCTGCATGAGCATGAGCTCCGGCTATGGTCCGGCCGGGGAGAAAGGGGCAATGATCTCCTTGATCCGCGAGGCGGTGGATCGGGGCGTGACCCTCTTCGATACGGCGGAAGTCTATGGGCCATTCGCGAATGAGGAACTGGTGGGCGAGGCCCTCGCTCCCTTCAAGGGCCGCGTGGTGATCGCCACCAAGTTCGGCTTCGATGTGGACCCCGATACGGGTCAGCGGCGGGGTGGGCTGAACAGCCGGCCTGACCATGTCAAGGCGGTCGCGGAGGCCTCCCTCAAGCGCCTCAAGGTCGAGGCCATCGACTTGTTCTATCAGCATCGGGTCGATCCGGACGTGCCGATCGAAGAGGTGGCGGGTGCCGTGAAGGAGCTTATCGCCCAGGGCAAGGTCAGGCACTTCGGCCTCTCGGAACCCGGCCCCCAGACCATTCGCCGCGCCCACGCGGTCCAGCCCGTGACGGCCGTCCAAAGCGAGTACTCCCTCTGGTGGCGCGGTCCCGAGGCCGATATCTTGCCGACCCTGGAGGAGCTGGGTATTGGCTTCGTTCCCTTCAGCCCCCTGGGCGCCGGCTTCCTCACCGGAAACGTGGACGAGACCACCCGGTTCGACAGTTCGGACTTCCGAACCCAGGTGCCCCGGTTCGCCCCCGAGGCGTTGAAGGCCAACCTGGCCCTGGTGGACCTGCTCCGCCAGTTCGCCGCGCGCAAGGGCGCCACCCCGGCCCAGGTCGCACTGGCCTGGCTGCTGGCCCAGAAGCCGTGGATCGTCCCGATCCCCGGCACCACCAAGTTGCACCGCCTGGACGAGAACCTTGGCGCGACTGGCGTCGAACTCACCCCCGAAGACCTTGGGGAGATCGATGTGGCCGCCGCGAAGATCCCTTTGCAGGGTGAGCGCCTTCCAGAAGGTTCACTGAAGCTGACTGGCCGCTGAACACTGCCTTCCATTCAAATCCAATGATAGGAGATACCACCATGAAGAAACGCAATCTAGGGAACAGCCACCTCGAAGTCTCAGCACTGGGGCTCGGTTGCATGGGCATGAGCTTCGGTTTTGGACCGGCCAAGGACAAGCAGGAGATGATCACCCTGATCCGCGCGGCCGTGGACCGTGGGGTGACGTTCTTCGACACCGCCGAACTCTATGGGCCGTACACCAACGAGGAACTGGTGGGCGAGGCCCTGGCCTCGGTCCGGGACCAGGTGGTGATCGCCACCAAGTTCGGCTTTGCGCCGAGTTCGGACGATCCCACCAGGCTCACGGCCACCACCAGCCGACCGGACCACATCAAGCGGGTCGTGGAGGGCTCGCTGAAACGGCTCAGGATCGACACCATCGATCTCTACTACCAGCACCGGGTCGACCCCACGGTGCCCATCGAGGACGTGGCGGGCGCGGTCAAGGACCTGATCCAGCAGGGCAAGGTGAAGCACTTCGGCCTCTCCGAGGCAGGGGTGCGGACCATTCGCCGCGCCCACGCGGTGCAGCCGGTCACCGCCGTTCAGAGCGAATACTCGCTCTGGTGGCGGCGCCCAGAGGAAGAACTCCTGCCCACCCTGGAAGAGCTTGGGATCGGCTTCGTCCCCTTCAGCCCGCTCGGCAAGGGCTTCCTCACCGGCAAGATCGACGAGACCACCCAGTTCGCCAAGGGTGATTTCCGCACCATTGTGCCCCGCTTCACCGCGGAGAACCGGAAGGCCAACCAGACCCTGGTGGAGTTGCTTGGCAAGGTGGCGGCGGAAAAGCAGGCAATGCCGGCACAGATCGCCCTGGCCTGGCTGCTGGCCCAGAAGCCTTGGATCGTGCCCATCCCCGGCACCACCAAACTGGCGCGTCTCGAGGAGAACCTGGGGGCGGTTCAGCTGAACCTCTCCGCCGGGGAACTCCGCGCCATCGACGCTGCGGCCTCCGGAATCCAGGTCCAGGGTGACCGTTATCCGGACGAACTGGAGAAGCGGACCAACATCTGACCCTTCTCGAGGCCGAACGAAACAACCAGTCCTGGAAAGGACGCAGCAATGCCCAGCGTTCGGTACGGAGAACTCGCTCCGCAATGACTCCCAGCCGAAGTTCGGGCTATCCGATTCATGGCCTGCTCAGGGCTGGGCCACCTGGTACCGGATCCAAAGGCCATCGTTGGCGCGCCGCTCCACCGATTTGAGCTTCAGTGGAACGGCCGCCCCCAACTTCAGGCTGACGCCGTCGAACACAGTCGGGATGCCGGGCCGGCCGTCGATGCCCGGAACCAGCAGGAGACTCACCTCATCGACCAGGCCGGCTTCCAGGAAGGCCCCGTTGATGTGGCCGCCGCCTTCCAGAAGCAGGGTGCGGATCCCGAAGTGCTCCCCAAGCCGATCCAGGGCTTCCGCCAGGTCCACCGAGGCGGCTCCGGCCACCACATAGGAGATGCGCCTCTCCCGCAGCATGGAAAGGTAATCCTCCGGCACCCGTTCGCTTAGGACGCAGATGAGGTGATCCCCATCCAGGTCGCCGCCGGCCCAGCGCAGTTTGCCGACCGTATCCACCGAGATGGCATAGGACTCCGCCCGGCGCGCCACGTGCACTGACTGTGGCCCAGCCGGTTTGCCGGTGGCCGAAATGAACGGCTCCGCCTCGGCGAAGTGCTGCTGCATGGTCGTCCGGCCGCAGATCCAGGCATTCCCGCCCAGCATGGCCCCGGTGGCCTCGTAATCGCCACTGAGCATCACAGTCCGGAGTGCTTCGCCGTCGATCCTGCCGTCTACCGAGGAGAGCATGTGACAAATGACGTACGGTTTCACTTGCCCACTTTGACCGTCTGCAGCCATTGCGATACCTCCTGATGCGCATTGTCCGCATCCCTGCCCCAGACGGCAAGGCCATCCAGCAAGGTGGCCTGTGGGCAGAGTTTCCTTATGTCCGACAGAGTCTGGCCGAAATGGCTCCCCTGGTGGGTGCAGAAGGGGACGATGGTCTTGCCTGAAAAACTATACTCCGACAGGAACGAGGCGATGGGGGGAGGGATCTTGGCCCACCAGATGGGGTAGCCGAGGAAGACAACCTGGTAGGAATCGAAGTTCGGGACCTTGCCTTTCAGGGCCGGCCTGAATCCGGTTTCCTGCTCCCGGCTGGCCTGGGCTTTCACCGCTTCATAATCGCTGGGATAGGGGACAACGGTTTGGATTTCATGCAAGTCTCCACCGATGTCGTCATGGATCATCGCTGCGATCTTGCGAGTGTTGCCAGTGCGGGAGAAGAAGACGACCAGGGTTTTGCATTCGGAAGCGGCGGTCTTTGGAGCCTGGGCATGGCCCCATAAGCCCAAAATGGCTACGAAGCAAAAAATGATTGCTTTCCTTATCATGCTTACCTCCATGTTCAGCCAACCACCGGTTTCGCCTCCAAGGCCACCTTCCATGCTTGCAAGTCAAACTGGAGCACGAACCGCGGCAGAGGGAATACAGAAATCACACGATCATCCTGTATCGTTGATTTTAAAGGCCAAACATCGCCAGAATTAGCCAGAAACTCCGAAATCCTTGCTCAATCCTATGTCCATTCCTTTAGGTCGCCTCTTGTGGTTTGGAGAGTAATTGCCACATGAGCGGACGGCACTGCTTCTGGAGGCGGACCTGCCGCGGCTGAGGGACTACGTCGGTCACGCCGCAATGGAGAACATCTGAACGCGGATGCTCGAGCCAGTTAAACTTCTGATTTACCTGTATGGTGAATATCCTCCATTTGAGGCCAGGAACAAAGAGGGAATGAGTGCTGCAAGATCCGTTTCAGAGTCGATGAGTTTTCTCAATCTTAAATGTTGATCAATACATATTGATCATTGCCCATCATCATTTCTTTCATGTAGGATAGCTGGCGCAAGCCATTCCGTGATTCAATGCGCTCTTTAAGGTCATGAAGCTCTGCTTCAGGTAGCCCGTATACCATGTCGATGGAAGCCTGTTCCACGGCTAGGAGATCAACGGAAGCCAGGATACCCAGGTCGTGGGCTTTGACCGGGGCCGCATTGATACCGGCGCAATCGCAGTCCACTGACATATTGCGCAACACATTTATATAGACGATCCTCTTACCGAAGTGATCCATCGTGGCTTTTGCCGATTCCACCATATTCTCTTGAAAAGGCTCTCCTTTGATCCACTGCTCATAATTAACATCATCGGGGGCGCCGTGGACCATTTTCTTACCGATAGGCCCATCCACACAACCAATGGCGATATTCTTCAGTGAACCTCCAAAGCCGCCCATGGCATGCCCTTTGAAATGGGTCAGTACCACCATCGACTCGTAATTAAGCATGTGCTTGCCTACCGACATTTCCTTGAAATGTTTCCCGCCCGTAACAGGGATCATCACTGCCCCGTCTTCATCCATGATATCCACTGGGCAGAAATCCCAGCCGTTGATCTTGATGGTATCTCGATGGTCCGCAGTTGTAGACCTTTTACCTTTATATAGGGTATTTGTTTCCACCAGATTACTGTTGGGAATCTGCTGCTGCAGGGCTTTTACCATGTCCAGCGGCAATATATTGGGGCCGTGCGGTTCACCGGTATGCAACTTGATTGCGACCTTGCCGGTGATGCTCTGATTGATTTTTGAATAGATTTTCTGGAGGCCGGCGGCACTGATGTCATTTGTGAAAAAGACTTGGGACTTTTTTTGCTGTGCGGCAAACGCGCTTCCCGTGCTTGTAAATCTACTTATAGCAACGGCCCCAATGGTAATAGCGCTTGTCTGCATGAATTTCCGGCGTGAAATACTGTATACCATGTAACACCCCCCTTTAGGCTTTTAGTCCGACTCGGTGTGATTCAGTCTCGGGCTTTCGCCGGAGCCAGCAGGCGCAGGACCCCGTAGCCTCCGAGGATCTGCAGCAGGATCGCGGGCAGATGCAGCCGTAGCCCGGCCACGGCGGCCGCTGGCCCGGTCTGGACCAGCCCTGGCAGAACCATCAGGATCTGGTGGGCCACCACCACCACGGCCAGTCGGGCCAGGGTCGGCTTAAGGCCGCGGGCGCCCATGGGCGCCGCCAGGAGGCCCAGCAGGGCCGACTGCAGGATGATGGCCTGCAGCATCGACGTCGGCGGCATGCCGGTGAGCAGATGGTTGGCCAGGGGAGAAAGCAGCCCGGTGATCACTCCGGCCCTGGCTCCGAAACGCCAGCCGGCCACCAGGGTGAAGAAGAAGATCGGGAGCAGCATCCGCCCTGCGTCTGGAATCCGGTGAACGGCATAGGGCAATGCCAAGTTGCCCACCACCATGGCCGCCGTGACCAGGAAGAGCCTCAATCCAACGATGCTGAGGGGTCGCCGGAGGGTGGACGTGGCGTGACTGATCGAGGGCATGAAACCTCCACAATCAGGGCGGGGAGCCGATGCTGCCAAGCAGAGGGGCCGGCCGAAACGCCCTGTGCCGATTCTACAAAAAACTCGGCGTCGGTCAATAATTTCATTCAAAAAAGAACCACTGCTCGGATGTAAGCACATGGATCCAGCTGAAATTTGCAGGATCGTGCATTGATTTTGCAGGAATGAAGTAACTGCGACCCGTGGACACCTGTTATTTTAAGGGGGGCGAGAGGCCCCTTCATCAGGTCATGACGCTGGAGGTTCCCGATCCCGGAAGTCGGTGAATAGGGCGGCCACACGCCCTGCTTCCAGTTCAGCTCGTTCTGCTTCGAGGGCCGCACCGACCACCTGGACGGCATCACTTCCCAGTAGAAGCCGGAAAGGACTATCGTGGGCTTCCACGGCCTTGATGATGACCTGCGCACCTCGTGCTGGGTCGCCGCGCTGATGGCCGTGAGTGGTGTCGTTTTCGATTCGGCGGCGCCCGGCGGTCTCGGCGTAATCAGCAATGGCGGCGCCAGCTTGCAGGAGTGATCGGCCGGAGAAATCGGTCCTGAATTCGCCGGGTTCGACCACGATCACCTTGATACCGAGCGGGCCAACCTCTTTGTGGAGCCCATCCGACAGCCCTTCGAGGGCGCACTTCGTCGCCGAATAATAGCCGGATCCTGGTCCAGTACTCCGGGCGGCAATCGAGGAAACGTTCACGATCACGCCATGGCGCCTGGCCCTCATGCCGGGCAGCAC